>Ga0185299_10005548_pt1 | contig 14121 bp, 11 predicted proteins | sample PaiPotPPA55metaG_FD_128002 | JGI IMG/M metagenome (GOLD analysis project Ga0185299, IMG submission 128002) | Iron sulfur acid spring bacterial and archeal communities from Banff, Canada, to study Microbial Dark Matter (Phase II) - Paint Pots PPA... ...
TGCCTCCGGCAAATAGATTCCGTCTTCCGTCTTGCGCCAAGCGTTCACGGCGTTTTCCTTTACGTGGCGCCAATTACCGTAAAGAATTTACGCCATTTCTCGTGAAAAGTGACAGCTTAAAGGAGACTCCCCCCTCCTTAATTGCCCGCTTTTCTTTTGTCCTGATTCATCCGGATCTGCAAATCGCTGCTACTCTAGCGAAGAAAAAACGAAAATGATAAATCGTCGTGGTGCCTCTGAAGACGTGCAAAGTTTCCTGTTTCGATCTTAAGGAAGTTAAACATACGGTTGAAGTTAGTGCCGGCAGCGTTTACGAGGCGGTCGCCCAAGCTCTGCGGATTTTCCGCGACAATGCTTGGGTCGAAGACATCGGGCACGGTCAGACCCCGATCACTGTTAAAGTAAAGCATCCCGAGATTGAGCATGTGGTCCGCGTACAGGACTTCGAGCGCTGGCTGGAAGCGAGCCCCCGTTCACCGGCAGAGATGATCTTGAAGAATCGATTGCGCGCCCTGCTCGCGAAGGGCAACTGATATGTGCGGTCGATTTACCATGACGCGGCGCGACAGGACCGAGCTGGCGGCCATGCTCGGCGTACCTGAAAGCGAACTCGGCGACTACGTTCCGCGATTCAACATCGCTCCCACGCAACCCTACTTCGTGCTCAAAACCAAGTACGAGAGCCGCGAAGCGATCCCGGCGACCTGGGGCCTGGTGAATAGTTGGGCGAAAGACGCCAGCCGGGCTTCTATGTGCATCAATGCTAAAGCGGAGACCGCGGACAAGCTGCCCTCGTTTCGCAGGGCGTTTGAGAAACGGCGCTGCGTGGTGGCCGCCGACGGGTTCTACGAATGGCGCGGTTCCAAGGCCAGGCGTGAGCCGCTATGGATTCATCCGGCAGACGGCGCCCTACTCCTCTTTGCCGGACTCTTCGAGGCATGGCAGTTCCAGCCCGACGAGTGGCAGACGACGTTCACCATTCTCACGACGTCAGCCAATCGATTGCTCCAGCCGATCCACAACCGCATGCCGGTTATTCTCGACGAGGCCGGCGCGGCCGACTGGATGAATTGGCGCGAGCCCGATCCCCTCTCTCTCAAGCGCCTTCTGGCGCCGGCCCCGGATGATCTTCTCGTGGTACGGCCAGCCTCGCCGCTGGTGAACAACGTCAAGAACGAGGGTCCGGAGCTCCTCGAGGATCTGTGGTTATTTGGCCAGTAGGGGAGCAAGCGGAGAGACGTGGGTTACTCCGTCACCTTCCGCTGTCTAGAACCGCATGACGCAGAACTAAAAAGGCCCAATTTTCAACCAGGCCCGCAACTTCGTGATTAGAGGGGGTCACACCGCATGACGCAGACGGAACTGTTCAACCTGATTTGGAAGTAGGGTTTCGAGTAGCAACGGCACGAGCAGGCGCAGGCGGCGGGCAATGTCGAGACAAAGGACGCCCGCGACTATGCCGCCGACAGGCAAGCGAACGAGCAGGCCCACGACGACCACGCGGAGCAGCAGAAAAAGGACGAGCAGGAGCGCGCCGCCGAAGTTTACCGGCGTTTCGGGCATATCCTCATCCGCGACCCGGACCAGCCGAAAGAAGTCGAGCTTGGCGGCAGCGGACGGGAACGAGAAAGGATAACGATAAAACCCGCGCCACGGGCCGAGCGGCGGGGAAACACAAGGAGGCCGGAAAGGCGGAAAGCTTCGCGAGCTTTGGAAATCGATGAGCGGTTTCGTGACCCGGCGCGAGGCTGACCCGCAACCGCAACGGCACAGCGCCTCGGACAGACCGGCGACTGTCGAAGAAGAAGCCGAAGATTGAAGTGCCGTACCCATGCTCCCCTTAGCCGATACATTCGCAGTCGTTGGTAAATGGTCGAACGAAAATCAAGGCGTAGTGACCATTGCCATATTTTTCTTCACGATTCTCGGCGGTTGGGTCAGCGGCATTTTTTCAGCCCTGCGCCGCAGACCAAAGTTCAAGGTCACGCTGATTCCGGGACCTACATTCTGTTGTACTTTCCCGATAGGCAAAAAATATGGCGCATATGATATGCACCGCACAGCGATCGCTCTTTATTTACAGGTCACAAACATTGGGTCGGCCGCATCGAGTATCGAAAACGTTTCCGTAGGGTATCATTGGCATCTGAAGCCATTCAGCATGGTGTGGCTGAAGAACACGCTCGGTTGGGGTTGGCTTACGGAACAGGCAGTGATTCTCGACGAATTCCAAGTCAAGATCGGCGAGAACACAAAACTTTATCCTTTTCTAACCCAGATGAGCCATCTTTCGGGTTTGAGCGCACAGACTTTTCTTGAAGTCGGGCGTTCAACAAATGGTGTCGTTTATTTCGAGCAACCCGACGGCTGGGGTGGTTGTTTTCCAACCATTCGCAATGGCTCAGTGCGGTTGAAGGTCAAGATACGAGACGCGTTTGGGAAAAGTCATAGCGCAAAATTCACAGTTTCCGCCGTCTGGCTTGAAGATGCTCGAAAATACAATCCGGCTTTCGGCAAAACCTTTGCCCAGCTTCATCAAGAGCCATTGCCCTTTGATGTTCCTCATTGAGCTTGCTTGCCCGGGTCCTTCCGCGTTCTGCTGAATTAGCGGCCCGCCCAACTCGGCGGAGCCGAAACCGTCTCCGCCCGTTCGGGATAGGATTAGGGGCAGTGAGGATTACAGAGCCCCCGCGCGCATTTTGAAGACATTAAGCCGATGGTAGTTGAGGGCGTCCATGAGCTGCGGTCTGAGGCTACCCGCCAGTTTCAGCGGTCGGCGGTGAAATGATTTGTATGAAGTGCTCTTAAGTTCCGGTTTCACGACCAGGGTCCAGGTTGAAGTCTGAACGCAGATCAGACCGAGGTCGAACAGCGAGTGGAGGTCTGCCCGGAGGATGAGGCCATTCCTGACGTGATTTGCGTCTTTTCCTGGAATGGTTCGGATATGCGCTGCCTCGAGCGCCGCATCTGCGTCGCAACCGGAGATCGCGCAGCGGTGTCCATATGCGTGTAGGAGGTCTTGACGGAACTTGCGTTGGCCGCGGCGTACATTGATAACCGCTTCAACTCGTTTCCTCTCTTTCTCTTCATCCGCATTGACGGGCGCAGGAACACCATTAAGATAACCGGTGAGCAACTCTTTGAGCCGCGCCTCGATGGGTCCGTCGATTGTTGTTTTGCCTAAATGACCGTAAGGCCATCTCCAGGATGGATGATTCTTGCGGAGGAACGCCAGTGAGAGGGGCCGGTCCAGACGCGCAATCTTGCGAAATGTCGCAGTATACCGGCCATAGCCATAGCCCTGCCCTCGGTCCTTTGGTTCAGTTCCGATAACGCCGAGTGCTGCGAGTCCAAGGTCTGGCAGGTGAAATAAAGCTTGGTCGAAAAGTGTTTGGACGCGGCAGAACGAGGCGCGGGTTAAAATTCGTTGTAGCAGGTCTCATTAAACCAAGCACATTTGATGTCGAATAGCTTCAGGCCACGTTGGCGCCGGCGGGCTTGCCCGGACTATGTCTGCCACACTTGTCTTTGGGACATGGGCATCTCACAAGCGGAAGCTTGAGGAGAAGATTGGGACAAGGGCAGTTTTCCTTTTGTTCTTTGAAGCCGGCTTCCGTCGCAACTCCCGGATAGTCTCCTTTGTGACATCCAATGTTGCATATGAGCTGATAGTGTAAATGGGGAGGCCACTTCCCATTCTCATTAGAGTCACCGAGGGAGCCGATGCGCGCTCCTGCAGAGATCATTTTTCCATCGTAAAGACCGTCCAAAGATTTTTGAGTTAGATGACCAAAGAGCGAGTAGATTGGCGTGTCCCAAAGCTTATGCTCGACGATGATTGTCGGTCCATAATCGCCGTCAGCTTTATTGTTCGCACAGCTATGGATTTGTCCTGCCAACGGTGAGTAAACCGCGTCCCCTGCTCGTCCCCAGATATCAATGCCGAGATGCGTGTTGCGTTGTTGCCCTTCGGCAGTGATATACAGGGCAATTCGCTCGTAAATACTTCTTTTCTCCCCGTACCCTCCTGCCAAATAATTTTTGCGCGATTTTCGAAACTGGCCTTCGATAAAGTTCTGTAGTCCTCGTGGATCATTAATGCCGGCAAGCTCTGGGTTTGTCTGCGCAAGATCTATGCAGCCGATTTCTCGTGGATCACGATAGCTGAGTACCGGACAAGCCTTCGAGCTAAGCAACCAACGCTCGAAGCAAGGGCCATGCTTTAGTGGCTTGGCAAATTCCTCTGCGAATTGCCGCGTAAGCTGTGTCATTCTGTGACGTAGCCAGAACTGGAACCAATGACGAAGTTCTATGTCGCTCAACTGCTTGCGAAAATCTTCAATGCGGTTAAAACCCGAATGAAGATCCGTCCAGTAATAATCCATATATTCGGTGACTAGCGGTTGCTGCGCGCAGGCGCGAAACCAGAAGCCGTACGTCCGCTCTAAAATGCTCCACTTGTGTTTGCTAGCGTCCCTGTCTTCGCGGCGGCTCAATAGTGTTGGCGCCAGCTCTTTCATGTTCCATTCCATTAGGTATAGAACCCGCGTCAGTGAAGCGCAGAACTGGTCGAGCTTTTCTAAAGTGCTATAGCGCCTAACGGGAAATCTGCCACATTTTCTCAATTCCAATACGCGAGCTAGATTCTGTTGATATAGGTCCTCATGCACGATCCAGCTACGGACCTCGCTCAGGGCCTCACTCTGCCAATACCCTTCGTGAGCGGACCGAAATTCGTGGTTCCACTCCTCGCGCTGCTTGGTCTTCTCGATGACGCTCGTCACCCAGATCGTTGCGCCGCTTAGCAATAGAGCCGCCACAGCTGCCATCGCGCTTATAAATTCTGGACTAGCGACGCCTTTCCCCTCCGTGTGCTTCCTTTCCGACTGCTGGTTGTGCGATTGATTGCCAGTAGGTTGCGGGGTCGGCGAGTTTCTGGAGCGAGGCGATTTCGAACTGGTTGGGATAGGACTAGCAGGCGTGGTCTGACCATTCGCTAGTATCAGATGAAAGCCGAGTACCGCTGCTGTCACCAATGTTATGACAGTTATACTTAGTGCTCTGGCCGTTTTAGCCGCTGCATGCCGAAATGATCGAGGAGCCACCATGTGCCATCCTCCTGTTCGCTCAGCTAACCGCCATACGCGAAGAAAGGTATCGGCATGCCTCATAGTCTGCGGGATAAGCTCTAGATGCAAATCCTGCAGGTCACAAATCGGAATGGCGAAAACCAGCGGCGCGGGCGGTCTGAAAGAGTTCGTGAAGTGACGTAGAACGCGTCAGGTAAGAGAGGCCACCATGCCGAAGCGCCGTCGGCTGTTGCGGTGAAGGCTCGCTAAAATGACCCGACATCACCCCGATGGCGAATGCAGGGACATGCGCGGGGTCTCTAATATCTCCGCCTGGTGCTATGCCCTTCGCTCGGTTGACGACGATGCTACCACTCGAACCAGTGAACGAGAGACCTGCGACCATCAAAGTGTCGCTTGTGCGAATCTCAGCGTTGGTAAATGGCACGCTCGGAATCGAAGCAAGTGTGGAGTTGCGCGCGATGGGCAAAATTGCCGCCTCATCGAACCACATTCGCCCCCCAAAACCAGGAAACCCAACAAAAAATGCTTCGTCAGCAAGCTGGAGTTTCTCAAAGTGCGCTTGGGTGGCGATCCAGTCCTCTGGCAGCGGGAAACAGCACGCGCCGAGAGGCAGATGTTCCAACTGCGGGTCGATGAGGATGGCGCAGTCGGCGCTTTGGTGGGACCACAATGCCGCTTCGAGATTTTGCACGCGATGAAACGTCGTTGTTTTGCCGTCAGCATGGCGTGCTTCAATTTCGAGTTGGGTAAGACGTAGCCCTCCCTTCTTCAATGACGGGTCAACATTGTGTCTGTTGGTGCAGTATGCACGGTGGCCCTCTCCCAATTGCACCCAAAACCCCGACGCAAGGAACGTGATACCCTCGGGGCGCAGCACTGAATCGTCCTCGGCTTTGCCGCGTAGACGAGTCACGGTGAGGCGTGCAATATCATCGAGCCTGCCCATTTCCGCTTCTGCGTGTCTCCCTTAAGGGACGTTATCATGCGTTATTCTGCCCGTTTTGGCGAACTCTCGAATTTCTCAGGAATCAACTAGGCAAATTCAAAGGGCAATCTTCTCCTGCGCCTAAAGGACATCGATCCGGTTTTCCAGCACCGCAGTACGGACAGAATTTAACACCGCAACCAGGGTGCGGACATTGCGGCACCTCCTGCGGGGTCGCTGCGATAACTCGGTCGCAGCTGTGGCACACGACTCCGCGCTGCGGATCGATTTTAAAAAATTGACTCATTACATCCTCCTTTGCCTACGCATGATAAAAGACGTTATCAGTCATAAGACCGCGAGGAGGGCAGGCCGGGAAGGCTCGTATCAAACCTCTACCGCGCCGCCTGCGGCGGGAAAATTGATGAAAAAAGGAACTCAGGATCGACAGACGCCTGACGTCACAGACGTCGATGCCCAGGCCAGCGATCGTGACCTGATCATCCTGAGCGCGCCCGACGAGCTGCCGCCCGTCCTCGTCGGCCACCTGACCCCGCAGGTCCGCGCTCGCACCGAAAGCTTCTATGCCGGCGTCGCCGAAATGTTCGAGCGATGGGTCGCCCGCCCGTCCCAGCCCCCACACCCAGCGCGCCTACCGCCGGGACGTGCTCAGCTTCGTCGACTTCCTCGGCCTCGCGTGGCCCCAGGAGGCCTACAAACTACTGCTCGCCTCGGTCGCCGACGTGCTACGCTGGCGTGACGCCATGATGGCCGAGACCAAGGCTCCCAAGACCCTCAACCGCCGCATCTCGTCGCTCTCGAGCTTTTACAAATATCTGGCTGGCGCCGCCGCCGAACTGCGGCTGCCGGTCAACGTTCCGAATCCGGCTCACGCCCAGTTCATCGCCCGGGAATCGTCCGATCCGCTCGAAGGCATGCGGGCACTGACCGCCACTCGAGCGCGCCAGTTGATGGGTCTGCCCGCCGGCGATGACGTACTCGACTTCCGCGACCGCGCCATCCTCAAAACCTACCTCTACACCGGTGTCCGGCTCGCCACCGCCTGCCGCCTGCGGGTCAAGGATTTTCATCAGGACGGCGAGCAGGCTATGCTCACGATTAACGAGAAGGGCAACAAGCACCGCATCATCGGCATCCATTTCGCCGCCGCGGAGGCGCTTGCCGAATACCTTAAGAAGGCTGGATTAGAGGCGGGAGCGATTTTCCGGGCCCGGCGAGCGGTGCACAGCGATGAGCTTGGTGACAAGCCCATGAGCGATGCCAGCATGTGTCGCGTCATCGCCGGCTACGTGGCAAAGCTGCCAGGAGCGGTCAAAGAAGGTGCGCGGCTCTATAGCACCCATTCCCTGCGGGCGACCACCGCAACCCTACTTCTCGATGCGGGCGTCGATATCCGCAAGGTTCAGGAGCTCCTGGGCCACCGCCACCCAGATTTATGATAAACGGAGGCGCACAACCAAAGAGAGCGCATCCCATGACGTGCCAATCTAAAACCGAATCACTGGAGAAACCCCGATGAGTGACGGGCCCAAAGGCGGCATTAATATCAGAAATGTAGGTCGTGACGTTTCAATCAAAACCGGGCGCGATATCATTATCCAGAACACAGATACAACCACCACGAACACTACGACTATCACAAGCGGTTTCAAGCAAGAGGAAGACAAACAACAATTTGTGCGAGATATCGAGGACTTGCGCAGTGCGCTGCGCGAACTCCAGACCAAAATCCAGGAAACTGCAGGAGTCAGTCAGGACGACAAGGACAAACTCGCCGCTGAAGTCATCCAGCAAGTGATCGCGCTGAAAACGGCGAAAGAAGAAGCGGAGAATCTGACGGTCGCTCAAGAGGGTCCGCCAGACAAGTGCAAACTCATCGCAAACTATCTGGACACCACTAAAACCCTGCTCGACAAAGTCAATGCCTTGGGCGCAAAGGCCGTCGAAATGGGCGCCGCACTCAAGCCCTACGTTGAAAAAGCTCTACCGCTGCTGGCCTCTGCGAGGGTGCTGTTCGGGATACCCTAAAGGAAGCACGCACCGGACTTGGTACGTTTTACAACTGCAAACGCACCACTGACGCACCGACCAACTGACCAAGAGGTTCGCACAATGGGCGCTACCAGTGGCATCAATATTGGCGACGTCGGCAGAGATGTCTTGGTTCAAGCCGGCGGGGACATCGTGGCGGGCAACAAGACCACCGTCACCATCATCGTCCAGCAGCGCACCCAAGTACTGGCGAGCACCCCTTATAAGTTCCTAGCATCTTACGATATCGCCGACCGCGACATATTTCACGGCCGCGCCGCTGTCGTCGAACAACTCGCCGCCGCCGTCGCGCGTCACAGGGTGATCATCATCAACGGCGCATCCGGTTCGGGCAAGAGTTCGTTGGTTAACGCCGGTGTGATTCCGCGATTGGTCGAGAACGGATATAGCTACGTCCGCTTCCGTGAATATAGTAACCCCCTGGCGCAATTTGCAGAGCTTGGGAAACTGCTGTCTGTTTCTCCTTTGCCGGGGACGGAAATCGGTTCGGACAACTATGCAGCACTTTCGCGGCAATACGACGCCGCTGGTGCTTCCCGCCTCGAGAACCGAGGCACTGGACAGATCGAGGCACCCGAGCTCAACGATCCAGGTCTACTGCTCCACCTCATCCGCGCCGTTCACGCCAGCCGAACTGTTATCGTCTTCGATCAGTTTGAGCGCTTTTTTATCAATGTGCCCGCAGAGAAGCGCAGTGCCTTTATAGCCGCGTTCAAGTACTGTCTGGACCACAGCACAGCACCGGAAATTAACTTCATTATCGCCCTGCGCAGTGAACTTGTCGGCCGACTCTTGCAGGCATTCGGAGTCTACATGACGGGGTTTTTAAATGAGGCGCATCTCCTCAACCTGCTGCCTCTAACTCGATCCGAAGCCCGTGAAGCTATCGTCAACCCGTTGCTGGAAAACCCCAACCTCGGAATCCAGTACGACAGAGACTTCGTGGACGAGGTACTCCTCACTGGGCTGGCCGCACAGGGGGAAGGAAGCACGGAAGTCAATCCGCCTCACCTGCAAATCGTGTGCAACCGGCTGTTTGAAGCTGCGCGCCAACGTGTGCAACACGAACGGTTTGTTCTTATCGACGAAAAACTTTACCACGGCTTGGGCGGCGTGCGGTCCATCCTTAACGATTATCTCAACCAAGTAGTCATGGAGGTAGCGCAGGAGTCTAGCCATATCGAGACGGTGCATGCAGTGCTCCAAAGGATGATCGACACCACCGGCACCCGCCGTTTCGTCGCCGTGGAGCTGGTCAAACGCGAATTGCCTGACGTCACCGAAGTAGACCTTCTCACTTATATCCAAAGACTGATCGAGCGGCGGGTGGTCGAGCAGCGAGAGACCGAGGCTGGTCTGCGCATCTACTCGCTATCCCACGAATACATGGTGCAACAGGTTAAGAAGTGGTTCGACCCGATTGAGATGGAGCGCAAACGCGCCCAGGAAACTTTGGAGCGGGGCCTGGCAGAATGGAAAAACTCGCAAGCGCTGCTGAATCGGCCACAGGTGGAGGCCGTGCGGAAGTGGGTAACGGAACTGGGTCCGGAAGAACAGACACTCTTGCAGGACAGTGAGGCCGACTACCTGAAACAAGAAGCCCGGCGCAGGAAGCTCCGGATAGTCTCAGCGTTAGCCATGATCATTTTTGTAGGCGCAATGGTCATCTTGTGGTCAGACATCTGGCAGCAAGCGGAGAATAAGCGCCTCGATTTACGGGAACGGAGCCAGGTTGCGCGTGAATTACTCGAAGTTGGAGCGGTACCGAACGCAGTAGCCTCTTTGGCGCAGATTGTGCGCGATGACGATAAGAATCAGGAACCTGAGGCTCGACGTCTGCTTGCCTCTTGGGCCCCACGGCTGCGGCCTCTCAGTCTGCAATTGCGCACCATGCCGGATAATACAGTGTTTCGCTGGAATGGCCGGAACTTTCTCAAGCGTATGGGCGAAGTCGTGCTGGCGTACGACGGTCCGCCCGTACTCCAAAGCGGATTCACGTCTGATGGTTTGCTGGTCACATTTGACACGGATCACATCATCAGCTTTCGATCTATAATCGATGGCCATGTCATCTTCACGACCGAGACATTAGATACTGCCGCGGGTGAAATAAGTGAACTTCTTAGCGGGAGGTTGCTTCTTTTCAAGGGGGTGCAAAAAGTTCCACCACAGGGCGACGAAGGAGAGACAGATGGTGATGAAGAATGGATAATAATCGACCGTGCATCTAATAGATATGCAGTCCTCTTCGCTCCTCAGATGCAGGAGGCATGCGATCACGTTACGATTGTTGGCACGGATCCAAGACTTGTTGCCAAGATTCCAACATTTGTTCCGCAGATTACAGGTTCTCCGGATGATTCCCACACTGTCCTCCTAACGATCAACAACGTCGTTGGCGCACCGCTCGGTTGGCACGTGGCGTGGCGTTCAGCCATCCCTTCGCCGACGGGAACTCCAGGCGCCCAAAATGCGGGCTCCTCATCATGCCTAGGTAAAGTTATTTCAACCTGGGCTGGTCAGGACCGCGATAACCCGGCGATTCCGCAGTTAGTCTTTCCGGCACTCATTCCTGAGAAAGCTCTCTGGAATCGCGTCGGCCAGGCAGACAAAGAAGCAAGAGATTGTCCCCAGCTTTGTTCTCCTCAGAGTGGAGAGCAACCACAGCCTAACCCTAATTCATGCATAGATATGGCAAACATAGCAGTCGTTCCAGGAAGCAGTGATAAAGAAGACTTAGAAGTGCTTCTCAACGATGGATGCCAAGAAGAGACGATTCTTGCAGATGACGAGAACACGTACTCTATGCTTGAAGGCGTTCTGGGCAATCAAACGCAAATGATCGCGGTTTGCCGCCGACACGCAGAAAGCAAGCCCGAGACCTGTATTCTCTGCGAAGAGACTGCTCAAGCAACCCGCGGCAAATCCTCGGACGGTCGATACATATTCTCGGTAAGCCCTGAAATATTCGATGCGAATCGCCTTCAAGTCGTTGAAATCAAGTCGCTGCATAAGATGAGGTTTGACACTCCGGTTGCGGAAGTTGCTGTTGACCTCGCCGTCTCGCCCAATCGCGATGCTTTGGCGATCGTGTCAAATCGGGGAGAACTGCTGTTGTACCGGTTGAACCAAGAAGGGCAGGTCATTATAGAGCGCAGGATCGCTTTCTCCGCCGTAGGGCAGACACCCGAGTCGCGCAGAGTGAATGAGGCCGCTTCGGCTCAACCGTTCGATACCTTATCCTTTCTTGATGAATCGCACCTTATCCTCGCTGGCCGTAACAGTGGTATGATTATGGTCGATTTGATCACAGGTCACGTGCAATGGTCGCGAAGTCAGGTACCTCTGTCGGGCTCCGGGGCCGTGCATGTTACGCCAATTCCTGAAGCTAATGGTCTAGCTATATATGATGAGCGGTCAATCCAGATTGTATCCGATGCTTCCGGAACGCCTCTTGGCAATCCGATCGACCTCACCACGTTGGAGTCGTCGCACCTCGACGACAAGAATGAAGTTCCTGAGTTGTCGGTCATAGCTAAGGGTGATCGTCTTGTTGCAACCGTCTTGGGAACGATTTTTCAACGCGATATCTCAACAGGATCACGGTTTGTTCCTGCTCCAACCGAAGCGGACCAATTGACGGGAATCGCGGGCAAGGCTGGACAAATGGAATTACCAAAGGTTAACTGAGAGTTTCTAACTAAAACCCCCTTATGATTTTGACAATGCGGTTTGGCCCACTTTGATATTCAGATTTGGGTGCGCCAGGAGAAGCCTGGGAAAGGGGATGAGATGACCTGAAACCTTTCGTTGGGACCCAGCGGGCAACCAGCCCGCCACCCTTCTCTTGGAGGCCAGCGAGATGCCGGGACCGGATCAGCAGCGGAGCACAATGGTCAGCTACACATAGGCGGAGCAGCGAGTAGTCAAGGATCATCCGTTGTGTGCAATTCGCGCGATGGTTGATGTGGCGCTGCGCAACGTGGGGCCCCAGTTTGAGATGGTTGGGCGACCGTAGATTCTTCCAGAGCAGCTGTTGCGGTTGCTGCAGGTGCCGTATACGGTGCGCAGCGGAGCGAATGCCGTCGGAGCAGTTGGACTACGATCTGCTGTTTCGTCGGTCTGCGGACTCAACATTGATTCATCCGGTGTGGGACGCAACGGTCTTCACCAAGAACCGCGAGCGGCTTAACGGAGCGGTCCCGATGCCCCGTCGACATGTGATACGGCCGTTGGCGGCTGTGGCGATAGTTACCCCCTGATTGCCGAAGGTCGTGTCCAGCTCACCGGTGGAGGTAAAGCGCGCGAGCGCAGTCTGGGAAGGTTGGCGCCGCCCGGTGGGTTCAAGCGACGCGCACATCAGAATGTTGCCGTCGGGCTGGGACAAAACGACATAGAATACCGGAAAACAGTTTACTTAAATCCGCAAGCGCCAGGCCACCGTTCCCGAAGGCGGTGTCCCGGGTTCCATCCGAACGGCACCCTGTCAGTGGCAAGCAAAGAGGCTAGTTAGAACTTTAGGGTTTTGAGGGCTGGCAAAATCTGAAAATTTGCGCTTAACGCGCCAAAAATAAGCGAAGGCTTATAATAGGTACTCCCTCCCCTCTAGGCCCATCTTGCCAGTGGGACGTTTGATGTCTCACCAGTTGAGCCGCTAGCGCCGAGCAGGGCGGCGATGGAAGCCAATAGACACTTAAGCTAAAACCTTGCCGAGGAAAGCCGTTCGATCTATAGAACGAGTTGGAATTGGAAGTCATAGGAAATCTCGGGTTGAAGGATCTTCGCACAGCAATTCCAGGAAAATTGACTTGTGCGGCGTTCTCTAAACGCCTTCCCCCATGAGAGATGCGATGCGGAGACACTCATTCGTAGCTCTCTGGACGGTCATCCTCCCTTCGCTGATGATTTGTTCGCGAGCGGGCGCGTGGGAAGCGGACGTCCATGAAGGCTTAACCAAATGGCTCGCCCTGCAGGGCGGATTCAGCGAGCATGAGGCCGATACAATCGCGCGAGGCGATGGTTGCCTCGACGAAAGTGATTACACTTCGGCACCCTGGACCGTGGCGGTCATGATTATACTGAAGGGTGATCTAGAAACCTCGAGGAAAATGCAGCAATGGCATTTCCCGGGCGACGGTCCGTTGCCGAGCGCTCCTGAAAAACGCGCCGTAGTGCACGACAGTCTGGCGGCCCGCTATCCGTTGCTGCAAATCATCGACCAGCCGTTCTCACCCAACCGCGATAAGAATCTGCACGAGCTGGGTGAGCGGCTGCACGCTTTTCAAGATTCTTGGTCGCACGAGGGGGTGCCCGATACGCCATTCCATCCGTTCCCGTTTGAGGTGCGTCGCGACCTGGTCTGGGCGCATCCGGCGAAGCGAGGTGGGTGGCAAACGCATGACGCCGATCTGACTTATTTGCATCCCGATCAAACGGTCGAGATGGCTTTACAGACTTATGCGATCCTCAGGACGTTCCTGGCAAAGAACCCTGGTCCGCCTGTGGCGCCGGCCGCTCCGACTAGCGTGATCGAAGCGCAGGTGCGCACCTTCGCGGCGATCGCTAGCGCCCAACAGAAAGAGGCGTGGCTCCTTGGCCATGGCCTCGCGCCCGATCGAGCTGGCACAATCGCCCGCGAAATCTCCCTCCCCCAAGTCCTTGCCGACATGCAAGCGTCCGATAGAGCCAGTTCGCAGACCATCGCTGAGCGCACTTTTCTCGCTTTCACTTCGGTAGCAGAGGCGGCTGATATCTCGTCATATACCGCGAAGATCAGGCCGCCGCCCGAAGTCACGACAGGCGGTGCTGGCCCCCCGCCCTGGCAGGAGCCTGACATGAGCAGGCGGTCGAGGATGGCGGTGGCCAGCACCTGATCGCCGAACACTTCACCCCAATCGATGAAACTCTTATTCGAAGTGATGATGAGGCTGGCACGCTCGTAGCGGCGCGCGACCAGCCGGAAGAAGAGATTGGCCTCTTCGCGGCTCATGGGCAGATAGCCGAGCTCGTCCACCACTAGAACCTTGGGCG
>Ga0185299_10005549_pt1 | contig 14119 bp, 12 predicted proteins | sample PaiPotPPA55metaG_FD_128002 | JGI IMG/M metagenome (GOLD analysis project Ga0185299, IMG submission 128002) | Iron sulfur acid spring bacterial and archeal communities from Banff, Canada, to study Microbial Dark Matter (Phase II) - Paint Pots PPA... ...
AAGACACTGCCGAAACGTTAAGCCCGCGTCTCGCCCTCATCGGAGCCGATCTCCTGGTCGAGACTCTTCGCAGCCTGCAGAGCGGAAACCTCCGTCCCCGCCCGCAGGACAACTCTCAAGCCAGCCTCGCCCCGATTTTAAAAAAAGAAGACGGCCTCGTGAACTTTTCGCGCTCCGCCGCCGACATATTCAACCGCGTCCGCGGCTTTCAACCCTGGCCTGGAGCCTACACAAAATTCCGCGGCAAGAACCTGCAGATTCTAAAAGCCCGGACTGCCCCGGTTGCACGGCCTCCCGCGGAATTGCATATCCAATCCGACCAACTCCTGGTCGGCTGCGGCCATAACTCATCCTTGGAGTTGCTAGAGATTCAATTGGAAGGGAAGAAGCGCTCCTCCGCCGCAGACTTTGTCCGCGGATACCATCCCCGCACCGGCGAAAAGGTGGGTTAACTCTGTGCGCCTCCGTGCCCTCTGTGGTTGAGCTTTTTTCTTTTCGGCGAAGCCTACAATCAGAAACGAATGCCCGTCTCCCCCGCCCGCGCCGCCGCCTTCGACATTCTCCTCCGCGTCGAACGCGAATCGTCTTACGCCTCAGACCTTCTTCACTCTTCGGCCTACGAACGCCTCTCCACTCCCGATCACGCGCTGGCTACAGAACTCGTCATGGGCGTCCTTCGATGGCGCTCGCTCCTCGACGCCGAGATTGCCATAGCGTCCGCGCACCCACTATCCAAACTCGACATCGAAATCCTCATCGCCTTGCGCCTGGCTGTTTATCAATTCCTCTGGCTCGATCGAATCCCGCAGCGCGCAGCTCTCCATGAAAGTGTCGAACTGGTGAAACGCGCCCGCAAACACTCAGCCGCACCTTTCGTGAATGCCGTTCTGCGCAAGCTCTCAAAAGCATCACGAAAACCGGATATGCCCGCCACAGACGAAGAGTCTTCTCCCGAAGTACTCGCAAGTGCTCTCGCGCATCCGCTATGGCTAGTGAAACGCTGGGCCCGCGAATATGGACTCATCGCCGCCCGTCAGATCTGCCAGTACGATCAGTCCGTTCCTAACACCGCAATCCGCATCCGTACGCCCGATGCGGAGGAGGCACTCTACCAAGAAGGAGTTGTTCTCGCCCCCGGAACCCTGCTCGCATCTGCCCGTCGCGTTCAAACCGGGGACACTACAAAGACTCAGGCATTCCGTAGCGGCCACATCGTTATCCAGGACGAAGCCTCGCAACTCGTCGCCGCCCTCCTAGGCCACGGATCCCACATTCTCGACTGCTGCGCCGCTCCCGGAGGCAAGACCCTGGCTCTGTCAGACCGTAATCGCGAAGCCGTAATCACCGCACTCGAACTTCATCCGCATCGCGCGCGCCTGCTCCAAAAACTTCTACAGCGGCATGAATCACACATCCAAATCGTGGCCGCCGACGCTCAGCATCTTCCGCTGTCCCTGCCGTTCGACCGCGTACTCGCCGATGTTCCCTGCTCTGGCACCGGAACGCTCGCTCGCAATCCCGAAATCAAATGGCGGCTCACGCCCGGCGATCTGGAGGAGCTACACGTGCGCCAGGCAGCAATCCTGCGCTCGGCCCTGGGCCAGGTCGCTCCCGGAGGACGCCTCATCTACTCAACTTGTTCTTTGGAAAAAGAGGAAAACGAAAATGTCGTCGAGCAAGTCTTGTCGGAAGATCATTCCTTTCGCCTGTTCGACTGCCAATCCGAACTCGATCGTCTGAAGGCAACAGGTGAGCTAACGTGGCCCGAAACAGCCTCGCTCACCCGGGGACCATATCTGCGCACGATCCCGGGCATCCATCCTTGCGAAGGCTTCTTCGCCGCAATTCTGGTGCGCGCTTGAAAAGTGTCGAGTTTTATCAGTTCAAATCCGCGCGTATCCGTGAAAACTTGTTTACCGCACTTCAAAATTAACCGTTGTTCCGGCTAACACTTTCTGCCCGGCCGCCGGCACCTGGGACACGATGATGCTCGCCGGAGACGCCTGTGCCGGTGCTTGTGGCGGAGGAACAGCGGGAACCGCAGTCACCGACGGCGCCCCCGCATTCGGATTCCCGGTATCGCCGGGAGGCAGGCTCGCCGGCTCTGCCACACTAACGTTCCCCAACCGGAATCCCGCATCCTGCAAGGTCCGGCTCGCGCTTCCCAGCGCCTGTCCCACAAAGCTCGGCATCACAAAGGCCTGAGGCTCCGCCGCCGCCGTCACCAGTAAGCTGATTTTCGGAGCGACTACCTGTGTGGCATTCGCCGTGGGACTCTGCGCCAGCACCTGATCCGCCGGGATTCCGAGCGTCTGTACCGTCGCCATGGAAGCGACATCCAGCCCGCGCCGCCGGATATTCAACTCTGCCGCGTGCTCACTCTCCCCCGTCACATCCGGAATCGTAACTCGCGTCGGTCCAAGGCTCTGCGCCACTCTCAATTGCCACCCGCGCCGAACCTTGGTTCCCGGCAAAGGCAGTTGTGACATGATTTTTCCCTCTGGAATTTGCGGACTGTAATACTGCCGCTCGATCGAGATTTGCAAGCCGAGCGCCGCCACCTTCCTCTCCGCTTCCGCCGGAGCCAGTCCCACCACCGGAGGTACTGCGACCTCCTGACCGTGAATGGCAAAGCGCATCGCGGTGAGCGCCGACACCATCGCCACGATCACCAGCACCAGTGCCAGCAAGGCAAATCGGATTGCAGATTTCATACGGGAAACGTTGTCTGCCAGAAAAATCTGAAATCAGCAGAATTATAGTCCGCATCCTTTACAAAAGTTGACCTTCACACTTTCAACGAAATACAGCCTGCGCAAGTTTCGTCCCTGGAGTTATGGGCATCCGCCGAGCCACGGCTGCATCTAAAGAAGTGCGGGTGGGCCATGTCTTTCTCGTTGGAGTATCATGTCTCAGTGCGGCATTCGATTCCGGCTTCGGTCGCATTCCTCAGCCTGCTTCTGTTGGCTTTCATCGTAAGCGCGAACGCACAGCTGAACGGTCCGCCCACATCGGCGATTTCTCCCCCATTGGTCGGGCGCGCCGTCAACCCTCCGACAGGCGTAACATCAATCGGCCCCAATGCCCACGCTTCGAACCCTCGTGCCCCCCTGTCGACGTCAAACATGCCCCGCCGCGACGACAACCGCCCTCACCGCCATCACGGTACCGAAGATGGCCTTCCCTTTGTCTACGCCGTCCCTGTTCCCTATGCCGTCGACACGGGCGCAACGAATAATGAGAATGACGCTGACGACAACGGCGATGACAACTATCAGGGCGGTCCTACCATCTTCGACCGGCGCGGTTACGGCGCCGATTCCTATATCCCTCCGGTAAGAAATGTTCCGGCACCTCACTCCGCGCAGGCTACCGACGCTTCGGTTGCGGATTCCGATCCTCCTCAGGCCCCCACGCTGCTTGTGTTCAAGGACGGCCGCAAGTTGGAAGTCGGTAACTACGCCATCGTCGGCCAGACTCTCTTTGATTTAACGCCCGGACACGCCCGCAAAATTGCCCTTGCAGATCTCGATCTCGAAGCCACGCGCCGGCAAAATGAAGACCGCGGCGTCGCGTTTCAACTCCCGGCGCCTTCGCAGGGGAACTAATTATGCGCCGGCTGCTTCTAATCGCGTTTCTTGCCGCCACACCCTGCATACACGCGCAACGCATGGTCTCCTCCTTTCCACATTTCGCTCGAAGTCACAACCCAGGCGGCCATGCCCGCTCTTTCTTTTATCCGCTCGGCTTCTCCGATCCTTTCTACTCCGACGATCTTTCCACGATCGGATATCCCGTCGCCTCTCAGCCTCCCATGATCATCCTGCAAGCTCCTCCTGGACAACAAGTGTCGGAGCGTTCTCCATCTCTCAGTCAGCCGCTGTTGATTGAACTGCAAGGTGACCGCTACGTTCGGGTCGGCGGCGACGAAACATCGCAGACAGAGTTAAAGGTGATTGACCCCACGCCGGATGCTCTGCGACAGTCGTCGGGCAATGCACCTCGCGCCGTTCCTGCAAGAGAAATGCCGCGATCGGTTCTCGTGTTTGCCGACGGCCGCCGCGAACAAGTATCCGAATATACAATCGCTGACGGCATCCTCTACGCACGTTCCGACTATTTCACCACCGGATCGTGGAACAGGAAGATTGAGCTCTCGTCTTTGAACCTCGCTGAGACGATCAAGTCCAATCAATCCCAGGGCTTAAGATTCCAACTCCCCTCAGCCCCCAATGAAGTTATCGTCGGCCCCTAGAACGGGGGACGATTCACGGCGTTAACTCTAAGGATGCTCGTCGGGAGACGGCGCTAGCTTCAGCCATCCCTGACGGGCGGCATCGTTTCCCGGATCTATTTTCAAAAGGCGGTCGAGAGTTTCATAGGCCTTATCGAGATCCTCCAACATGAGATAGGCGCGCGCGAGGTCGAGGTAAGCCGGCCTATAAAACGGCTCGATTTGGATCGCTGCTTTATATAGGTCGATTGCTGCCGTAACCTGTCCCTGCCGCAGTCGAAGATCTGCCAACTTACTTCGAACCTCCGGAGATTTAGAACCGAGGTCGATGGCTCTTTGCAAAGCCTCGGCTGCGCGCTCTCTCTCGCCCGGTTGCGTGACGGCCAGAATTTGCCCATAGGTCCCTTGAACCTCCGCGTCGTCCCGAAGGTCCCGCGCAGCTTGTTGAAGCGCTGCCAGGCCTTTTTGCCTGAGTGCCGGATACTTTCCCGCCAATTGAGGATACGCAAGAGCCAGACTTCGCAAATCCGGTTTTGCGTCTTCAAATCCAAGTGGCTTGGGATCGTAAACAAGCTCGTCCGAGGGCGCTGCCAAAGCCTGATCGCGGGCCTGGATATTCTCCGAAGGATCGCGAAGAATCCGGTGATCTGTCGCCGCCGCGTGGCTGATATTCTGCAGCTGCTGTTTTGGCATGTGGCACGTCACGCAACTATCGGGCGGAGAAGTGGATTGTCTATGTGCAAGCGGCGCCTTGCAGGACTCGACCTTGTGGCAAGTGAGGCAGCGCTGGCGGAAGTCCAGTGCCGCCTCCGTCCCGGTCAACTTCACGTGCGGATCATGGCAGCTTATGCATCCGAGGCGTCCTTTGCTTGCGATCGCACACCGGCTCAGTCTTAACTGTTCAAATTGATCCAGAGCGGTGAATCGGTCTCCCTTGACCTTCGCCGGAACGGAAAAAATGGCCACCACTTTGTCCAGCGGTGTTCCGGGCCGGAAGTCGAGACTGTTTTTCCCCGGCCGCAGGACCCGGGCATCGCCCAGGAAGTGGCATTGCGCGCAGACATCGTCACGGATTTCCGCGGGCATGGTCGCGGGGTTAACAATGGAGTAGTCGATCGGACTCTCAGGGGGAGCGCCCTCCTTGCGTTCCAGAACATGGGTCGCGCCGGGACCATGACAACGCTCACAGCCAATGCTCAGAAATCGAAAGGCAGGTTGCTGAAAATGGTTCGGGCGATCCGCGACGAAGCTCGGTTGTCCAGTATGGCAGTCCACGCATAGTTCAAGAACCGGGCGCGTGAAGTCCCGGAACGTGGACGCCTCATATCCCGGAGAAAGATCCCATCCATTGATCCGCGTGTAGTAAGAAATCGGTGAGACGAATAAAGCATCGCCCTGGCCGACCAGATAGCTCTTACCGACCTCGCCGGCACCCACAACATAAGCGACTTCATGGGTCTCGGAAAAAACCAGCTGGCCCTTGCCGTCGCGCTGCGATTCCTCGTGGTACATTTTGCCGTTGCGGCTGTAAACGCTATAGGTACGGTCCAGGGTACTGCTGGAGAAAGTAACGGGCTTTGCCAAGGACTGCAGATCGTCCTGAGAAGGAATCGAAGCCGATCTACCCATCGCAGTCTGTTTGAAATTTTTGTATTCAGCGGAGTGGCACGATCCGCAAACCTGGTCGCCAACATACTCCACGCCAGGTTTCGTGTTCAGATAATGGCCTTGTGCCGTTTTTCCGGCCCCAGGTTCCTGTCGTGCACCATGGGCTGGACCTCCGTGAGGGGCTGCAAGTATCAGGCAGATTGCTCCCAGGACAAAGCTCCATAGTCTGCAAGAGTGATTTGAGAGCCGACCCAAGGAATTAAGCCTTCACAGTTGTACACTACGAAGAAGACGGTCTGCGCTAAGAGCTTGAGAAATGGCCGTTCTCATTTATATAACAATCGTGCTGGCATCAATGAAAAGATGGCGGCTGACGCTCATCTTACATGATATAATAAACACAGCTCCCAGACGAATAACGCCCTGTAGATACAAGCAGTTACGAGGTTTGAGTGAGCCTAAGTCACTCCCCTTCAAACTGCTTAAGGTGTGGCTAAAAGCTAGGAGCTAGGAGCTAGAAGCTAGAAGCTAGAAGCTTAAGAGCCAACATGCCAGACGATCAAAATCCCGAACTTCCTCTCACTCCTCCTCCCGGCGGCGATGGCCCCGGCGCGCTGAACATTCAACCCGTCAACATTGAAGAGGAGATGAAGCGGTCGTATCTCGACTACTCCATGTCGGTGATCATCGGCCGCGCCCTGCCCGATGTCCGCGACGGCTTGAAGCCCGTCCATCGCCGCATTCTCTTTACAATGCAGCAGATGGGGCTGCAGCCGAACCGGGCCACGCGCAAGTGCGCCCGCATCGTCGGCGAAGTCATGGGCAAGTACCATCCCCATGGAAACCTCGCCGTGTACGACGCTCTCGTTCGCCTGGCGCAAAACTGGAGCATGCGCTATCCGCTGATTTTTGGTCAGGGCAATTTCGGCTCCGTCGATGGAGACCCGCCCGCGGCAGATCGGTACACTGAGGCCAAGCTGGCCCAGGTTTCGACCGCGCTGCTCGAAGACCTCGACAAAGAGACCGTTGATTTTCACGACAACTATGATGGCAGCGAAGTCGAGCCTGACGTTCTGCCCGCGCGAATTCCGAATCTTCTGATCAACGGCTCTGACGGAATTGCGGTCGGCATGGCGACAAAAATTCCGCCGCACAATCTCACCGAGATCGTCGACGCCACGATCACACTGGTGAACAACCCCACCGCGCAGCTTGCCGAACTTCTTAAGTTCGTCCAGGGCCCCGATTTTCCCACCGCCGGCATCATCCACAGCCGTTCTGGAATTTTCGAGGCTTACCGAACCGGCCGCGGCCGCTTTATGATGCGCGCCAGCGCCGCGATCGAAACTTTCAACAAAGATCGTCAGGCCATCATCGTCACCGAAATTCCTTATCAGGTGAACAAGTCAGTCCTGATCAAACGCATAGCGCAGTTGGTCAACGACAAGGACATCGAAGACATCTCCGACGTGCGCGACGAAAGCGATCGCGACGGTATGCGCATCGTTGTCGAACTCAAGCGCGGTGCTGAACCGCAGATTGTCCTCAACCAGCTCTTCAAGCATACGCAGATGCAGGAAAGTTTCTCGATGATCCTGCTGGCGGTGGTGAACGGACAGCCCCGCGAAATGGGCCTGATCCAGACCATCAAATATTTCATCGAGCACCGCGTCGACGTGGTCCGCCGCCGCACCGCGTACCTGCTACAGAAAGCTAAAGACCGCGAGCACATCCTCGAAGGCTATCTCACGGCGCTCGATCATCTCGACAACGTGATCACCATCATTCGCGGCAGCGCCAACCGCGCCGACGCCCGCGAGAATTTGGTGCTCTACTTCGGCGGCAAGAAGATCGACGTCAACACCACGGGCCGCGCTCCCAAGCTCGATCCCGAAAAGCCCTTCACCACCCGGCAGGCCGACGCGATTCTCGAATTGCAGTTGCATCGCCTGACCAAGCTGTCGATCGATGAAATTGCCAACGAGTTGAAGGACGTTCGCGGCAACATCGCGGAATACGAATCGATTCTCGGATCGGAGAAGAAATTGCGTAACGTCATCATTAAAGAGCTGGAAGAAGTGAAGAAGCTCTACGGAGATGACCGCCGCACCCGCATTGAAGACGAAGCCGCCGAGATCGTTCTCGAAGACCTTATCGCCGACGAGCAGGTGGCCGTCACCGCCAGCCACTCCGGCTACATGAAGCGCACGCCCATCTCCACCTACCGCATGCAGCGCCGCGGAGGCACGGGCCGCACCGGCATGAAGACGCGCGACGAAGATTTCGTCGAGCATCTCTTCATCGCCTCGACGCACGCCTACATTCTCATCTTTACCAACAAGGGCCGCGTCTACTGGCTGAAGGTTTACGAAATTCCCGACGTCAGCGCCGCGGGCAAAGGCAAGCACATCGGCAATCTGATTGGCCTGCAGCCCGGCGAGACCGTCAAGACGATGCTTGCCGTGCGCAACCTCGAAGAAGAAAATAAATACGTCTTCTTCGCCACGCGTAAGGGCCTGGTTAAGAAATCGGCGTTGCGCGAGTTCATGCACGTACGCTCCAACGGTATTAACGCGATTGCCATCGAGGACGGCGACGAACTGGTCGCCGCCCGCATTACCGACGGCAATCAGATCGTCTTCCTGGCCTCGCACGAAGGCATGGCCGTGCGCTTCGACGAAAGCCACGTCCGCCCTATGGGCCGCGCCGCCTACGGTGTCTGGGGCATCGACCTGGACCCGAACGACTATGTAGTAGGCATGGCCACAACAACAAAGCCGGGAGCAGAAACAACACACGTAGGGACAGCCGCAACTGCCCCGGGCACGGCAGCGCCCGCGCCCGCGGCGGGTGAACCTGATGTGATCGACGTGACGGTAAAAGGCACCCTGATCCTCTCCGTCACCGAAAACGGCTACGGCAAGCGCACTCCGGCCGACGAATACCGCCTGACCAACCGCGGCGGCAAAGGCGTGATCAACGTGAAGACCACCGAGCGCGTAGGCAAGGTTGTCGCCATCGCGCAAGTCGACGAAACTTCCGAAGTCATGCTGATCAGCCACTACGGAAAAATCATCCGCATGGACTCAACCACCATCCGCGAATCCGGCCGCAACGCCCAGGGCGTCCGCCTCTTGAACATGGAGCCCGGCGACCGCGTAGCCGCAGCCGTAGTCATCGCCCCGGATGCAGAGCCGAATGGCGGCAATGGAGGCACGCTGATCCAGTAGTGAGGCGAGCGTGGCGGAGGCAGGCTTCAGCCGGCGAAGGTGCACTACGGTTGGTGGACTATCGCCGTCACACGCAGTGATGTGGTTTCGAGTGTAAACCTCTTGATCACGTCATTTCGACCAGCAGGTGCCGTCGTACTACGAAGGTCAAGGGTAGGGCCACTCCGCCTTCGCACGCGGTAGTTCTAAGCCACCGTGTTGGCGCAATAAGGCTTCGACGTGGTCGTATCCCCTTATCCGGGCCCAATGCAAGGGCGTGCCACCGTCGAAGTCTGCGGCGTTAACGTTGGCCCCGTTGTCGATCAGCAGCCGGACGACATCTTCATGACCGGAAGAGGCTGCCGCGCTCAGTGCTGTAAAACCCCGGAGAGTTCCCGCGTCCACATTGGCCTTGGCGGCCAGAAGCATCCCGACTTCTTCGATTCGACCGTTCGCAGCAGCGTCATACAAAGGAGTGCGTCCGATTCCGTCCCGGATATCTACGTTGGCTTTATTCGACAGTAGCAGTTCCGCAATGTTCTTGTGGCCATACGACGCGGCATAGTGCAGCGGAGTGTCGCCATTGCCGGTCTTTGCATTCACGTCGGCATTCTTGGCTAGTAGCAACTCCGATTTCCAAGTGGTCGTAAGACGCAGCGTAATGGAGAGCGGTGAAGCCATCCCTATTCTTACTGAGTGCTAGGTGCGGATTATGGTTGAGCAACAGCCGGGCTTTCGCCAAATCGCCGTTGCCCGCCGCTCGAAGAATTGCCGTAACGTCGGCGTCAGTTTTGTGACAAGCAGAAGCAAGACTGATCGAGACTGCCCCAAGCAGCAAGAGGGCTGCACGGTGGCGAAGTGCAAAGTGGCAGAGGAACGACTTCATAAGGCCTTCGCCTTTCGGAACCTGCAAGTATATACGCCACCCAGAAGCGCAACGCCGCTGTGACGTTCTGACTCTTTTCCCTTTGCTCATTCCCGTGCCCCCGGTGCTTTCGCTCTCGCTTGCTGCGCTCGTCCTCGTCTTGCGAGCGGATAAATGCATCCGCCGCTATGCGAGCTGGTTTGGCCGCACTTTGCCCAATAAAAAAGGCGCGACCTGTGGATCGCGCCTCTTGGACCATGAATTGTCTCTATACTTTTAGAATATCAAATTGGAAGGGGTAAACCGGCAAGGGTTGGCGACTTTATATTGTGACTGCTTTCATGGAGTTAAGCCCGATCGTGTAGTTTCTGCCTATTGACAAGATTTCGGCGGATCATGCCCTCGAGACGATTCATCTGAACGGAAATTCTGCCGTTCAAGCGTCCCTCCGGGACGACGTTGCTTCTTATCGTGTTACCCGGCGTTGAAACGCCGGGCTATTTTCAAACGTCCCTCCGGGACGCTCCGCACCTAGCTCTGGAACGCCTACCTCTCCACCAGCGCCATCACGTGCTCCGGATACCGCTCCCCCGCCGCTGCTTGCTGCGGGAACACTTCATCGATCCGCCGCAAATCTTCCGTGGTGAGCTTTACATCCAGCGCACCGACGTTTTCCTCCAGATACTTCCGCCGCTTGGTCCCCGGGATCGGCACAATATCGCCCCCTTGCGCCAAGACCCATGCCAGCGCCAGCTGCGCGGGCTTGCATCCCTTTTCGCTAGCAATCTCCTCCACGCGCCGCACCAGATCCAGATTCTTCTGAAAATTTTCTCCCTGAAACCGCGGGCTGTTGCGCCGGTAATCGTCCGCCGGCAAATCTTCAAACCGCCGAAACTGTCCCGTCAAAAAGCCTCGCCCCAGCGGACTGTAGGCCACGAAGCCAATGCCTAACTCGCGGCACGTAACCAAAATCCCCTGCTCCGGATCGCGGGTCCACAAAGAATATTCCGTCTGCAGCGCCGTGATGGGATGCACCTTCACCGCTCGCCGTAGGGTCTGCGCCGAGGCCTCGGAGAGCCCGAGATATCGCACCTTGCCTGCCTTCACCAACTCCGCCATCGCGCCGACAGTTTCTTCAATCGGCGTGTTGGGATCGACGCGGTGCTGGTAATACAGATCGATAGTCTCCACTCCCAGCCGCCGCAAGCTGGCCTCGCACGAACGCCGAACATAGTCCGCCTTGCCGCTGACACCGCGCGCATTCGGATTGCTGGGATCGCGGACAATTCCAAACTTCGTAGCCAGCACAATCCTGTCGCGCTTTCCCTTGATGGCCCGGCCAACTAACTCTTCATTGGTGTGCGGCCCGTAGACATCCGCGGTATCGAGAAACGTGATTCCCAATTCCAGCGCACGATGAATCGTGGCGACAGACTCTTCGTCATTCCGACCAGAATAAAATTCCGACATCCCCATGCACCCCAACCCGAGTGCCGAGACTTTCAAACCGCTGCGGCCAAGTTCGCGTATTTGCATAATGCCTCCTGCTTTTTATGAGTACGAAGCGGACAGTTTTAGTAGATGCCTGGAAGTCGCCGACGGGTGCGTTGAAGTTTGTGTGGCGCGGGCGCCCCGCCCGCGGGGCCCTAGAGGGAAACCCGAATTCTGGGTTTTGCGTTGGTCGAAACCTCGCCGATCGTCACCGCAGCGATTCCCGCATCGCTAAAAGCTTTTGTCAGCAATGTTTCATCAGGCGTAGAAATCAACAATCCTCCAGCGGTCTGCGGATCGAACAACAAGGTGCGCACATCTTCGGGCACTCCGTGGTCGTACTCCACCAGGCACTCCGCAAATTCCCGATTGCTCTTCAGTCCAGCAGGAACGTATCCGGCGCGCACGCACTCCAGCGCGCCTTCCAGGAATGGAATTTTCGAGGCAGAAATTCGTATCGACACATCCGACGCGAGCGTCAGTTCGCGCGCGTGTCCAATCAGACCGAATCCAGTCACGTCGGTCATGGCGTTCACGCGGAAATCGCCGCCTGTGATTACTTCGGCGGCCCGCTTGTTCAGCGTAGTCATCGACCGCACAGCGGCATCAACCCACGCCGCTTCCGCCTTTGCTCTCTTGATCGCCGTCGAAATCACGCCGGTGCCGATTCCCTTGGTAAACAGAAGCGAGTCCCCCGGCTTGGCCCCGGCATTCGCAAGAATTTTCTTCGGATGCACCGTACCAGTGACGGAATATCCGAACTTGGTTTCTTCGTCGCGAATGCTGTGTCCGCCGATCACGGTGCATCCGGCCTCGATCATCTTCGACAAACCGCCGGCAAGAATGCGCTCCAGAATTTCCAGATCTGCCTTTTCCGGGAAGCACACCAGCGCAAGCGCGGTCAGCGGCTTCCCGCCCATTGCGTACACATCGCTCAACGCATTCGTCGCCGCAATCTGCCCGAACGTGTAGGGATCGTCAACGATCGGCGTGAAAAAATCCACGGTCTGCACCAAAGCCTGATCTGGCGCGAGCAGATACACTCCGGCGTCGTCGGCATGATCGAAGCCAACCAAAACATTCGGGTCGTGTTGCCGGGCTAATTTCCCAAGCACCGTGTCCAGCGCCGCCGGACTCAGCTTGGACGCTCAACCCGCGGCTTTGACGGATTCCGTCAGCCGAAACGGTTTTAACTCTGGCATGGATTCATTGTATGCGGAACCGGAACAAGCAGGCAGGAGCAACTATTTTACGGAAACGTCCGTGACGCGCATGTCAGGATACTGCCGGTTCCATTGCGCCGAGATACTGTCAAACGTCAGCCGGAAATGTTCCGTCTGCCCGGGCGCGAGCGGGGACACGCTTAGATCCACCGCGTCGGGATAAGGTCCAGTCGTCTTGAGCACGCGCAGCGGCAATTCCTCGCGCTGTGCGACCTGTCCTATGTCGTCCTTGAAAGTGACTTCCGCCTCAACGTGAGTCACCGTCTTGTCGCCAGTATTCGTTACGCTTCCATCGATATAACTGACCGTGGCGCCAATAAAGTTCTCCGCGGCGCTCATCTTGAAATCGGAGAGCTTCACGCTGGCAATGTAGGGCGAGGCGGTCTTCGCCGTCTTCTCTGGTTGGCGCAGCAGAAATGCTGCGCCTAGAGCGCCCGCAATCACGACAGCCACGGCGATGGCAATAATTAAACGGCTGGAGTCGCGTTCTTCAGCGACCGGAGTTGGCTGTCCCAGGCTACCCATGAGAGGAATTGTAGGCTGTTGTTTTTTGATTGTCGATTATCGGATCTAAGCTGGTAATGGTGCAGTTAGGGAAAGGGTCCGTATCAGGGTCGCTTCAGCGATGCCGCCAAAGGCGACAATTCTGTACGGTTCAGCCGCCGGGGCCTGCCACTTCACGGCACAGCGGCTAAAGCCAGCCTCGTCTTCCCGCTCTTGCGGCATACCTGAAGGCATGCCCTGATACGAGCTCTCTTCAAATTGCGCCTTTATATCTAGGCTTGTCGCGGGAGCAGGTCCGAATTACGTTGCGACTCGAAAGAAAGCGGCGATGAACAAAATCCCCAGCAGCAAATCGGCGCAGGCAAACACCAAGTCCGATGCATGCAGCCGGTGTTGCAAATAAAGCGCCAGCAGGGAAGCGCCGTATCCGAATTTCTCTATCATGGAAGGAATCATCATCGGCCGGAAGCGGACTGGATCCTGCGCGATGACGAAAAATGCCAACTGCCATGCGAGTCCCACGCTGATGAATCCATAGTAGAAACCGGGATGAGTAATCGCCGGGGGATCCTGCCGGCCGATCAGATCAAACATGAAATACAGCGGCGTCAACACCAGAACGCCCCAGATGCCCGCGATCCAAAAAACGATTTTGGCGAATTTCATCTGTGGAGGGATTTCAATAAACGTTTTTACTCGCCGCCAACGGTCAGGCCGTCCACGCGAATCGTCGGCGCGGCCACCGAACCGCGGAACTCCAGATCATTCGCGATCTCCGAAATATTGAAAAACAATTCCTTCAAATTTCCCGCCACCGTGATCTCTTCCACCGGATACGCGAACTCTCCGCCCGAAATCCACATCCCCGAAGCCCCTCGCGAGTAGTCGCCGGTCACCAGGTTCACGCCCTGCCCAAGAAACTCTGTAACGTAGAGTCCTTCTTTAATTCCCCAGATCAGTTCTTTCGGAGTCTTCGTTCCAGGTT
>Ga0185299_10005552_pt1 | contig 14114 bp, 12 predicted proteins | sample PaiPotPPA55metaG_FD_128002 | JGI IMG/M metagenome (GOLD analysis project Ga0185299, IMG submission 128002) | Iron sulfur acid spring bacterial and archeal communities from Banff, Canada, to study Microbial Dark Matter (Phase II) - Paint Pots PPA... ...
GGGCGCGAAACTCGAAGCCGTGGCGGGCGGCGATCGTCTCGCAGCGGGCGCGAAACTCGTCCGAGCCTTCGAAGGTCAGCGGCGGGCCGTCGAGCTCGTACGCCTTGACGATCGCAGCTTCGGTTGCGACCAAATCGGTCGAGCGCACGACGACCTCGCGCGTCTCTGGGTACACGCGGAACATCTCCGCGTCGCCACCGCCGACGCGCCGCGTGTAGACGAACGCACCGTCCTGGCGGTACCGGCGCACGCCTGGGATCCCGACCAGCACCGGGTCGAGCCCGACCGCGGTCGGCGCAGCGCCGGCGCGGCGCGCCTCCGTGCGATCGTCGTAGAGCGCCTTCAGCGCGTTCGCGTAGTCCCGCCGATCGCCGCGCTCGGTACGCCAGCGGTCGAGCATGGCGCCGTACCACGGCCGACCTTGCCCGAGGACCTCGCCCCGCTCGCGAGCGTGCTCCGCAAGCTCGCGCTCGAGCGATTGACGATGGTGCCGCAGCGCCTCCGCACGCACGCTGCGCGGCGTCGACGCGTCGAACAGATCAGAGGCCGCCTCGAAATGCGCTTCGCGGATGCGTTCCGCCTCCGCGCGAAAGCGCGCGCGCTCGCCGAGGAGACGCTCTTTCTCCTCATCGCGTCGACGCGTACGCCCCTCGATGAACGCCGCGAAGGATGACGAGTCGTGAACCGTCGCGCCGGCGACGTCGTCGCGCACGCGGCCGCCGGCGTGCTGCGCGCCTGATGGCGCCGCTGAGGCTGGGTCGTCCCGCTCCGGCGCGCCGTACGCCTTGCGAACGCGTTTGGTCAGATCCGCAACGCTGATCCCGTTCCAATCGACGTCCGGCCGACCGTCAAACACCACGTGCGAGGGGACTTCGACCGTCGGGCCATCGCTTCGCGCCGAGATGAACGCGTACATCTCGCGCAACGCGCGCGCATCGTCCGCGGTGACGGGCGCGAACCCCCACCGCGCCGCAGACTCGTCACCGGAGAGGCGGCGACGGATCGCAACGCGCAAGTCGGCTCGCGAGAGATCCTCACCCGCGTAGGCTTTCCCGTTCGCCGATTGGGCAACGGCCGACACTCCGCGCGTCAGCCGGTCCAGCTCGGCCACGTCGATCGCGTTCCACTCCACGTCCGGAACCCCGTCAACCGCGATGCCGTTCGCCGGCAAGGTCACGCGCAGATCCGCACGACCATCGAGCCATGCGTATACGGCGCGCGCGCGCGCCGTATCGTCCGGACTCCACGCCGGCGCGCCGATGCCGCTGTCCATTTGCACGAAGCGCCGCAGCAGCGACGCGCGGATGGCTTCTGCTGAGAACGCTTCGGAATGGGAGGTCATCGTCGATCCTTACACAGCGGCGCTTGTTGGAACGACGCGCGGCACTTGGCCCTCGCGTTCGATCATTTTGACGAACACCGCGACGATTTCAGGATCCCACTGCAAGCCCCGCGTCGCGGTAAGGATTGTCAGCGCGCGCGACACGGTGACCGACGGCTGATATGGCCGGCCAGCCGTCAACGCATCGAACGTGTCGGCGACGGATACGATCCGACTCTCGAACGGGATCGCCGTCCCGCGCAAACCGTCAGGATAACCGCGGCCGTCGATACGCTCGTGATGCGCGCGAACGAGCCGCGCCAAATGCCCAACGCGCTCGTCTTCGCTGACAAGCCGGCATCCGACAGCAGCGTGGTCGCGCATGATGACGACGTCGTTGCCGGTAAGTCGCTCGCGCCCATGTAGTAATCGCACGGGAACGGCGACCTTGCCGACGTCGTGCAGGCGGCCGACTTCGCCGATGACTCGTGACGCCTCAGCGTCCAGGCCGGTTGCGAGCGCGATCCGCTCGGCATAGCCGCCGACGGCAAGACAGTGCTCATAGGTGCCTTCATCATGGGCACGCAGGGCGGTGAGAAGCCGGTGACTCCCGAGTCCAACTATCCCGTTCACACCCTGACGCTACGAAGGGATCGACAAAAACCCCTCCCGACAATATACCCGCTTTTGTAACGATCGCTGCAGCCAAGCCCCGCCTATCCCGAAGGCTCGGGCGGCGAACCAAGGGTGGGCATTGGCGGGCAGCGAGGAGGGGTGTAGTGCAGGACCGGGAGGGAGTTAGGGGGTACAGGAAACGTTCCCTCAGCCACAGCTTCGCGAGGTTCCTCGAGGTGCAACGATTTTCGGACCGCCGTTCGGCCGCTCCGGCCGCGCCGACCCCCGCCATCGCGCTCTCCCGGACGCACGGAGCGCGACGGGGCGGAGTCGTCGCCATGCGAGAGTTACAAGCGATACCCGGCCCGGAGGGCTATGTAGCCGCTGATACCAGCGAGCTTGGTAAGCTAGCCGGCTTCTTGGAGCGCGTCGTGACCGGTCGCGTGGACCTCACGGCGCGAGTCCATGTCGAGGCGAAGGAACCCGACGCGCACCGCATCGCGACGGCCGTAAACGAGTTGCTCGACCGCGTCCAGCGCGACCTGGGCGAACTCGCCTTCTCGGTGACAGCGGCATCGACGGCCGGCCGAACGCAAGAGGCGCTATCGAGCGTAGCGGATGACGTGGCTGAGCATGCCGAACGGTTCGGAGCTGTCCGTCTCGCCGTTGCTCAGACTGCCCAGGGTGCGAGCGATGTCTCGAGCCTGACCCGGACCGGCAGCGCGAGTGCAGACGAACTGCGCGCGGTGGCCGACCATTCGATCGCCGCGGCGTCGTCGGCGCTCGAACAGCTTGCGGACGTACGCGAGCGATGTGAAATGCTGCGCGACGGCATCGTCGCGCTCGACCGTTCTGTGGGCCAGATCGGCGAACTCGCCAAGGCGGTCAATGCGATCGCGGAGCAGACGAACGTACTGGCACTTAACGCCGCGATCGAGGCTGCTCGCGCGGGTCAAGCTGGCGCGGCCTTCGCGGTCGTCGCTCGCGAGATCCGCCGATTGGCCGATACGGCAGCGTCCGAGACGCGTCGGATCACCGGCGCCGTACACGAAGTACGGGACGCATCCGCAGCCGCGCTCGCAGGAGCGCATGAGACGGCGGCCGCCGTCACAGTCGCCGCGGCCGAGAGCGGTTCCATCCGAGAAGATCTTGAGCGCACGATCGCGCTCGTTGCCGACCTCGGGATCGGAATCTCGTCGATCGCTGCGGTCGCCGAAGAGCAGTCCGCGGCGTTAGGCCAGATCGTGCTCTCGGTCACCGAGGTTGAAGCGACGGCGAATGCGAGCGCGCAACGCGCCGCGCAGCTGCGCGAGCTCGGATCGGCTGACCTCAACCTCGTAACCGGCGAGGTCTTCGCTCGATACGTGGGTCGGCGACCTCACAGACCGCGTGTACGACATAGCATGCGAGGCAGCGGTCGCGATCGAGGTCGTACTGGATCGGGCCGCGTCAGCGCTGCCGTCTCGAGGGCTGAGCATATACTCAACGGACTACCGCGAGATGCGTGGCAGTGAAATCACCCGGCTCCGCACGCTATGCGATGTGTCGCGAGCGAGCGCCGCCGGTTTTGACCCGCCAAAATACTTTACGGGTTGGGACTCATTTCTGGATGCAGAGCTGGCCCCGATCGTGGACACGTTCGGTCATGCCGACGAGGCAATCCAATTCTGCTGCGTCGTCGACGTCAACGGATTCGCAACGATGCACCGACGCGACCGGCGCCAGGCAATCACCGGCGATCCAACCGCCGATCTTGCGGGGAATCGCGTAAAGCGTATCTTTGACAGTCCGGTCGCGTTGCGCGCCGCGCGAGTCGGCCTCGATGCCGAGCTCGTGCCCAAGCGCGCTACGCGTGCCCAATTCGCCGCTGCCGGCGTCGATCTCGATCGCATGAAGCCGACTACAGAACGGTCGCGCATCGTGCAGAGCTACGCGCGCGACACGGGCGAGGTGCTGACCGACCTCGCCGTGCCGCTGTTCGCTGGCGGGCGGCGCTGGGGCGCACTACGGCTAAGTTTTCGCCCCACAGGGGCGTAGTGGAGACGCGAGAGTGCCACAAGCTCGGCGGGGTTGCGCGATGCGACCATTGCCCTCACCCGTCATCGCGATGACGCACTCGTTGTGTGCGAACGCGCGCCGCGATCGCACGACGTGACGGCACGCTGACGCATGTTCGAGTGGATGCTCGACGTCGCCGTGCCGCGCCGCAAGCGCAGCCGCCGGCGTAAGCTACCGGACGGGGACCTTACGACCACGCTTCTACGCGACGAGATAGCGTTCCGAGCGCGCGAGGCGGATCCGTCCGTCGTCGTGATCGCCGACTATCGCGGTGCGGGCTTCGCCGTGCCGCAGCTCTTTGCGTTCGGCGATCGTCTCGTCGGCGTTTGGGCGTACGGCGACGACGTGAACGCGTATCGCGAGGTTCGCTTCAAGGATGCACACCTCGCTCTCGACGCGATCGCGATCGTGACGACGCGCAGCGCGAGCTGGCAGGTCCGGCTTGCGCCGCTCGACTTCCCCGGCGTTCACGAGGTGCAAGTCGAGCCCGATGGTGCACGACTCTCGCTGGCCGTTCGCGTTTGCCACGGCCTCGATGCGTTGCGCCGCGGCGGCGAACTCACCCAGCCGCTCCAGCTCGTCACGCCGCTGGCGACCGACGTCGACGTCGCGCACGTGCTCGCGTTTCTGCAACGCTCCGAGCGCGAGGCCATTTCAGCACCGCCGACGGACGCAGCACAAGCGCGGTCGCTCGTGCGCGCGGTCGTCCGTGGGCGCCGGCCGGCGAAAGCACGCCTCACTGAAGGCGTCATTCGCGAAGTGCTGCGTCCGTGGATCGCAGAGCAGCACGCGAACGCGCCCGGCGCGCTCATCGACGAGCTCACCGTCGGGAGCGCGATCGCGGACCAGGCGCTCGCGTCGATCGACGGGCTGCACCTCTTCGAGATCAAGGGCGAAAGCGATTCGCTCGCGCGCTTGTCGGCTCAAGCACAGACCTACGCGAAGGTCGCGACCACCGCGACGCTTGTGGTCGCCCCGCGCCACCTCTCACGCGCCTTCGCGGACATTCCAAAGTGGTGGGGCCTGATCGTGGTCGAAGGCGGCGCCGGCGCACCGGTCATCCGCGTTGCCCGCCAGCCGCGTACGAACCCGGACCCCGACCCACGCGCGCTGCTCGACATCATGCTCGCCTCGGAGCTGGCCTCGCTCGCCGCCGCGCTGGGCCTTCGTCAAGCACGCCAACTCTCGAAGTGGACGCTGCTGCAGCTTCTCGCTAAACGCCTACCGCTCGACCGCATCTCGTACTCGGTCGGCTATGCCGTCGCGCACCGCGTATCACGACTGCCGCGCAAGACGGCGTGGACGACACTGCCGGGCACCTGGCCGACCGACGACCGCGCGGCGGGCATCTTTCGCGATCCCAATCTCGCGAAGAAGCTGAAGAAGGCGGAGCGGCACCGCGATCTTATCGCCTGGGGACGCTTCGACCTCATCGAGCGTGAGTTTCCACCGCGTACGGTCGACGTCGACGCGGACGTGCTCGAGATCTTTCCCACCGTCGCCGACGCGCTCGCCGGCACCGCGTAGGCCGCCGCGTGGAACGACTGACGGCAGACGCCGTGCGCGAGCTCATGACGGCGCTCGTCGCGCAGGGCTACGACGTGTATTGGGCCGAGGACTGCGCGCCGCCGGCGAACGCAGAGGTCTTCGCTCGCGAACTCATCTTCGTGATCGTCAACTCGGGCATGAAGAACTCGATAGCCGAGCGCATCTATTACGACAGGATTCTGCCGGCGATCGAGCGCGGCGACTCCGTGATGTTGGCGCCGGGATAAGACGGACCCAGTTTGGTCGCGTTAAGACGGACCCACCTGTCGGCCAGGTTTGGTGGCTAGCGTCGCGGTCCCTCGCGACTTGGCCCGCAGGCGGTAGCTCTCGCCTTTGAGGCTCAAGACGTGGCTGTGGTGCAAGAACCGGTCAAGCAAAGCGCCGGCGAGTGTGGTGTCGGCGAAGATGTGGCTCCAATCTGCAAACGCTTTGTTGCTGGTGATGATCGTCGCGTGCCGCTCGTAGCGTTGGCAGATGAGCTGGAAGAGCCAGGTTGCGGCGGCTTTATCGAATTCGACGTAGCCGAGTTCGTCGATGATGAGCAGAGGCACGTTGACGAGATGGCGCTGCTTGTGCCCGGGAATACCGTCAAGTTGAGCGACGCGGATTTGGTCGAGGAGGTCTTGCGCGCTCACGAAGTAGACGCGGTGCCCGCCTTGTAGGGCGCGCATCCCGAGTCCGATCGCCAAGTGCGTCTTGCCGACGCCGGGCGGTCCGAGCAGCACGACGTTCTCGGCTCGTTCAACGAACGCGAGCGATTCCAACTCGTTGGTCATCCGTCGGTCGAGCGAAGGTTGCGCGTCGAAGTTGAAGGAGTCCAGCGATTTGAGACTAGGAAAGTGGGCGAGTTTGGTGCGGACGGTGATGCTGACTTCCTGGCGTGCGGCGGTTTCGTCGGCGAGCAGCGCATCCAGGAACTGCAGATGCGAGAGTTCGCGTTCACGTGCCGCTTGCAGGTGGCGCTCCAGCGCGGCGCTCGCGGCGCGCAACTTGAGCGTCTCGAGCGCCTGCGTGACGCGGGAAACGATGAGGTCCGTCATGCCGCGACCTCGTCGTAGACGGCGAGGCTGCGTTGCTCGACCTCGACGTGCGGAAGCGCAACTGCCGGCTCGGCGATGATGCGTGGCGTGCCGCCAAACCGGTGGCAGAGCGTCGAGAGCACGCCCCGCTTGACGACGTCAAAGGCGAGTAAACTGTCGATCGCGCCGGCGACGACATCGTGGTGAAACTCGGCGTCGTGCTCGAGCACCTCACGCAGCAGGGCGAGCGGAGCGTGCGGTGCTTTTGCTTCGACCGCTGCAACGTAGCGGCGACCACTTTCGCCAAATCGCTCCACGACGGCCTCGCCCAGAGCGGCGAACCGCTCGTGGCGTGGCTGCGGTCGCGGTGGGAGATGCTCGGGTATTTGCACCAATCGCTGGCCCGGCTGCGCGTAGACGTGGCTCGCGAGAGTCTCGCCGTCCTTGAGGATTCGCAGTCCGTCGATGCGACGCTGGAGCGTGACCGGTTGACGCGCAAACGTCGCGGGAACTGAGTATCGCACGCCGTCGACGCTCACCAGCGCGTATGCGTCGGCCACGCGGCTCTCCTCGAGCTTGATGTCGTAGGCGCGAAGCGGCTTGAGCGCCTCTCGCTCGACGGCGAACCGATCGCAGGGACGCTCGCGCGTGATGCGATGGATGCGTTGGTTCGCGCGTTCGGTTAGCCACTGCTCCGCCTGCGCGTTCAAACCGGCGAGGTCAACGATGTCGCGACCGACGAAAAAGCGACCGCGGACGAACGCTACCATCCGTTCGACACGACCCTTGGTCTTAGGGCGCATGGGGAAATGCGCGAGCGGACGAAAGCCCACGTTGACCGCGAGCTCCTCGTACGACGGGTGCCACTGCACCGTCCCGCCGGCGCGCGAAAGCACGCCCGTCTTGAGGTTGTCGATCAACGTTTCAGCCGGCACGCCGCCAAAGAACGTGAACGCGCGGTAATGACAATCGAGCCACGTCAACAACTGCATGTCGGTGGTGAAACGCACGAACATCGCGCGTGACCACGCCAACACCGCGACGAACGCGTACACCTTGCGCGGGACGTCGCCGACGGACACGACGCCCATCTCGCCCCAGTCCACCTGCATCTGTTGACCGGGCTTCACGAAGAAACGGGCCTCGGCGAGCGGCTTCGGCCGCGGTCGGTGTCGTCGAACGTGGTCCTTGAGCACCGTGCGGCCACCATCGTATCCGCGATCCCGCAGCTCGTCGAAGATCCGCTCGGCGCTCCACTGCGTGGTCACCGGATCGCGAAGCCACGCCGTGATCTGCTCGAGGTAGGGCGCCAGCTTCGCGCCCCCTTCCCGCCGCCGCTTTCCGGTTGGCGGGCTCGTGCTGCGCAGCGCGCGCCGCACGGTGTTGCGGCTTACGCCCCGCAACGCGGCGATTTTTCGAATACTCAGGCCCTGCTCCTTGAGGATATGGAAATCCATCCATCGCTCCGAACGATTGATGCGGGCTCCTCCTTGTTGGCGGTGATGTCGTAATCAGAGCCTTCAAGGAGGGGCCTGCTTCTGCTTCCGGGCCACCGGCCCGGGTCGGAGGTGGGTCCGCCTTATCCCGGCGGAAGTGGGTTCACCTTATCCCGCCGCCCACACGTGACGACGGTATTCGGCCATCGCGGGAAGGCGATGGCGATGGACAACGTGTGGCGCGACCGCACCCGCTACTTCGCCATCTACAACGCGTGCCGCACGGACGAACAGCGCCTAGCGTTTCTCGGCGGCCTCCCGTGGATCGGCAACATCACCAAGTATCACGCCGCGCGCAACTTCGGCATCGAGTGCGTCAAGCCGGACATTCATCTGCAGCGGATCGCCGACTACCACGGCACCACACCGCACGCGCTCTGCGCGGCGCTCGCCGGCGAACTGGGCTTACGCATCGGAACGATCGACGGCATCCTGTGGGGCGCGAGCGCCCGCGGGCTCATCAACACGCGCTCTCTGATCGGGCGACTCACTCGTTAATGCAGCCTATTGTAGCGCTGCGTCGCAGCCTATTGTTCCGTCAATCCTTCACTAATCGCTACCCGCGTGTTCATCGGTTCCGGTGACAACAGAACCAAACAGCGTTGGCGCGCTTACGACCGGCGCGGCTCTTGGCGCACGCTTAAAGGTCGTATTCGCACGCTGCGACCGCGTTGGGTAATCAATTCCCTTGCCATCCAGTAATTCCTCAACCGTAAGAATCTGGACTTTCTCATGCATCCCGCCCATTGGCGACTTATAGAAGCCCGCCGATGCCGCCTCGTCCTTCATAGGTTTCGTGGGCTTCGTGAACGTCAACAGAACCCCAATATCCGCCTTTTCCCGCGTCACAGTACCCACGAGATCGCGTACCATCGACACGTTAACGTTCGCGCCAGCCTTGACCGACAAGATGATTCGCTTGGCTTTGCCCTTTTGATCGTCATGGAAGTAGATGTTTCCGTCGATCCCCTTATCAGCGCCCTTTTTCGAGCTTTGTGCCGTCCGCGCACCCACTAGGCCAAGTGCCCAGGCTTGGAACTGAAATGGGTCCTCAATCGCTAGTCGGTTCGCATCGGGAATGGAGACTGGCTCGCCAATAACTTTGTAATGCGACGACACCGATGCGCCGAATTGGTCCTGAAGGCGATGCTTAATCAGGCCGATCGCGAGATGCGTGATGTCAATGCCTATCCACGACAGTCCCATCTGCTCGGCCACGCTGATTGTCGTACCGCAGCCGCAAAAGGGATCCAGCACAACGTCACCGGGGTTCGCACTCGCATCCAGAATGCGACGCAATAACGCTTCTGGTTTCTGAGTTGGATACCCAAGGCGCTCTTGCGCTGTCTGATTGATACGATCGACGTCGGTCCACACATCGCCGACGGTGACTTCACGCGCTTCCGGGTCGAACGGTTTATCATCGCGCCGCCGCGGCCAGCCGCCATCCTTCGCCCAATGAATCAGCCCCGCGGCGTCCCATCCCTCCATGATCGCGTGCGTGTTCGCCCAATGTCTGCCCATAGCGCTCACATCAAAGCCTCGCCACGGCTTCCCGCTATCTCCGTCCTTTGTGACGCCAGGCGCAGTCAATTCAAAGGTTTGGTATTTCTTCTTGTCGGGCCCCGTGATGAGCGTGTGCGGTAGTTTCGCTTTGTCGGCCTTCACTATAACTGGATGAAACGTGAACGCCTCGCTCTTTGAGTAAAACAGCAGCGTATCGTGAACTCTCGGCCACCTGCCCTTCGTGCTCCGCGCGTTGTGTCTGACCCAGATCACTTCATTGCGGAAGCTCCTCGGCCCGAACACAGCGTCAAGGATCATCTTTAGGTAGTGGCTCGCGGTCGGATCACAGTGGAGATACAAGCTTCCTGTTGGCTTAAGAACACGACGCAGCTCTTCCACGCGCGGAGCCATCATTGACAAGTAAGCCATCATGTTCGAAGGGCCAAGAATCTGCCGCAGGGCCTGCATCGTTTCCGAGAGCTGCCCGCCTTCTTCAACGACCTCCTCAAACGCTCGCGCTGCGTTCACATCCCACTCCCAAGTGTCCTCGAACGCCTTAATCTGCGCCGCAGCGTTGTCCCCCGACTGCTCCGCAAATAGGGGTTAACCGCACAGTCCTGACATGAGGGGCCACTTAGATTCGGGCCACCTTCACGGCACCGTCCCGAGGTTTTGGTAAAGAGTCTATCCACTGATACCAAGCTCGCGGGCAATCTGCACCTGCTTGCTCCGCCGGCATCGAACCTCAACGTCGCGCATCGGCTAAGCCGTTGGGCGATAGGACCCGTTTGCCAGCGCGGTAGACGACGCAGTTTTGCCAGGACAATTCCGGCGCTGGCGCTCGGATCATTGCAGGCGCGCCCTTGCCAAAGCCTCAACGTGGTCCCGAAAACGACCCTTTACGGGATGACTTGCGGCCCCAGCAGCGAAGCGCCCTCCCGTGTCCCGAAAATCTGTCCCGAAAAGAATCGCCGAAAACCCGGAAATTGCGAAGCCACCGCGACTCGTCGGGTATGCGCGCGTGTCTACCGATGAGCAGACGACGGCGCTCCAACTCGACGCACTCCGTGCCGCCGGTTGCGCGACCATCCATGAAGATTCTGCTTCTGGATCGTCGCGGGCGCGGCCGGGACTCACGCGGGTGATCGAGGATCTACGTTCCGGCGATACGTTAGTCGTCTGGAGGCTCGATCGGCTGGGACGATCGCTACGCGACTTGCTCGATATCGCGGATGGACTCCGCGAGCGCAACATTGCACTGCGGTCGCTGACCGACCATATCGACACGGGCACCGCCGCTGGCCGTATGCTCTATGCGGTTCTCGGTGCCGTCGCGCAGTTCGAGCGGGACGTACTACGGGAAAGAACCGTTGCCGGGCTCGCGGCGGCAAAGCGTCGCGGCGAACGACTTGGTCGTCGTCCGGCTCTCACGCCGGCACAGGTCCGGGAGGCGACAGCGATGGTCAAACGTGGCGATAGTCCCTCTCATGTTGCCCGTATCCTTCGGATCGGGCGATCGACGTTATATCGGGCCTTGCAATAGGCTTTCGAAGGACCGCGAAGTGGCGGCAGGATGCGCGAGTGCTGGTTTTACCCCTAGATAAAGTCGAAAAAGCACGAGACCGATGACGCCGGGCGGGCTCAAACACTATCGATTCGTCGGCAATTTCCGGTCGCGCTCGGCTCTGCCCATGCTAGTTCGCGTGGCCGGCGTGGTTTGCCGCCGGGACCGGAATTCGCGCAACGCGCTCGGTATCGGCCTGCAGGGTTGCTGTGTCGGCGAGCCCGCCTGCTCCGCTTGCGGTCCAGCGTGCGCGAACGCTGGCGTTGCGATCGAGCAGAAGCTCCGTCTCGCCGCCGTCGTTGGGCGAGCGAAACAGCGCAAGGGTGGCGCGGACGTCGTCGGACGCGCCAACGATCAGGGCTGTTTTCGCGGTGGCGCCCATGTCGACCGCAATGGCGTGCACGCCGGCGGCTTGGAGGCGCGCGAGTCGCGCGAGCGGCGCTTGCGGCGAAAACAAGACGAGCAGCACCGGCCCGTTCTTCAGCGACTGGCGCAACGTGTTCTGCGCGCCCCCTTGCTCGAACGCGAAGTCCGGAAGGGGCGGCGCAGCGGCCGTACTGATTTGTGAACTCGTCGCGTCGCTGATGACACCGGCGGTTCGCGCCAGCACGAAGTTGATGAGATCCCAACGCTGGTCCGGTGTGAGCTTGTCGGCGAAGCCGGGCATGACGCCGTTCGCGCGACCGGTGCTCACCCACCAGAAAATATCGCCGACGCTGTGCGCGAACAGATGCGGCTGCGTCAAATCCGCCGGACGAATCGGAAGCTTTCCGGCGAGCGGACCGTCGCCGCGGCCCCCGGCACCGTGGCACTCGATGCAATTCGCAGCGTAGAGCGGCATGCCGCGCGAGATCGAAGGCGCAGCGTACGGCTGCGTCGGAGCGTAGTACGTCGTCGGATACGCGGGGACGATGCCGGGCGCAAGCACGGTCGCGCCGGCGGCGCCGCACAGGACCACTGCCGCAACCAACGCTGCCATCGTGCGATAACGTTTGCGATCGGCCGCGATCGCCAACGCCACGAGGCTGAGGACGAAGAGCACGGTCGCGACGTCAAGGACGCTCTGCGTGCCGATGGCGATCTCGTTCAGATCGATCCGAAACGGGAAGGGCCAGCGCGGCTCAGTGTGCAGCCCCGGCGGCAGGGTTCCGATGACGCCCACGATCGCGATGACCAACACGCCGGCGCCCGCCTCCGAAAGCGCATTCCGGCTCACCCTACCAACGGCGCGTAACCGCAGGGCGGCATCGCTTGCGGCCGCCCCGAGCTCCGGCACGAGGCGGCTGCGGTTGACGTTCGCAAGCGCGATGATCCCGGCGAAGAGCGCAACCTTCAGCAACAGCAGTTGGCCGTACAGTGTCCCGACGAGCGCCGGAATCGAACCGGAGAGAAACCACGTGTTGATGATGCCGGTGACGATCAGGGTTGCAACGCACGTGATGCCGAGCGTCGAGAAGCGCAGCGTTGCCGTGCGCGCGACCGAAAGTGCCTCGGCGCCTCCGTCGGAACGCGCGTGTGTAAGCAGGAGCGCGAGCGGAACGAGTCCGCCAAGCCACGCGCCCGTGGCGAGCAGGTGGAGCAGGTCGGCCGGCAAGTGCAGCCACTCCCACGGAAGGCCTTCCGTCGCTGCCGCGTGTCCAGCCCACGCAAGCGAGACGGTAAGTGCGGCGCTGGTCACCAAACCGATCCAGCCCGCAAGCTTGCGGCCCCGGCCTCGCACAAGAAGACATGCGGCGAGCACAATGACGAGCGCGCCACGTAGCGCCCATACTTGACCGAACTGGGTCTGCGTCAGGTCGATGGCGAGCACGCCGCTCGGCAGAACCGTGGCGATGGGCTGACCACTGACGCTTGACGCCTCGACGAACAGCCACGCCGTGCCGCTGGCGAGCGCGACGAGCAGACTCGTCCACGCCAAAACGATAAGCGGGCGACCGGCATGCGCCTCCAGCGCCTGCGCGCCTCCCGCATGGCGAAGCGCCGGCCGAGCGATCAGACACCAAAAAACGAACGTGCCTGCGAGCGATGCGGTTGCTGCGTAGTGCAGGATGCGTATCGCGATCAGTAGCGGGTCGATTTTCAGCCCTTCCCAACGTGGAAGACGTAGTCACCTTCGGTCGTGTGCGTGTCGACGGAGAGGACGTGCCACTTCACTTTGTAGGTCCCGGCCGGCAGTTGCTTGAGGTTGACATCGAGCTCGGAGCGGTTGCCGGGGTCGATCGCCGCCGGCGCGGCATTAACGGCGGCTCCCGCTTGATCCGTCACCGTTACCGTGCTGAACGCGGGTTCCAGTTGCTGCGTGAACCACAGGTGCATGACGCCAGGTGAGGTCGGCACCGTGCTGCCGACGGCGGGATCGGAATGGTCCAGAAAGGCGTGTGCGAGTACGGCGGCGGGGACGAGCAGCAGCGCGAGGACCACCGTTGTCGCGAAGATGCGCGCGATCATGATTTCCCCCACAGATCTTGGTTGATCATAGGCTTGCCGAAGAATGTCTTGTTGGCGAAATCGTCGAGGAAGAAATGGAACTGGACGAGGATGCCCGTGTGCTGTATCTGCCGCGTGGCGTAGTTGGCGGGGATCATCGCCTCGATGCCGAGCTGCCAGTTGTAGTTTTTGTCCCAAAATAGGACACCCGGCGCGATCGTACCGGTCGTCGGGCCGATGCTCGGGCTCGTCATGGCCACCTCGACCAGCGGCACCATACGCGAGACGAAGCCGGGTAAGTTCAGCGCCTTTACGTGCTGCTGCTGATACGGAAACGAGTACTGCAGCGACGCCGCGTAGTTGATGGTATTCGGACTGAGGTTCGGCGAGTCGGAGATACCGTAGCCGACCTCGCCGGTGAGTGCGAACGGGCGCAAGAAGTCCGAGTGCGAATCGCCGAAGCCTTTGCCGATGTAGAAGGTCGGCGCCGTACTGCCGACGCTCGCGATCGCGCCGGCGTTCAGCAACTGCCTCGAACCGGTGCCCGGCAACTGGCGGAC
>Ga0185299_10005554_pt1 | contig 14113 bp, 15 predicted proteins | sample PaiPotPPA55metaG_FD_128002 | JGI IMG/M metagenome (GOLD analysis project Ga0185299, IMG submission 128002) | Iron sulfur acid spring bacterial and archeal communities from Banff, Canada, to study Microbial Dark Matter (Phase II) - Paint Pots PPA... ...
TAAAGTTGCGAGCCGTTCGGGCACTTCAGACTAACCAAAGGTAGAGAACTTGGAAAGAAGACAATGCTCCACGCTTTGAAACATTGGATGAAACCGGCGATGCCTGTGGCCGCTGCGCTAGTGATTTCAACGGGCTTGGCAGGCGTTGCGCAGGCTCATGACGCCGACGAGGACTACGACTGGTATTCCCGCCCGCACCATGACTGGCATTCCGGCCAACACGGGGGCTGGCACGGTGGCGTACACTGGGACCCGTGGTATGGCTGGCATTATGGCGAGCATTATGGCTGGCACGGCGGCCCGCACCACGACTGGCATTCTGGCGGACATCACGACTGGGATTACGACGAGTAATCGTGCGATGGTGAGCGTTACGGGTCAAGCACGGCCTAGATGATCATAAGCATTGTAGAATCGAAGATTTGCGTCGCGCCGGGGTAGGCTTTGACGGCGTTCAAGCGACCTTGCCCAGACTCTTCGGCTCCAAATCATTGTGGCCTGAAAGCTCACCAAATCATTGTGGCCTGAAAGCTCAATTGGGGCAGTTCGGCGGCGTCGGCCAACGCATCCGAACTTTCGATTGCCTGCAGGTGATGAATCGGGTCGGGTTCACGCAAGAATTCGGGCGGAATATGAACGCTCGAATATGGAGCAATCGGTCGTTGACATGATCGTCGGTCACTCATCAATTATCAGGGAGTCGGATGCGATATTTCCTAGCCGCGACATTAATGGCGTTCTTCTCTTTCTCCTGGAGTGACGCCGAAGCGGCCACGGCGACGGGGACGTTCAACCTGAAATATGCCGTATGTGTCAGCGGCAGAGTAATTCTCCCCAGTTGTGGCATTTGAAAATTCCCCAGTTTTCTTGATGCCGAGCCTGGCAGGCTTGGCGGCGACCAACTCGCCGATGCTGTTCCCTTTGGCGGGAGGGCGCGGCGCGGTGATCAAACTCGGGGAACTCGTGATGATTTTGGATCTTCATCGACAAGGCCTGTCTGTTTCCGCCATTGCCCGCCAGCTGTGCGTAGATCGGAAAACCGTGCGTAGCACCATCGCCAGGGGGCTGGAGCCGCCGAAGTACAAAACTCGGCCGCCGCGATCGCGGATCACCGACCCGTTCGAGCCTTATCTTAAGGAACGCTTAGCGGCCTATCCCGCTCTCACGGCGGTGCGATTGTGGCGGGAAGCCAAGGAACGCGGCTACGCGGGCGGCTACAGCAGTCTCAGAGACTGCGTGCGTGATCTGCGGCCGCCGCGCACCGCCGGTTTCGAAGTGCGCTTCGAAACGCCGCCAGGCCAGCAAGCGCAAGTCGACTTCGCCCATTTCGAGGTGGAGTTTGCCGACGAGCCCGGCGTCAGGCGCATCGTTTGGTTGTTTTCCATGGTGCTTGGCTTCTCCCGGCTTATCTGGGGCCGCTTCGTCGTTCACCAGGACCTGCAGAGCGTCCTGCGCTGTCATATCGCCGCTCTCGAGGCGATCGGCGGCGCGCCGCACGAGATTCTCTATGATCGCATGAAGACCGTGGTCATCGGTGAGGATGCCGACGGCCTCGTCGTCTATAATCGCGCGCTTGTCGATCTCGCCCGGCACTATGGCTTCCAGCCACGCGCTTGCCGGCCTTACCGGCCGAAGACCAAAGGCAAAGTGGAACGGCCGTTCCGTTACATCCGCGAGGACTTTTCCCTCGGCGGCTCCTTTCGCAATCTCGATGATCTCAACGCCCAATTTCAGCATTGGCTCGACACGGTCGCCAATCCGCGCGTGCACGCGACCACGCAGCGCGTCGTCAACGAGGCCTTCGCCGAGGAAAAGCTAGCCCTGAAGCCCTTGCCGTTCGCCCCTTATCGGACGGTCCTCAAGCTCGAAAGGCGGATTTCGCACGAAGGCATGGTGAGCGTCGGCGGCAATCTGTACAGCGTGCCGGACACGACGCGCCGCCGCATCCTCGACATTCATGTTCTTGCCGACGAGATCCGCATCTTCGAGGCTGGCGCTCTCATCGCCAGCCACGCGCCGCTCGAGGGGCGCGACCAGAGACGTCTCGACCTCGCCCACCGCAAGCCCTTGCCGCCGCGCGGACGGCCGGCCGAGGGCGAGCCCATCATTATCCGCCGCGCCGGCGATCGCGCCGCTCGACGCTCCCTCGACTTCTATGAGGCAGTCGGCCGCCGCCTCGCCGGCCAGGGGAGGACGCGATGACCGCGCATGCCGAGATCATCCCCTCCGTCGTCGACCGCATCAAACGTAGCCTGGTCGGCTTGAAAATGCCGCGCGCCATCGAAATCCTCGACGCCACGGTGCGCCGGATCGAGCGCGGAGAAATGAACGCTCTCGAAGCTATCGACGCGTTGCTTGCCGAGGAGCTCACTCTGCGTGAAAACCGGCGCGTCAAGATGGCCCTCGTGATGGCGCGGCTCTCCGCCATCAAGACCCTCGCCGGCTTCGACTTCTCGTTCCAGCCCTCGCTCGACAGGAACCGTATCATGGCGCTCGCCGAGTTGCAGTTCATCGACCGCGCCGAGGCCTTGCACCTGATCGGGCCGCCCGGAACCGGCAAAAGCCACTTGAGCTTGGCGCTCGGCGTCGAAGCCGTGAAGGCCGGACGCAGTGTCTACTTCGGCAGCCTCGCCGATATCGTCGGCGCCCTCGCCAAGGCAGAACGCGAAGGAGCTCTGCGCGAGAAAATCAGGTTCTTCTGCCGCTTCGCCCTGCTCATCGTCGACGAGATCGGCTACCTCCCCGTCATTCCGGGCGGCGGCAATCTCTTCTTCCAGCTCGTCAACGCCCGTTACGAAAAGGGCGCCATGATCCTCACCTCAAATCGCGGATTTTCCGAATGGGGACAGGTTTTTGGAGACCCCGTGGTCGCGACCGCTTTGCTTGATCGCCTTCTGCACCATGCGACCGTCATCCAGATCGAGGGGGCGAGTTATCGACTTCGCGAGCATGCCGATCTCGTGCCGGAAAACATTCGGTCGAAAAGTCTCATCCAACCGTCGCCGATCCCGCCAACTCTCAAACGTCGCGGCCGGCCGGCCAAAAACGGAGACCTCGATCAACACCACGGCTGATCACCTGGCCCGCCAAACTGAGGAATTTTACTTCGCCATAATTGGGGAGATTTCGCGCGCCATTGACAGTATGACTGCGCACGGCCGCAGCTTGACGATCGATGGAACGTGAGATCGAAGATTCGCGTACCCCATATGAAACCATGAGACACTTGGTACTTGCCCTCACGGCTTTGGCCGCGCTTGCGAGTGGCACATCAGCACAGGCGCACCAGGTGTGCGATGCCTGGGGGAGGTGCTGGGAGCAGCCGGACCGGGGCGAGGAGATCATCGGCGGCGTGATCCACGGACTTATCCCTCACCACCATCACGACTCGGATCATCATGACTGGGATCATGGTTATTACCACCACCATCATCATCATCACTATGATGAAGAAGATGGCGACGAGTAGCTGCCGGAAATAATTCGGCGAGCAGGTGACGGGGCTACCTTCGAGAGCGAATTCCCTGCGCAGCGACCTTTCGGGCCGCAAGTCGTGGTGCGGCCACGACTTGTGGCAAATCTGCCAAAATCGTCGGCCTCTACATGGCCTTTCATGAACTGGCCTTCGGTCTGGCCGTTGGACCAAGTTTGGCAAGGGAAGCTGCGATCGCCGATTGATCGCCGTCGAGCCCGATGGCGATCAATCGGCAATCATTGTGTTCCCTACTCGGCTATGACGGCGTCGCCTCGGCGGTTGCCTCGTTGAAGTCGCCGTACAGCCGATAGCGCTTCGGCGCGAGTGGCCGCAGCCTGATCGTGCTCTCGGAATTGCTCGCGACGACTTTCTCGACCCGAAGCGTCTTACTTTCGAACTCTTCCGGGATCGGATCGAGGTTGCGAATGACGAGCGTGACCGCCGTGTTGGCCGGTACTTTCAGTTCGGTCGGTTGGAACCGATGGCCCTTGATGGCCGTACGGAGCGTGACCGCGTCCGCGGCCTCTGACACCGTTTGGGCGAACCAAGGTGACTGCCATGAGAATCGTGAGCTAAGGGACGGCGCTGGTGCGTTGAAAGTGTGGACGTTAGAATTCGAGCACGGCCCGCAATAAGGTTTTATTCCGCGAGAAATTAGTGAGATCGAGGAAGTTCGCGTTGCCGGCCGCGTGACCGGCGATCTGGGTGGAGAAGGCGGCCGACAGGATGAATTTGTTTGTGACCTGCATGTGGCACGTCGGACCCACATAGAGCGCATCTCCGGCCAAAGTGTTGAGCCCGAGCCCCTCGAAAGAACGGTAATATTCGAGCTCGGCCCCCAGCGCCACTTTGGGCGTGATCCGATAGGTCAAGGCCCCCAACACGCCCAGCGTGGAGGCTCCCTTCCAGTCCGGAGAGCCAAATTCTCTTTCGATCTCGGGCGCATAGATCAAATTGAACGCGGCAACTAGTCGATTGGCAACGAGTTCGGTATCAGCGATGATCCTGGTCTCCGCTTCGAACCTCGTGACCAGTTTCCCGGCGTCATCGACACGCGACCATCCCGGCTCGACCGCGATCTGGAGACCTATCGGCGATTCTGGGCCACGCGCGATCAGAAGGTATCGAAAGGTCGACGACAAGCCGCCGAAATTGGCGCCGTGGAAGTCATCGAATCCCTCGACGCCGCTAATCGCATGGTAGACGCCTGCCGCACCCAACTCGATCTGAATACTGTCGGTCGGATTATATTCGAGTTCTGCTTCTTGCTCGAGTGCAACGTACGAACCGGTCCGCTTCTGGAAATTGACCTTTGTCGTCAACTCGAGCTCGCGTTCGCCTTCGGGACCTATGTCCGAACCGAACGTGAAGCCGAATATATATTTGGTTTCGAGTTCCCTGAACGAGTCCGGCGTCGGCTCCTGCGCGCTCGCAAACGCCGGAAACACAACAAGCAACGCAGCGCTCATGCCGATCATTGAAAAGGGTTTCACGTCGGCCTCCGATCCAAAGGGGCCTGATATCGGTTAGATGAAGTTGACCGGCTTTTTCTAATCCTGATAAAGCTCAAAGCAATGGTTATGTTTTTGAATTACACTTATTCTAATATAGAAACTGGCCTAAAACAGTTCGCCCTTGCGGCAAGCTTGCCCGTTTCCGGGCGTTTTGAATGAAATTCATGTTGACTGTTGCACGGCTTTGACAAGGCGCGATCTTGGCTTATAGCTTTGGAAGCGAGGCAATAACCACTTAATGTATCAGTGGAGCCTTTCCTTGAAGCCCAAGGTGGCGACACAAAAGCTTCGCGAGTGCAGCTCTATAGTAGAGCAGCAGCCTTGCAAGCTGAATACGAGGTTCACCCGCTCCAGTCTTTGCTCGAAAATTATTGGGCGCGAAAACCAATGTGGCTTAATAGTTTGATTTGCACGCTTCTTGCCGCAGGATGGCTCGCGCTTTTTGGCGGGTCAACCCATGCGCAGGATGTCGTCGGCAACGCGCCGACGCCAGTAAACGAACAGCTGCCGCCAAATCTGCAGCCCTCGATCGCCTCCAGCATTCCGGTGCTTGCCCAGTTCAAGAAGGGGCTGCTCAATCTCGGCTACAATTTGCAATTGAATTATGCGGGTGAGGTACTTGGAAATCCCACGGGTGGCGTCAAGCAAGGCGCCATCTACGAGGGCCTGTTCGAAATGTCGGTCGATGGCGATCTCGATAAGATCGCTGGTTTGAGCGGAGCAACATTCCACATCAACGCATATGTGATCCACGGCCGGGGCCTGTCGACCTTCAACATTTTTAATAGTTCTATCTCTCGGGTCGGCAGTATAGAGGCGCGGCCCTCGGTTCGGCTTTTCGAGGCCTGGGCCGAACAGCAGTTTTTCCAGGGACTCGCGGCGGTCCGCATCGGACAATTGTCGGCCGATACCGAATTCTTCATCAGCGGGTTGGCTGCATTGTACATCAACGGCACCTTCGGCTGGCCGGACATAACGCTACCGGATCTTCCGAGCTTCGGCGGGCCCAATTACCCGCTGGCAACGCCTGGCGTTCGCCTGAAACTTACCCCGAATGATCAAATCACGCTCCTTGCCGCCTTATTCAACGGCGATCCCTCCGGGGCAGGGTTTTCCGGATTGGCTGAAATCAAGGACCCCGCGGGAATAAATTTCCGGCTCAAGGACCCGCCTCTTTTGTTCGCCGAGGCGCAATTCAAATACAATCAATCGTCCGACTCAGCGGGGCTCGCCGGAGCCATCAAGCTTGGCGCGTGGCACCACTTTGGCCTTTTCAACGATCAGCGTTTCGGTATCAATGGCTTGCCGCTCGCCAGTCCGTTGAGTGGCGGCAACGCGCTCGTCCATCGAGGCAATACGGGGCTCTATGGTGTAATCGATCAGATGATCTGGCGCCTTCTTGGGGGGGATCCTAAAAAAGGTGTTGGTCTTTTCGCGCGAGCCATGGCGGCTCCGTCTGACCGCAATCTAATAGACCTCTATGCCGACGCCGGCGTCAATTTTACTGGCCTCTGGGACCGAAGGCCGGATGACACTTTTGGGGCGGCGGCTTCCTATTCACGGATCTCGCCTGCAGCGAGTGGCGGCGACGCTGATGCGGCGTTCTTTACGTCTGCCCCCTTGGCAGTCCGCGACGATCAGGTGACCTTCGAGCTTACCTATCAGGCCCAGATTGTCCCCGGCTTTCTCGTTCAGCCGGATTTCCAATATATCTTTCACCCCGCCGGCGGCGCGCTCAATCCACTCAATCCCGCTTCAGGCCGCATTCCCGACGCGGCAGTGTTTGGCATCCGCACAACGATCAAATTTTAGAGCGCACCGAAGACCGAATTGGCGGGCGCCGCAAGAAGCTCGACCTATGAAACGGCGCGAGATCGCCGAGAAGCGTCATCTCGGGACGAAAATCGGGCGCCGAAATGGCTCGCCTCTACGACATCAGCCCAGCCGACCGTTTCATGCACCATCGTTCAATATCGCGCCAATCGTCCCGAGCGTACGATTCTAAACAAATCCGTGCGGTCACCCCAATAGGCAGCGGCGTTCTCCTGTCATGGCTGGAGCCGCCCCATCATCAATCGAACAAGGTCACGAATTGGATTTGAAAACCACTAGACAAAAAGGCTCGCCATACAAGTGCACCGTGACACAGCTGGTCGCTCGTTGCTGGTCAATCCTTCTTGGCTTCTTCGAGCATCTGATCGATCTCGACATGGTCGGTGTCATGCGTATCAATAACTTGCCGTACGAGTGGCTTGACGACCGTTTGGCACCACCTTGTGATTCGGGCAGTCTCAATTTCCGGCCCCTCCGGCCCCTCCGTGCGGAGACTTCTGAGTGCTTGCAGTGCTTCGGCCTTGGCACGATCGGCCGCGGATTTCAGCACCGAAAGGGTTTCAGTTTCGTTTAGGCCAGCCGTGACCTCCGTTTTAATGTGTGTCGCGTAGTCGCGCATGTATCCCATCGGCCCACTGGTTTCGTTGGCAAAGGCCGGGTCTGCGACGGAGCAGAGGGCCACACCCTGTTCAGCCAGGAGGGCCGCGTAAAGCATCCGTGTTAGAATTCCAAAATGTTTCGATATTGCCGGGGACACGAACAGGACCATCAGAAACATGACGGCGTGACCAAGCGTCTTCCTTTCATGCTTCAGCACCATCATGTGCTCCTCGCCAATCGATTCACAATACCGCTTCCAATCAGATCATGTCCAGAACGCGCCCTATTAACACATGGGTTGTTCGCTGAGTATGATTGCTTGCTGCGAGCGAGAAGCGCGCCGGCAACAAATCGTTCTCTTCCATCCCGCCATTTTGGCCTCCCTTATTCATTGGCTGCGCTGCGGTGCGGTTTCTGCTTCGATAAAGTGATCACATTGGCTTTTGGTCCGCGCTGGCCGAAGCGCGCATAGAGCGCCGGCAAGACAAGCAAAGTGAGAAGCGTCGCGCTGATCAAGCCGCCGATCACGACAGTTGCCAGAGGCTTTGCACTTCGGCCCCCGTTCCGGTCGCCAAGGCCATTGGTACGAAACCGAGGGAGGCGACGAGGGCCGTCATCGCGACCGGCCGCAAACGGGTGAGAGCGCCTTGATAGATAGCCGGCAGGAACGGCGTCCCCTTATCGATTAGTTGCTTGATGTAGGTCAGCATCACCAGACCATTCAACACCGCCACGCCGGATAGCGCGATAAACCCAACCGCGGCCGAAACCGAAAACGGCATTCCGCGAAGCCACAAAGCAACAACGCCGCCGGTGAGGCCGAGAGGAACGGCGCTGAACACGAGAAGCGCGTCGCGCGGGCTACCGAGGGCGGTATAGAGCAGTAGGAAAATCAGGAAGAAGCAGCCGGGCACCACGATCATCAAGCGCTGCCGCGCTGCCTCGAGATTTTCGAACTGGCCGCCCAAAGTCATCCAATAGCCTGGAGGAAGTTGAACCTTTTGTGAGACTTTCTCCTGAACCTCGGCTACCAAAGAGGCGATGTCGCCGCCGCGCACATTCGCCGTAACGACGACACGCCGTTTGCCGTTTTCGCGCGAGATCTCATTTGGCCCCTCGGACAATTCAAACCGCGCAACCTGCTTGAGCAGGATGGCGGGGGCCCGCCCGGTCTGAGCCGAGGGCGGCAATGGCACCGGCAGATTCTTCAGCGCCTCCAAATTCTCGCGCACCTGATCGTTGAGCCGGACGATGATCGGAAATCGCCGGTCACCTTCGAATACTACACCGGCTTCGCGTCCTCCGATCGCCGCGCCGATGACGTCTTGCACCGCGGACACGCTGAGACCGAGACGGGCGATCTCCGTTTTGTCGATCTTGATCTCAAGGACGGGCTGCCCCGTCACCTGCTCGACCCTGACGTCCTCGGCGCCTTTGGCTCCGCGCAATATGGCGGCGATTTGGTTTGCAACCCGCAACGATGAGGCCAAAATCGAGCGCGCCGAGACTCATCAGGTTCGCGGTGATCTTGCCTTCGACCATTCCGGTCATTGTGAGCAGCATCGCAACCGGAATCACCAATGCCGTAATCAGCGCAGCGCGAAAATTCCCGAGCAACAGGAAAAGCACAAGGATCACGAGGGTGGCGCCCTCGGCCAGATTCTTGCTCACCGTCTTTATGGTAGCGTCCACAAGCAGCGTGCGGTTCAAAACCGTCTTGGCTTCAATGCCTGGCGGAAGCGTCCGGTTGATCTCCTTCATCTTGGCGTCGACCATTGCGGATACGCTGCGGCTGTTGCCGCCGATCAGCATCATCGCCGTGCCGATTACGGTCTCTTCGCCATTCTCGCTGGCGCTTCCTACGCGCAACTCCCGGCCGATTTTCACTTCGGCGATGTCCTTCACCCGCACAGGCACGCCGCCGCGCGTTGCAACGACGACATCACCGATTTGCTCGATGCTTTCCAAGCGCCCGGCGGAGCTGACGGCATAGACTTCACCATTGTCTTCAAGGTAGCCGGCGCCGCGGTTTAAATTGTTGCTCTCGATCGCCGTGGCGAGATCGGCGAAAGAGAGGTCGAGCCCGATGAGCTTAGCCGGGTCGGGTTGGACGTGATACTGCTTCTCGAAGCCGCCGAGGGAGTCGACGAAGGCGACCCCCGGCACTGTCTTGAGCTGCGGACGAATGATCCAATCCTGTACAGTGCGCAGATAGGCCATTCGCTCGAGATCAGTATTGAGGCGCTCGCCCTCGGGGGTGACATAGCTCCCATCGCTCTGCCAACCGGATTTGCCATCCTCGACAGCCCCCCCCTCGCCCGGCCGTTTATAATGGACCGTCCACATGTAAATCTCGCCAAGCCCGGTGGAAATTGGTCCCATGTGCGGTTCGGCACCCGGCGGCAGGCTCGCCTTGGCCTCGGTCAGGCGTTCATTGACCTGCTGGCGAGCAAAATAGATGTCGAGCTTGTCGTTGAAAACAGCCGTTATCTGCGAGAAGCCGTTGCGCGAAAACGATCGCGTGTATTCAAGTCCAGGGATGCCGGCGAGCGCGGTCTCGAGCGGATAAGTGACTTGCTTTTCGATGTCGTTGGGTGAGAGAGCAGGCGCGATCGTGTTCATCTGCACCTGGTTGTTGGTGATGTCCGGTACCGCGTCGATCGGCAGTTCGGTCATCGACCAGCCGCCAAAGGCGGCAGCGGCAAGGGTGAGCAGCGCGACAAGCCAGCGCTGGTGAACCGAAAAGGAAAGAACGCGCGCGATCATGATAGTGATTTCCGATGCTAATCGCCGGGCTCGGCTTCTGCCTTGCCGAGCTCGGCCTTGAGCAGGAATGTGTTTTTGACCGCAATCCGTTCGCCGGCGGAAAGGCCGGAGGTGATCTCGACAGCTTCCTCGTCCGACCTGCCGATCGTGACAGCACGTCTTTGAAACCCGTTGGGTGCTCGTACAAAGACTACGTGCTCGCCACTAATCGTCTGGAGCGCAATGCGGGGAACGCGGATCTCCACGGGCTCTTCCGTGATCACGATGCCGGCTGTCACGGCCGAGCCAGGGCGCCAGATCAGCGCCTTGTTGTCGACCCGGGCGATCACCCGGGCCGAGCGGGTATCCGGATTCACAAGTGGGCTGATGAATATGATTCGTCCGTCACCGCGCTTGCCACTGTCGCCGCCGCTGGTAATCACCACCGCCTCGCCCTCTGCGATCATTTCTAGGTCCGCCGTGGGCACCGCCAGCTCAATCCAGACCGTAGAGAGATCGGCGATGGTATAGAGATCAGTAGGATCGCCCTGGCTCCCGACCAATGACCCCACGTCCACTTTGCGTTCGATCACGCGCCCGCCGATGAGCGAGCGGATTTCATACGACCTGAGGCTTGAAACGCCGGTGGCGGCGGCGCTTTCTTGCTTGACCGTCTTCGCCACTTCAGCCGGATCCAGATTGAGCGCGGAGAGTTTTTGCCGGGCGAGGTCGAGTCTGAGCTTTGCCTCCAGAAATGTTTCACGCGCCTGAAGATATCGCTGTTCGGGGGCATACCGCTTGGCCCACAGAGCCTGCACGCGCTCTAACAAAGTCTTTTGCAGATCGAAGGCCACCGATGCGGTGAGATATTCGCTCTTGGCGTCGGCAACCTCGCGGCTATCGAGAACCGCGACCACTTCTCCCTGGGAAACTGTATCCCCCAATCGTTTGCGCATTTGAGTGACCGTGCCGACCACCCTGCCTGGCACACGGGCAACCATATCCATATTGAGGGTGATCGTGCCCGGCACGGTGAGCCGGCGCGCGAGAACACCTTGCTCGACAGGAGCAACCTCGATCTCTTGTGCCTCGATCCGCTCGGGCGGCGTGTTAATCAAGCCCTCCCTTGTCGTTCTGACCCTTGCTTTCGGATTCGCCAGTGCCGGCTCGGTTGGCGTTGAAATCTTCTTCCCGAGCGTGGGCAGGGCTGTCCAGGCCAACATGATTCGAGCCGCCGGAGACACTTGCGGCAGCATGCCGCCAAGTGCGACCCCCATGGCTAGAGTGGCCACGATTGTGAGAATCCGCCTCACCTGAACATCTCGTCTAGCGCCGCGCTTTAACTGCGCTCTGCGCTGCGCCGGCCGTACCCCGGCCGAATGCGATTGATGCGAGTGGATGGGCGCTTGCGCGCCAGTTGCGCGCCGGCGGCGAAAGTCACCATCTTTGTAGTGACGTCGAAATTAAGCGCGGGGTGGTCTGTGAAGGGGAGCTGGCTCGCGAGATGCGAACGAGTTGACGCCCGTTAAATAGCAGACCCGGCTTGTGTCGAGGGCGGGTATCACGACTGCATTTTCGGAGCGAACCAGCTGATGATGCTCAAAATGCATGTGGCAGACAAGGGCGTGGTTGGAAAGGCCCGTCGCACCTTGTTCGCTGGCGGTGAATGACACGGAAGCCCCGCTGGTGTCTTCGTGAGGGGTGGCCCCAGCCTGCGTCGCCGGAACCGGGACGACAAGCGCAATTGCAAGGACAAAGGCGATGATCCATCCGCTCAGCACACGCCAAGCACGGACCGTTCTATCGACTCTACGCCTTCTGTAACCGGGCATGCATCTTTATATAGCAATTGGCTGTTTTGGCGTAAAGATCCAGACATTCAGGCCGTCGCCGGTCAGAACGGCGGACGAACCGGGGATCCAGCGTGTGACTTTGCTGTAAAGCTCAGGGCGTGTCCCACGTTGATACAGGGCTAAGGACCCGTCACCAAGTAAGCGTTTTACGTGATGGAGAAATCGTGTAATTCCATTCGCCGTCGAAGTCTGCGCGCTGGATGTTGAGCCTGGTTATTTCGGCGTCCGAGTCGACAATGCCTTATGAGTGACTGTTGGTGCGGGTTTCGCAGCACACATTCACGGCCAGTTTTGATGGCGGTCGCAGCGATCAGATCAAGGATTACGCGATAGCTGACCAGCCTGGATGGCGCGGAGGTGGTGCCCCCGCGCCGCTGCCGCCAAAGGCTAGACCTTGTTTTATGCGTGTTTTGGGTGCTTGGGAGCCCTGCATGGTACGCAGGGCACTCTGCCGCGCGCCGAGTCATGGGCGTGGTGGGTCTTGCTGCCTTGATCGCCAATGGCGGCGTTGCACTCATGCTCTACCGTTGCCTCGCTGTTGACGCGAACATGCGTTCAGTCTGGATTTGCTCGCGGAATGACGCACTCGGCAATTTCGCGGTGCTGATTGCGGCGATGGGGGTTTTTTGGCACCGGCACCGGCTGGCCGGATGTGATCGTCGCCGTGATTATGGGCGAGCTGGGCCTGTAGGGCGGCTGGCAAATTGCAGTCAAGCGCGGGGCGAAACTGCAATCCAAGCCGTCATGGCGGCAGAGTAAACACGGGGGAACGATGGCTGGGCATAAACATCGCGATCACGACGGTCACGATCACGCGCACGGTGCCGGTCTTGTCCACGCGCATGCGCCCAGGGATTTCGGGGCGGCGTTCGCCATTGGCACTGCCCTCAATCTCGGCTTCGTCATTACCGAAGTAATCTATGGCCTGCTCGCGAACTCCATCGCTCTGGTCGCCGACGCGGGCCACAATCTCGGGGGATGTGCTGGGCTGGTGATGGCATGGGTCGCCACGGTGCTGGCACGGCGCGTGCCATCACCGACCTATACCTACGGTCTGCGGCGCGGTACCATTCTCGCTGCGCTCGCCAATGCTGTGCTGTTGCTAGTGACGGTCGGCGCAATCGCGGTTGAGTATGCGCCGCCTGATCGAGCCGAGCGAAGTCGCCAGCATCACCGTTATGGTTGTAGCGGCGCTTGGCATTGTTATCAACGGCGTAACGGCATGGCTGTTCGCCTCGGGCCGCAAGGGTGACATCAATCTGCGGGCGGCTTTCGTGCACATGGCCTATGATGCACTTGTGTCCGCAGGCGTTGTGGCGGCAGGTGGGATCATCCTGCTGACCGGATGGACACGGCTCGATCCGCTCGTGAGCTTCGCGATCGCCGTGGTCATACTCGTAGGCACGTGGAGCTTGCTGCGCGACGCCGTTGGCATGTCGCTCGACGCGGTACCGGCCGGGATCAAGCCCGATGAGGTCGGTGATTTTCTCAGGCAACAGCCGGGCGTTGTCGCGATTCACGCCTGCATATCTGGCCGATGAGTACGGTCGATACCGCTTTGACCTGTCATTTTCTGATGCCGGGCGGCCACCCCGGAGACGAATTTCTGGTGCAGCTCGCGTACAAGCTTAAGGAGCGTTTCAGCATCGGCCACGCGACGATTCAGGTCGAAGTTGACAAAGGCATAGTCTGCGGGCTCGAATCGGATCACGTAATTTAAGGCGGGGCTAACCGCCGTGCGCCAATGAGTCCGGGTCTATATCCGAGTGATGTGCGGCGCTGTGCAAAAAACGTGGATGGTCGCCATGACGAGAATGCCGCCATCGGGATCTTGAATATCAACCGGATGGACGACGGCATCAGCAGCGCGGTCACGCAGAGCAGATTGATCCAATGGGTCAAGCGAGTAATTCGAGCGTGCCGGTAGACGAGCAGCCGACGCGAGCGCTGCACTGGTTGCCCTACGTGTAATAGTTGATATTTGATCGGACATTTGGTGTCATAAGGCCGAAGCGTGAGCCGAGGCCGGGCGCGGAGCTGGCCGGGGTTGCGAAGAGCCCGGCCTCGGCGTTTTATGAGGATACCGACGATGA
>Ga0185299_10005558_pt1 | contig 14104 bp, 17 predicted proteins | sample PaiPotPPA55metaG_FD_128002 | JGI IMG/M metagenome (GOLD analysis project Ga0185299, IMG submission 128002) | Iron sulfur acid spring bacterial and archeal communities from Banff, Canada, to study Microbial Dark Matter (Phase II) - Paint Pots PPA... ...
CCCACGCCGCAGACGCCACGAGAAAAACGACATCGAACTGAGAAACCAGGCCCACGACACCAACTGAGAACGCCGAGAAACCCCACGTCGCAGGCCCGCGAAACGACATCCAAAGTGGGAACCTACAGCACTCGACGACTGCACCGCAACACAGCACTGAACAAAAAGCCCTGCGTGCTTCCCGTAAACTCGGGCGCCGTGCGAAACAGTGCCCTGGAGAAAGTTCTCGCTCATCATCTCGCCGGCCTCGAACCGGCGCAATCCCCGGCACCTGCCAGACGCCGGAAGCCAGGCCTCGCCCACCCTTCTCACAGCGCCGAGGCGGGCAGTCCGGCCGTGCTGCGGTTCGCAGCCAATCGGGCTGAGCCTCGGAAGCAAACCGTATCCACAACCCCTGCCACAGCTTCCGCCCCAGGGTCCGCCACAGCCCCACCAGCCCCAGGGGCGCGATGACACGCGAAGGCGCAGCTCACGTCGCCCGCCGGTGATGACATGCCGCCAGGCTGATAGGGCTATACGCCCTACTTCGCGCGATCCCGCCCCGCCCGTGCGGCCTGTTCTTCCGTCCCTGCGGCCCGTTTCGGCTCTGTGGTGTTCCTTGTTTCCCAACACTTCCCATGTCCTTCCCCCTCGCCTCCTGCCGGTCCCCTCGCCGCCCCCGGCGCGCACGCCCGTCCGTGTGGCCCTGGGCCCCGGTCCAGGCCCACCGGCCCGCGCGCGTGCGCCGCACCGCCCGCACGCCGCGTGGGGTGCGAGCTGGCCAGCGCACCCTCGCCCGGACGTCAAACCCGGCGCGTACATGCCAGTGTCGCAACGCCAGTACACACTATTTGCCGGCGCCGGGCCGTTCGCACACGCGTGCGCCTGCGCGGCCCCGGAACACCGCCGAATTGATAGCACGAATTCTCGATACGGATTCCGTATTCCCGGCGCCCCGGGAACGCGGATTCCGCACAATGCCGGGCGGGGCGCCTCGGAAAGCGGCGTGAAATTGGCGGAAATCAACGGGGTCGATTTCGGCGAATCGGCTTGACCCCTATGCCGTTCACGAGAGATGGTCGTATTGCGCCACCGGGAAAGCCCCGGATAACCGAAAAGCCAGGTAGACCTGGAAAACCGGAAATCGGTTCGGCGCAAACAATCAGGCAGGTATTCACCGCGATGGACCCTGCCCGGAAACAGACAACACGCCTCTTTCGAAACGGAGTATTCCCGTGACCATTCCCGCCGAGTTCGTGGCCCCCGTCACCGCCCCCATGTTCACCATGCTCAGCAGCGCCCTCGCCCCCTACGAGGGCGGGGACCTGGATGTCACCGAGGACCTGGTCGGCGACCTGCTCGACGTCATCGGCGCCGCCGAGCCCACCGCCGGGCTCATCGGCTCCCTCAAGGCCCTGATCGCCACCCTGCCGCCGTCCGAGGACGTCATGGCCAGGATGTACGAGGCGTTCGGCACCGCCATGGACTTCACCCCCCGCAGGACCCTCAAGCCCGCCGCCGCCCCCGGCAACTCCCCGGCCCACCCGGCACCCGCGCGCACCGGGTCCGGCCCGCGCGAGGACACCATCGGCGCGATCTGCCTGGAGATCATGGCCGCGCGTGAGGGCGAGCCCCTGCGGACCCAGGACTTCATCGACGAGCTCGCCGCCCGAGGACGCAAGCACGGCAGCGGCGCGGTCAGCGCCGCGATGGTCCGACTGACCGAGTCGGGCCGGGCGGCCATGGTCGCCACCAGCAGCCCGCAGAGGTGGCTGCGCACCGACGACCCGACCCTCACGCAGCAGACCCCTGACACCGCGCCGGAGCAGGCCCCCGACGCGCCGGTGACCGCCGCTGAGCCCGGCGAGGCGTCGGACACCCCGGCTGACCCGACCCCGGCCGAGCCCGCCGACACGGCCAAGACCCCCGCCGCCCGGCGCGGTAGCGGCAAGACCACCGGCAAGTAGCCGACACCCGGCCGGGCGCGGAACCTCCGCGCCCGGCCCCTGTCATCCCCGCACCCTGACACACCCCGCGCCGCGTGCCCGAACCCTGATGGAAGGACCCTGACTGTGACCCCCGAACCGACCCCCGGCCGCGTGACCGCCCTCGCGTTCACCCCCGCACCGGACCCGGACCCCGCGCCGTGCCCCGACCCGGACGGGCCCGCGCCCGCCGAACCGGACACGCGCGTCCCGACGATGGCCGCCGAGGTCCTCACCCTGACCGCCGACCGGTTCGCCCCGACCGACGACGTGCTCGACCTGATCACCTGGAACACCCGGCGCGTGACCGCCGCCTACGGCGTCACCGACCAGGACCTGCTCCGGCAGGTCACCTCGTCGGCCCACGCCGCCATGGCGTTCGCCATCCTCTCCCAGTACGGAATCGCAGGCATCGAACCGGACGGCGACCCCGACGTCACGATCGCCGGACACCTCGCCCGCCTCGCCGACATCCCGCGCGAAGCGCACCACGACCTGCTCACCGCCGCCGCGCGCATCTACCGCCGCCCCGCCCGCTAAGCGCCTCCCCAGCCGGGCGCGACACCACCGCGCCCGGCCCCCACACCCCAACACCCTGACACATTCCCGGCCGGGCATTTCGGCCCCGATGAACGGACCCTTACATGACCTCTGATCCGACCCCCGGCCCCGACGCGCCGCGCGCCCCGAGGTCCGGCGGCGAGCCCACGTCCGCTCCGGCCGGGGCGCCCGCTGCGCGCGTCTCGCTCATGGCCGCCGAGACCCTACAGGGGGCGATCCTGATCATCACCACCCTGCCCGGCGGCACGGTGCGGCCCGGCGGCATCGCGGACCTGCTGTCAGCGTCGGCAGATCGCCTCTACCACCTCGGCGCGAAGCTCGAACCCGCGCTGCACGAGAAGGTCGTCACCTCGGCCGCCGCCGCCCTCACGTTCGCAACCGCCGTCCGCTACGGCGCGACCGACGACGCCGTACCGGATGGGGCGGACCTCGTCGAGAGCATCCTGACACTCCCGGAGGCGACCCCCCGCAAGGCGCTGCGCGCACTGCTCAGCGCGGCGGCCCGCGTGTGCGAACGCGCCCCCCGGATCTAGCCAAGACGGCCCGGGCGCGGGGTACCGCGCCCCGGGCCGCCCTCACCCCCGAACACTGACACGCCCCCGGGCCGAACCCCCGGCCCCGCTACGGAAGGACTCTGATCATGACTGTCGAACCAGGCACAACCTCCGCCGCGCCCCCGGCGCCCGACCCCGCCCCGCGCACCCCGGCCGACGCGCTCGATCTCACCGTCCGCCGGGCCGCCGCCCAGGCCCTCGAACACGTCGCCGACGCGCTCGACGATGCCACCAGCACCGCCAGTCTGCTCGCCGCGATCACCGAGCAGGCCCACGCCACCGGCCGCGCGCACGGCCTGGCCCCCGGTACCTGGGACCACGGCCGTATCGAGGGCACGGCGATCCTCGCGCTGTTCGCGACCACGGTCACCACCGCCGAGGCCACCGACGCCCTGCGCACCCGGCTGCGCCACCTCGGCACGCACGAGGTCGCGCGCCACCTCGCCCACGCGGCCGAATTCCTGCGCCCGTAAACCCGATGCGCGGTCGCCGGAAGCACGGCGCGCCCCGCGACCGGCGACCGCGCACAGCCCTCTGATACCCCGCCTGCCCCGCATGGAAAGGCCTCGCCATGACCCCCACAGCCCTGACCGGCGCCGCCCGCGCCGATCACGCGGTGACCTACGCGGGCACCGAACCGGCCGACCTGATCGGGCGCACCGTCAACGTCCGGCCGTACTACCACCGGCCCGTCGGGCACGGATCGGCGATCTCGCAGCACGCCGAGCAGTGCCACACCGGATGCGTCGTCGAGGTGTTCGGCACCGAGATGCTCGTCGTCGCGTTCGCTCCCGGCGCTCCCGGCAACGCGCGGCAGGCGTTCTACCCCGGCGAACTGCACGACCAGGACGCCTGCACCTGCCGCGCCTGCACCCACCCGGCCGCCCCCGACGCCGACCTGCAGTCGGGAACCGGCCTCGGGCCTGCGCAGACGGCCGCGACGACGCGGCACACCTGCAACGACGGCGAGGGACCCTACTTCGGCCGCCTGACCGACGGATGCCCGCGCTGCGAGGAACTCAAGGCCGGGGCCGAACCGGTCCGCTGGCACCGAGCACCGCAGTACCCGTACCAGCCGCACACCTGCACCGAGCGCTGCATGCCGATCTGCACCGCGAACGACTGGTGACCAGACTCCGCCGCGCCGCGCGCGGGCCGCCGACCGCGCCCGCCCCCTGCTTCCCCAACACCCTGACACACCCCCGGCGCCGGACACCGGCCGCCGCGATGAAAGGACCCTGATCATGACCGCGATCCCGCCCCGGCCCCCGGCCGCCGCGCCCGCCTGCACCGCGACCCTCGTGCAGGAATTGGCCGGCGAGGCCCTGGAGCTGACCGCCTGGATCCTGACCCCCGAGGACGGTTACGAGCCGGTGGGCGAACCGGTCGGCGAGCTGCTGCGCGCGGCGGCCTGCCGCCTGCAGTACCCGTACGCGGCAAGCGGCCCGGCGCTGTGCGCGCAGGTGACCGAGGTCGCCGCCTGCGCCGTGGCCTTCGCCCTCGCCGTGCGCCGCAACCCGACCGAGCCCGCACCCGACCGCGCGGCCGAGCCGGTCGGCCCGCTCGCCCGCCTCGACGAGCTCCCACGCGAGGCGCTGCCCGAGCTGATGCGCACAGCAGCCCGCGCCTGCCGCGACGCCCGCGTGTCCTAACCGCACCCCCGCTGAAAGGCACCGACATGACCGCTTCCCCCACCCCCGGCCGCATCGCGCCCGCCGCCGACCCCCGACCCGCCGACCCGACCGGCGGCGGATACCGGGCGCGCCCGCCGTCCGGGGCCATCCAGCGTGTGGCGGCCGAACTGCTCGACGTCCTCGCCGAGGAGCTGACCGAAGCGCCCGCCGCAACCGGCCTGCTCGCGCTGCTCGCCTCGAACGCCGCAGCGGCGGCCGACGCCCACCAGATCCCCTGGAACCCCTGGATCCGCGACGGCATCGAAACCGCCGCCCTGCTCGGCCTCGGCCTGGCCAGCATGCCCGCGCTCACCATCCCGCTCACCCGCCAGGAACTCGCCTACCCCTTCGCCACCTTCACCGCCGAGCGGCAGGCGGCCTGGCTCAAGCGAGCCGCGCACGCACTGCACCTGACCGGCGACCCCGACGCCTACGGCCCGCCGATCGGGCAGCTCACGCCGCCGCAGACGCCCCGGGCCGAACACCCGGCCACCACCACCTCGCTCCCCGCCATGGAAGGACACTGACCATGCCCGACACCCCCGCACGCGGATACGACCAGGGACTGTACATCCAGCCTCTGCCCACCCGCCTCGCCCCGACCACCACCGACCGCGACAACCTGCCCGAGCTCACCCTGCCCCACGCGGCCGAAGCGGTCGTGATCGACCGCGGGCACGTGATGTGGCTGGTCCTCCTCGACGCCGAGGCCGCGTGGATCACCAGGGACACCTCGCAGCTCTGGGGCACCGCGCTGATCGGCCCCGACGGCCGTGACGGCGCCCGATGGAACCCCGAGAGCCCCGGACACCTCGACCCGACGTGCCTGATCCACACGGTCGAGGACACCGAAGCGATCCAGTTCGCCTGGACGCTGCTGATCGACCTGGCCAACCTCGCCCCGAAGGGACCGCAACGCCCGGCGACCAGGCAGTCGCAGCGTTCCGCGCACGACGCCCGCGCCCGTGCCAGCCGCGCCTTCACCAACACCCAGGACAGCGAGGTTCCTCGTATGCCGGTCATCACCGTCGACGACGAGGTCTATCACGCGATCGAGGCCACCGCGCACGACGGCGAGTCGTTGAACCAGGCCGTGCGCCGTCTGCTCGGCCTGCCGCCCGCCACCGGTACGGCCACCGGCCTGCAGACGGCGGGCGAGCTGGCCGAGCTGATCGCGGCCGGGCTGATCGCGTTGGGCGAGCCCGTGTACGCCACCGCCCCGGTCCCCGACCCGGACCCGGTCGCCACCGTCGCCGAGCACGGGTACCTGCGCGGCCCGGACGGGACGATCTATCCCGGTCCGCGTCAGCTGATCAGCGCGCTGCGCGGCACGGCGTTCGCCCCGTATGCCTGGCACTGCCTGACCGCCGCCGACGGCCGCAACCTGGAAACCGTTCGTCAGTCCTTGACCGGCGACGAGCAGCAGCGTCCCGGCTCGTACGGCGCCCTCGCGCCGATGATCGCCGCCGGGTTGTTGAACCCCGGCGACGAGCTGCGCCTGCCGACGCACCGCCGCAACGGCGGCCGGGTGCCGCCGATCGCCGTCGGGACGGCGACCGTCACCGAGGACGGTTTCTTCCGGATGCCCGATGGATCGCGCCACGCCAACCCCTACGGCGCAGCGGCAGCCTTCCGGGGCACCCCGGCAGGCGCCTGGACAGCGTGGGCGGCTCCCGACGGGCGGCGCCTGATCATCCTGCGTGACCTCGCACGCTTCTAGACCCCGAGGAATTGCCGCCACCTGCAGGTGGGACCGGCCCAACCGTATTGGGCCGGTCCCACCGCCAGGCTACCTGCCCCGGCGCGGCGATCCGCCTCGAATCCTCCATCTCCGGGGGACTGCCACCGGCCACCCCGCCCACACACATCTGAACGGATCTTGACCATGACCGCGAACACCCCTGCCCCCGCCGATCCCGGGTACGCGACCCCGACCCAGTCCTTGATCGACACCGCCGCCGGCCAGTTGCTGGAGTTCGTCGCCTGCCAGGCCACCATGGCCGAGCTGCCCACCCCCACCGCGGTCCTCGACGCGATCCGCGACCACGCCTACGAGGCCGCCAAGGCATACGGCCTGCCGGATAACGAGGCCACGCGCGCCTGGATCGAGGCGGTCGCGCGCACCGCGCTGGCCGAAGCCCTGCGCCTCGGCACGAATATCGCCCGCGACCCCGCCGACGAGGAACTCACCTGCGCCCTCGCGGGCCTCGCCCCGCACGTGCGCACGACGCTCCTGTTCGACGCCGCCTACTTCAGCAGGCGCTACCAGCGCCGCTAACGCTACCGACCCTCCGCGATCCGCAACCGCCCGGGACGCCGGGCTACCTGCCGCGCCCCGGGCGGTCCACGCCCCCGGACACACCACCCGGCCGCACCCGGGCCGCATCCAGAAAGGCCGTTTCCCATGACCGACACGCCGACCGAGCAGTGGTTCATCTTCGCCGCCTGGACCTTCGCCGTGCACACCGGCCAGGACATGCTCCGGGCCGCACCCCGCGAGCCGGTGCAGATCGAGGTCGAGGCCTGGGCCCGCGCCTACGGCCTGCTGCCCCACCCGCCCGGCGCCGTCCCGCTGCTGCACCCCGTCGACTTCGACCCGGTCTACGCCATGACCACCGACCTGACCGAGCCGCTGATCCTCGCCACCGTCCAGAGCGCGAAGCAGGCCGAGACGGGGCAGGTATCGCACCTGCTGATCGACGGCCGACACCGGTGCTACCGCGCCCACATCCAGGGCCAGCCGACGCTGCCCGCGTACCTGCTGACCCTCGCCGAGACCCTCGCCATCCGCAGCCACGCTCGCGGCCCGCGCAGGTGACCGCGCCCGCCGAGCGCCTACGCCGCTCTCGTGCCGCGCCCGGCCTGCGCACCATGACCCCGATCCCCTGACAAGGACCTGCTCATGTACGGCCAGACCTACACCATCGACCTGCCCCTGCTCAGCCTGGAATACCGGCCGGTGATCATCCCGGCCCACATCACCCACACCCCCTGCGGCATCGAGTTCCGCTTCTCGGCCGAGGAGAACGCGTACATCTCCGGCAAGCTCACCGTGCGCACGGACGCGCGCGAGGTCGCCGAGATCGAGATCGGCAGCCCGGAACTCGAAGACATGCTCGAAGTCGGCGACTGGGGATTCCCGCACATGCGGATCGGCCCCGGCCACGCCGACACCCTCAACACCGACCCCGAGCAGCGGGTCGACGACGAGACCCTCGACCTCCTTCGGGCCCTGATCTACAGCGCCATCGGCTACGCCCAGGGCCACGCGGCCCGGATCACCGCCCGCCTCCCACCGCCCACACCCGCGATCGAACGCTGAGACCGACCGAGCGCACCGCGAAACGAGGACTCCCATGCACACCACCAGCCATCTCGCCACGACCTCCTCGGCCCAGCGACCGGCCGGGGAGCTGGCTGGGCTGATCGCCGCAGGCCTGATCGCCCCGGCCGACCGCCTCTGGCGCACCCTGGCCGAACCCCGATCCGAACCGTTGGCCGAGGTGACCGCCGACGGCCGCCTGACCACCGATACCGGGGCCGTCTACCCGGGTCCGCGCGAGGCGATCACCAGTCTGGAAGCCTGGCGGTACGGGCCGATCGCCTGGCAGTGCTTCACCACCGCCAACGGCACCTGCCTCGAAACCCTGCGCCAACGCGCCCACCCCGACCCCACCGGCCAAGATCGTGAACCCGGAGCCCTGGCCCCGCTCATCCGCGCCGGACAGCTGCAGACCGGAAACCCGCTCATCTTCGAGATGACCGCCGGACGCGGCCAGCACGGCCAGCACGTACGCCTGCTGGCCACGCGCACCGCCGAGGTCACCGCCGACGGCTGGCTCCGCCTCGACGACGGCGCGCTCTACGCCAGCCCTAGCCCGACAGCCGCCGCCTGCTGCGGCAAACTCACCAACGGGTGGAAAGCCTGGCACCTCGCAAACGGACGCACCCTGCACACCGTCCGCGCACGGACCGGGATCACCCCGCCGCCGCGCCCCGGCCGCTCTGCCCCTGCAGCGCTATCACAGCACCCTCACATATCGCGCGGTCCGGCCCCCGGAAGGTTCCGGGGGCCGGGCCGCACGCCGTTCACCCGGACGCGGGAACCGTCCGGGGCGAACCGTGGCGCACCAACGAGCAGCCCTTGCCCCGCCCCCGGCGTCAGCGTGCTGATGGACGGCGACCCCCGCACCCCCGACACGGACCGGACCGCCGCCATGCCCCGCCCCACCGCCACACCGCGCCCCACACCGGCGCTGAGCCCGCCGCCGCGCCCCGGCGCCCCGGCCGGGCGCCCCGCGCCGTCACCGGCGCCGCCACGGCCGCGCGGACCGCCGACACGCGCGGCCGGTCACCCGGCGACACCCGGCGCGGCCGGTCCGCGCACCCGCGCGAACCGGTCCCTCACCTCGTTCCCGAACCGAAAGAATCAGCACACGATGACCATCGAACCTCGGCCGACCTCGCAACTGCCGGATCCGGTCCGCCCCGTCTCCCCGGCGCGCTTCGAGAGCCTGGACCCGGTCCACGGCCAGTGGCCGGGCTTCCCCTTCCCGCCCCCGCTCATGGGCCTGCCTTTCCGCGTGGTCGACCAGGCCGCCGCGCACTGGCTGCGCGCGGTCGCCGACCTCGTCCACGGCGGGGAGATGAACCTCAACACCCTGTTCGCGCTCGGCCCGGTCAAGGCGACCTGCGACGAGCTCGGTCTGCCCGCCGCCGGGATGCACGTGGTGCCCGCCGCCGGGCTCAACACCCTCGGCAGCCTGCACGTCGGGACGGCCGAACAGGCGGCCGGGGCCAGCCTGTCCGCGCTGTTCGCCGCGCCGTCCATCGTGCAGATCGCGCGACTGCACCACGCAGCCCTCCAACTCGGCCGCTAACACCGGCTCCACCGGTACGTGGCCTGCGCGCCGCTCGAAGTTTCCGGCACCGACCATCCCGGTCGTCGCCGGTCCTCGGGCGGCGCGCTCGCGTTTGCAGGCGCGCCACCACCGGCTTATTGTCGAGATCATGGGCAGTACAACAGGCACCGGGCACAGCGTCGCCGTCCACCGCGCCCGCCAGGCCGCCGCCCGGCGCATCGAGGCCCTGCACGTGCAGGAGGCCGCGATCACCGCCACGCTCGTCGGGTACTTCGAGGCCAAGGACCGCGCCGACAAGATCCGCGCCGACGCCCAGGCCCGCGCCGCCCGCCTGCTCCAGGCCGCCGAGGAGAAAGCCGCCCGCCTGATCGAGCAGGCCCGCGCGGCCGGCCAGGAGTTGACCGAGCAGGCTCAAAAGCATGCCGCCGCCGACGACGCGCAGGTCGGCGAGGCGGTACGACTGTCTGACTGCGCGGTGGTTGCGAGTGGCCGGCCGGGTGGGCTGCGCATATCAGGTGGCGCCGGGTGGTGTTTCGGCCTGAGATACTTCCTATAGGTGATAGTGGCGAGACGTTTTCTGGTCTCTCCGGCTGCTGTTGCCGGGAATGGCTATCGTCAGCGGTGGGCTTCGGGTAGCGATAGTCGGCATGGCCGGTGGGTGTCGTCAGGCAGCTGATTTCGCGCACGCACTGCCGACGGCCTGGTGCTCGTGGAGAAGAAGCCGGATCGGGTGGACGCTACGCCCTGCCCCCTGGCCGCGTCGGTGCCGGTTCGATTTTCTCGCGCCGCAGGATCGGTTGCCTCGGCGTAAGGACCTTGCGGTGCACCCGGAGCGCGACCAGCCTGAACCGTGCGCCGGTAGACAAGAGAGGTTCGATGATCCTGCTGTTGACCATGCCGGCGTCGAACAGATACTGCTCGCTGGTCCTGCGTGACCAACTGTCGCGCCACCGCATCCGCAGGCCCGCGCGGCACAGCACCATGCCCTCTGCGTCCGGATGGTCCAGCCCCCAGGCCCAGGAGACCGTTCCCGGATGGTCGGGCGTGGGGGCGTATCCGATATGCAGTTGCTCGAGAGCCTGGTCGATGTCGTCTTCGTGTACGCGCAGCTCCGCCCAGACTGTTGCCGGGTTGGTCTGTCGAGCCAGAAGCTCAAGCCAATGCTCCCGCGTGTGGAAGTCTTTCCATCGCATGACGTCAAAATGCTCAAGAGTCAAGTCCGGTGTCACCATCTGAGCTCTTTCGTCCAATCGTCGCCGTCGACCGCACGCCGCCGGTTGATAATGCACGTTACATCCCGATGTGGATCTTTGGGAAGAGTGTCGGGAATGCGGCTTACCCGGGGCGGTGTGCACTCGGCGTGGCCTGGGCCACGGCGTCTGCTTCAGGCCAGGAACCGGCTTCGGGTGTCTCACTCCTCGGGCACCGGGTCTCGTGCATGCCGATGAACTGCGGGTTGATCCCGGCCGATGTCCAGCCGCGTGGTGCTCATTCGCACTGAGGTGGACAGGACGGCAGACGCAGGGCTTCGCGCGAAGCCAGAGTGAGATAGACGACGCAGATGCGCCCGTCCGGGTCGAGGTCGGTGCCCAGTGTCACAGTCTCGAGGTCACGTCACCGCCCCGGGGCTTTTGCCGACTGCTGGGCCGGAGGCTTCTTCGTTCGTCGTTTCGGCTCTATTCTGCTGGCGCGCCGCCTGCCCCGCCGGGCGAAGGCCCACCCTGTTCCGTCGGCACATCGAGCACGACGATCCGGCCGAACTCTAGAACCTCCGACGGCAGTCGGCTCGCGGGATACCGGCTCATAGCCCGTCCAGCTCACCCAACATGCGAGCCGCGCACCAACGGCCTTAGCCTCCCACCATGGCGAACACGGTGAAACGAGCCACAGCCAGGCGCAAGGCCGAAGCGGCCATCGCCCAGCGCGCCGAGGAGTTCCACCGCCACGAGACATCCCTGCGCGAGATCATCGCCGACTACTTCGAGGCCAGCGAACGCGCCGAGAACGTCAGAGCCGACGCGAAGGCGAAGACCACGAAGGCCAGGAACCAGGCTGACGAACACATCGCCCGGATTCAGCAGCAGGCCGAGAATGACGCCGCCGGCTACGAGCACCAGGCCGGTGCGGCGGTAGCCCGGATGCTCGAGATCGGCGAGACCCCGAAATCGATCGCTGACGCTCTCGGCATCACCCTCGCCCGCGTCCGCGACATCCAGCGCCCGGTCACCAAACCCGGCAAGAACACGCCCCGAGCAGAATGAAGGCCAACCTCCCAGCTCATGCGCACTCCGCGGCGAGCTGTCGTAAGCACCGCACGACTCTCAAGACCACTATCAACCGGCCTGGCAAACTCTAACCCTCGCAGAAGCCAGACAACGACGTCTGCGTGAGCTAGGCGAGACCACTGCTTCCGTGGCCTCGATGACCGGTCTGTCGCAGGCGGTGGTGCGCGCGGTCGAGCGCGAACACCTCGGGCCCCAGCACCCGGCCCCTCGCAAGCAACCCGCCTCGCCTGCCTCGAACCCCCGCGCGCGCTCGGGCGCGATGCCAGAATGACGAAAGGGCGCCCCGGCACGCCGATACTGAACTTATCGACGTTCCGGGGCGCCCGCTTACCGCAGGGGCCTTACCTCATGCGACGTTCTCGTGCTCGCCCGGGGACTCCACCGGCGAGCCGTCCGGCGCGAACGCGGCGTACTTCTTGACCTCCCGGTCCGTGCACACCGCCCGACCTTCCAGGCAGAGTTCGTCGGCCGCGATCCGGATCGCACCGGCCGACCGGCCGCCCAGGCGCTGCGAGATCCCGGTCACGCTGAGCTCGGCCGGAAACGACGCGACCAGCTGCTCCAACACCAGCTCCTTGAGCCAGCGCCTCGGCAGGACCGTAAGGCCGGTGACCGGAGCGACCGGAACCGGCGGCGCAACCACTCCCGCATCCAGCGCGAACCGCACCAGGCTCTCGCCCCATCCATCCCGGCCCGAGGAATCCTCGGCGAGCCTCGCGAGCAGCCGAGCACAGACCGCATCGGAAACGCCCTGCTGCTCGCGCAGCCCACCGGCGAGCACCCACAGGTCGCCATGCGGGAACCTGCCGCGCTGCTGCGCGGGGATGTGCAGCAGCAACCCGGCGTTCACGAACCCGAGCTGCGCCTCCAACGCCGCCACCCGGGAGACCCCCGCCGCCTCGGCCAGCTCCTTCCACTCGATCGGGTCCGGGTTAAGCAGCAGCACCGCCCACACCCGATCCGCCGCCGCCGGACCGGCCCCGCCGACCCCGGACGCGGCGCCCGGCCCGTCCGGCCGCACACGCCCCGCTGAGGCCGCGCTACCGCCGCCCCCGGCCGTCGGGCCGCCCGACGCCCGCACGGGGCCACGCGGCCCCGCTCCGGCCGTTCCCGGCGCTACCGCGCCGCCGTCCGTCCTGTGATGATCCGTCACGTCACGTTCCGTTCCGTGTCATGGGGTCCGGTGAGCCCGGACCCCCGTGTGGACCACCACCGCTCCATGATCGCCCGCCGTCAATAGCTAGCCCGCAACATTCGGGTGCATACACGAATTTGCGCGCTACCGTACGCGCGCCCTGTGGCCACGTCCCGCCCCGCCGACCCTTAGCCGATACCGGCCGCTCGACGGAACGACGAGATCGCGCCAGAGACACTCCTACATCGCGTCGAACGGTTGGATATCTGAGGTCGAGCGTTGAGGCCGCCCGGAATTCCGCCACGTGCATGGGCAGCATCGGGGTAATACAACAGAGGTGGGGAGGTGGCTGTGATGATCGCAGCTCAGTTGTTCACGCTGGCCGGTGTGGCGCTGGGGGCCATCGCGTCGTACCTGGTCGGCTCGCTCAACGAGCAGAAACGGCATCGGCGCGAAGTCGAGAAGGATTGGGAAGAGCGAAAGTACGACAACTTCGTGTCCTTCGTGGACGACATCAAGACCATGAGTCACATCTGCAGGAGGATGGCGGCGGCCCTCGGCCTGCACGACAGGATGCCCAAGGGCGACGAGCTCGACAACGCGGAGGGGTCGCTGATGATCACTGAGGCCAACCAGCGGCGGACCGTTTCGATCGAGCGCCTCAGGCTGCTGTCAGACACCGAAACGATCTCCGCGGCCTACCGGCTCAACGAGGCAGTCTGGGTATTGAACTGGATCGTCCAGGGCAAGATCCCCAACGTTGGCCGAGAGCATTGGGAACGCGCGGCGGGAGATTTCATCGACGCCTTCGATGCCTTCCACCGCTGCGCTCGCACGGAGCTCGGGGTGCCAGGCGGTCACCTACCCCGGCCGAACCCTCCGCTACCGAGCTTCGATGCGTTGGAGAGTTAGCTGAGCACCACATTGAGGTGATCTCGGCAACGCAAACCGGTCATCTTGACCATGCCTGGACGTAGTGGACGCTGACGACGTAGAACGCGGAGCGCCTGGTAGAAGGGTTCTGACTAATGAAGATCCTTCGGCAGGACGGCTCCGCGCGTGACCTATGT
>Ga0185299_10005559_pt1 | contig 14101 bp, 12 predicted proteins | sample PaiPotPPA55metaG_FD_128002 | JGI IMG/M metagenome (GOLD analysis project Ga0185299, IMG submission 128002) | Iron sulfur acid spring bacterial and archeal communities from Banff, Canada, to study Microbial Dark Matter (Phase II) - Paint Pots PPA... ...
CACCTTCAACCGCTCCCGCTCGCGCGCGCTCAACTCGATCCGCTCCTCTTCCATGGGGCCCCCGGACCCCTAGAAAAGCGGACATTTCTACTTTGCACAAACCGGACATTCTCACTTTGCAGCTACACGCCGAATCACGCGGTTGACACTAGCGCCCGGGCAGCATAACGTTCGCCGCCAGCACGAGCGCGACAAATGGATTTCCATTCGAAAACGCGCGAGCTTCTCTTTGCCCTTGCCGCAGCTATCTTCGTCGTAGCTGCGATGGGAGTCGCGCGCTATTCCGGTGTCGCAGGAATTTCCGCCGGTGTGTTCGAAGCGGTGCGCTGGATTGCCATCGCTCTGCTGGCTGCTTACGCACCGATGCGAAGATCGCTTGCTGCATGGATTCTCGTTGGCCTTGCAGCCGGAGCCGAACTGGGATACGACGCGCCTGCCTTGGCGATGCGATTCCAGGTTCTCGGCGCGATTTTTCTTCGGCTGATTAAAGTAATCATCGCTCCCCTGCTTTTCGGAACTCTCGTGGTAGGCATCGCAGGCTATGCGGACATTAAAAGGGTGGGTCGGATGGGAATCAAAGCGATCGTCTATTTCGAGATTGTATCGACGGTAGCGATTTTCATCGGCCTCGCCGCGATCAACATAAGCCGCGCGGGCGTGGGAATTCAGATGCCGGCGTCGGCATCGGAAAATGTGCCTGCTGTGGCGCCGCACTCAGCGGGCGATCTAATTCTCAACGTGTTTCCGGAAAACATCGCGAAGTCAGTAGCAGAAGGGCAGGTGCTCCAAGTTGTGGTCTTCAGCATACTTTTCGGAATTGCGCTGGCGATGGTGCCGGAAGCAAGGCGAAAACCGCTGGTGGCTTTTGCGGAGAGTCTTTCCGAGACGATGTTCAAGTTCACAAATATCGTGATGCTGGCAGCGCCTTTGGGAGTGTTCGGCTCGATCGCTTACACCGTGGGCCACATGGGCCTGGGAGTTCTGCTGCCGCTACTGAAGCTGCTGGCGACGATGTATGTTGCGCTGGTGGCCTTCGTGGTGTTCGTACTGTTGCCCATCGCGTATTTCGCCAAAGTTCCGATCCTGCTATTCGCGCAAGCGGCAGCCGAACCGGTAACCATCGCGTTTGCGACGGCGAGCTCCGAGGCAGCTTTGCCGAGAGCGATGGAAAACATGGAAGCGCTTGGAGTTCCGCGCTCCATCGTCGCCTTTGTGCTGCCCACCGGATATAGTTTCAATCTGGACGGCTCGAGCCTATATCAATCGCTCGCGCTGATATTCATGGCGCAAGCCGCCGGACTGCATCTCACTTTCGGCCAGCAGGTCCTAATGATGCTTACGCTGCTGCTCAGCAGCAAAGGCACCGCCGGCGTGGCGCGTGCGTCGCTCGTGATCGTGCTCGCCACCGCAACGCAATTCAATCTGCCAATCGAGCCGTTCTTTCTGCTTTTTGGAATCGATCAGCTGATGGACATGCCGCGAACCGCTGTGAATGTGCTGGGAAATTGCCTTGCAACCGTCGTCGTAGCTGGCTGGGAAGGCGAATTCCCGCAAAAAGACGCCTAGAACAGCGGGCGGAATCCTACCTGCGCGGCAACCAGATGAAAGAGCGCTGCAACGAACAAAACCGACGCTGCAGCAGGCAACGAGTGAATCATTCGACGCATCCAGATGGCTGAATCATGCCGGGTATTATCTTGGACGGCAGCGAGAACTATTAAGGGGAGTGTCACACGGGTGGTCGGTCCGGAGCTCGAGAGTGGAGATCTGCGTTGACACTCCCGGAGCGTTTTGTTATTCAATTTGTTTCGCTTAGGCTGCGGGTTTGGCGGGGAGTCCTCTCATCCCAGCGCGGGCGTACCAGAAAAGTCATCCGAAAAGGTGATATGACAACTTCGAAGTCGTATGCCCGAATGACAGGCAGACCTGCGAGCAAGAACAGCAGCAACCAACGGTACGGAATGCGAAGATTAAAGCTTCTCTCCGGACCCGTACTCCTGGCATTGGCGTGCACTGCAATTGCCTTTGCGTCTGGCTGTGGTGGGGGGAGCTCCGCTAACAAGATCACGGTTCAAATTATTCCCGGCACGACCCAAATGGTCGACACCGGCCAGTCGCTTACCTTTATGGCGACGCTCGCGAACGACACCTCCAACAAGGGCGTAATGTGGGAGTTCACGGGTTCCGGTTGTTCCGGAGCCGGCTGTGGAACGCTCACGAATGCGACATCCAGCAGCGTCCTGTACACCGCGCCCAGCGGCGTTTCGGCCACGCTCTCGGTCTCGTTGGAAGCCTTGTCTTTGGCAGATATGAGCGCGACGGCCACGGTGACCATTGATGTGGTCATTGCGCCCACATTCGGCACGACTTTGCCACCGAACGGCGCGAACGGCGTTCCGTACTCATTTCCGGTCTCGGTGACCGGCGGAGTAGCGCCGTTGACGCTGACGATCGCTTCAGGAAGCCTTCCGGCGGGGCTGACGATCAGCCAATCCGGCACGATTAGCGGCAAACCGACGGGCGCGAATACGACAAATACTTTTACGGTGCAGGTTGCCGACAGCGGGAATCCGCCGATCAAGGTTCTTTCGCCTCAATACACGATCAAAATTAGTGCGCCGCCAGCGCTTTCTATCCTTTCGAGTGGAGCTTTGTTGGGGGGCACCGTCAATGCACCTTACACCGCATCGATCGTAACTTCCGGAGGCGTGCCTCCGTTTACATGGACGAAGACTTCAGGCAATTTTCCGTCGGGTCTAACCTTTAACACCACGTCTGGTCAGTTTACTGGCACGCCAATCACTGCGGGCACGTCTCAATTCACATTGCAGGTTGTAGATTCTGCTATTCCACCACAGACCGCTACGACTCCGGCACCGCTTTCTATTACGGTGAACGCTCTGACAGCTCTTCAAGTAACGCCCAGCGTGCTGCCGGGAGGTTCGGTTGCAACGCCGTATTCAACATCCGTGCAGGCCACCGGAGGCGTGCAGCCTTATACCTGGAGCGTCGCCGCCGGCCAATTGCCAGCGGGACTGAGCTTAAATCCGAGCTCGGGTCAAATCACCGGCACCCCGATTCTGGTGAGCGGAACGCCTGTAAGTTTCACGCTCAGTGTGCAGGATTCTGAAACGGTTCCTGTCACCGCTTCGCGAGGCTTCAGCATTTCGATTACGGCGGGCAGCGCAAATCCCAACTCCCTGCTTCGGGGGGCCTACGCGTTTTTCTTCAGCGGATTTGATACGCAAGGCGTTGTGCTGGCAACCGGACAATTCACGGCAGACGGTGCCGGAAACATCAGCAGCGGCACTGAAGAGATGAATCGGGTGTCCGGAGCCTCAATTAACGCGGCGCTTTCCGGCACGTATACACTCGGAACAGATGGACGCGGAACGCTGACGCTGACAGCAACCAATACTCTGACCAACCAGAAACTCACGGCGATTTATCAGCTGGTTCTGGATTCGGCCGGAAATGCCCGCTTCTTAGAAAACGATACCGGCAGTACAACGCCACCGCCGCTTCCGACCCGCGGCGAGGGAATCATCAAACCGCAAGTGGGCAGCAGTTTCTCCGCCGCGAACTTCAGCGGTAATTACGCGTTCGCCCTCTCGGGGCAGGATCTTACGACAGCGCCGGCAGCCCTGGTTGGAGTGGTGCATGCAGATGGCGCTTCTTCGTTTTCTCCCGGAACGCTGGACTTCAATGACGCCGGGCTTTATAGCCCCGCAGTCCCAACATCCGGTAATTTCTCCTCAAGCAGCACGGCGGGCCGTGTCGTCGCGACCTTGGTGTTCCAGATCCCGTCGTCCGCTCAAGTAACGCTCAATTTCATCTGCTATTTCGTGTCGCCAGGGGATCTCTTCGTGATCGAGATCGACACCACCGACGCAACACATCCCAAAATCGGCGGCGAGATGATCCTTCAGAATCCTTCCGTGGTTTTCGATAATATGGCGCTGAGCGGCGCAAGCGTCATTAGCGGAACTGGATTGGATAGTCCGAATGCGAGCGCCTTTGTCGGGTTGCTGGCCCCAAATGGCTCGGGCAGCGCGACCGTAAATTTCAACCAAAACGACGGTGGGACAATTTCACAAGGTACGTTGATTCCCGGCACGTACTTGGTGACAACGAACGGGCGGGTGGAATTTACCGGCTTTGGCGCGTTAGGGGCTCGAATGGCGGCAGCCTACCTCACTGGCGTCAACCAAGGGTTCCTTGTTGGCTCGGATAAAACCGCTACTGTAGGCTTGCTCGAAAATCAGACCGGCGGTCCTTTCAGCGCGGCATCGGTGATGGGCAGCTACGCGTTGAGCGCTCCGGCACCGGCAGACAATTCTGTCAGCATTATCATCGGCCAAACAACAGCGAATGGCACTGCAACAATGCAGGGAGTGGTGGACGAGGTGGACTCCTCGGGGCAGAATCCAGCCCAATCTTTCGTGGGGAACTACACCGTGGGATCAAGCGGGCAGGGTACGATGACGACGAACACGCCAGTAGGCATTCCTACGAATCTCGCGATCTACGTTGCGTCACCCAGCATGATTCGGGCGATATCCACAGACTCGATAGACAAGCACCCGCAGGTTATTTTCTTCGATCACTGAGAAACCTTGGATAACAGGACGTTGAGTAGCAGCCCTTGCTCAATCGGGCGGGAGTGAATTGCCGCTCTATTTGCCCTTTTTCGCTTTTAAGTCGAGCGCAGCCGAATTGATACAATATCGCAGGCCCGTGGGCTGGGGGCCGTCCTCGAAGACGTGGCCAAGGTGCGCATCACAGCGGCTACAGAGAACTTCCGTGCGGGTCATTCCATGGCTCGAATCGCGATCAAGCTCCACGTTTTCAGCTGCAATCGGCTGCCAGTAGCTCGGCCATCCGGAACCTGAATGATATTTCGCGTCGGAGCTGAAAAGCGGCTGGCCGCAGCATACGCAAACGTACGTTCCCTCTGTTTCTGTATCTGCGAACTCGCCGCTGAAGGGAGGTTCCGTTCCCTTCTGGCGCGTGACGTGATATTGCTCGTCCGTCAATTTCGATCGCCACTCAGAATCGGTTTTCTTGATTTTGTCGCTCATGGTTTTAGTTTACACCCGAGTCCCATGCGATTTCACGGCTCGAAACCCCAAACGCCCCGGACTCGACGGATGCGAAGAACCGTTGAATAATCAAAGCCAAGCGAGATGAAATCAAACGAGCCACTGTATTTGGGCGTTGACGTTGGCGGCACTAAGGTGGCGGCGGGGCTTGTAACGTCGCGAGGCGAGATTCTGTCGAAGGTCCGCGTACCCATGACCAGCCGCGAAGACGCGGCGGCTGGATTACGCTCCGTCGAAGAGGCCATCGATGCCGCGTTGAGCGCAGAACCGGCCCGTAAAGCCTCGATCGCTGGCATTGGAATCGTGACCCCGGGACCTGTCGATCCGCGGCTCGGTATCGTCGTAAATCCGGGGAATCTGCCTTGCTGGCGCAACTACGCTCTCGTCGCCGAGATTAAGAAGTCGCGTGGGTTGCCAACACTACTCGATAACGACGCGAATGCGGCAGCTCTTGCAGAGGCGCGCTGGGGCGCCGGTGCAGGATACTCATCGGTGTTTTACGTGACAATCGGCACGGGCATCGGCACGGGGCTCGTACTCGACGGCTCCATCTACCACGGACGCACCGGAGCGGCTGCCGAAGGCGGACACGTTTCGATCGACTATCGCGGGCCGCTATGTCCCTGCGGCAAACGAGGGTGCATCGAAGCGCTCGCAGCGGGACCGGCTGTCGCGCGTCGAGCGCGAGAGAGGCTTGCAGCCGCAGGCGCTGAAGCCAGAACATTGCTCGCTCTTGCGGGCGGCGACCTAGCCGCCGTGACGGCAGAAATCGTGGCGAAAGCTTGGCACGACGGTGATCCACTTGCGACCGCACTCCTGGAAGAAACCGCTGACCTCCTCGCGATATGGCTTGGCAACATGATCGACCTTTTCGATCCCGATGTGATCGTGGTGGGCGGGGGGATGGGCGAATTGATCGCAGGATGGTTCGGGCGCATGCACCAGCAAACAGCGAAATGGTGTGTCAATTCACGGTGTGGCGAAATTCCTCTCGTCCGCGCACACTATGGAGAAGACTCGGGTGTTGCTGGCGGCGCGGCTTTGTGCATCTCGCCGAAGACAACGTGACCTTACCGTGCACTTCTGGCATTTCGATGTCGAATCCCTCGTTGACCGAAGGCGGATGCTTTGTGAGTATAGTTAAGAGTAAAAATCGAAAGGGCCACAACCGCTCATAATGGAACAAAACTTAAGCTCCTTCCCCCGCTTTCCTAACTTACCAGAACGAATACGCGGACTCGAAAAACTCGCATATAACCTGTGGTGGAGCTGGCACCGCGCGGCGCGCGAGATGTTTCCGGCCCTGGACGTCCAAGCCTGGCGCGAGAGCGGTCACAATCCACTTCGCATGCTGGCTATGCTTCCAGAGGAGACACTGCAAGCCGCCGCCCGCAATTCAGATTTTCTGGAGCGCTACGATGCAGTCATGGACGAGTTTGACGGGGAGGTGGGCACGCAAACGGGCTGGTTCACAAGCGAACACGGGAGAGGCAATGCGCCTCTTGCTTATTTTTCAGCTGAATACGCATTTCATGAATCGCTTCCCCTCTACGCTGGCGGATTGGGCGTGCTGGCTGGTGATTACATTAAAGAATGCAGCGACCTTGCGGTTTCGGTCGTCGCTGTCGGTATGATCTATTCGAGGGGATACGTCACGCAAAACCTTCGCGATGACGGGTGGCAGGAGGATGAAGAAAAAAAGCTCGACCGAACCTACGATCCGATCAAGCCCGTTCTGGATGCTAACAATGCGCATCTGCGCGTGCGCGTGCCGCTATTCGATCCGCCGGTCGACGTGCTGGTGTGGCGAGCCGACATTGGCCGCGTCCCCGTGTATTTAATGGATACAGACATCGAGAGCAACCAGCCGTGGGATCGAGCGATCGCGAATCGTCTCTACACGAACGATCCGGAGCAGCGCTTGAGGCAGGAAATTGTGCTGGGAATGGGCGGCATGTGCGTCCTCGAGGCGCTCCGCATCCGGCCTGCCGCGGTTCATATCAATGAAGGACATGCGGCGCTGGCAATACTGGAACGCCTCCGCGTACTGGTGGATTCGGGTACGAAATTCCAGGACGCCCTCGAGCAGGTGCGGATGAGTTCGGTTTTCACGACGCACACGCCGCTGCCTGCGGGCACGGACGTGTTTCCATTTTCGCTCTTCGAAAAATACTTCGCCAATTTTTATAATCGCTTCGGCGCTAACCGCGATGCGCTGTTGGAGCTCGGCGTCAACCCATCTGATCCCGGAGCCGGCTTCAATATGACCGTTTTCGCTCTCCGAATGAGCAAATTCTGCAACGCGGTCAGCAAGAAACACGCCGAAGTCTCTCGTAAAATGTGGGCGAACGTTTACTCAAATAAAGATAAGGCTTCTGACGAGACGGGCATCGTCGCCATCACCAATGGCGTGCATTTGCTGACATGGATGGACCCGATCTGGCTCCAGCCGCTGCTCGACCGTTACGTTGGCCCCAATTGGGTGAACGATCAGGACCGGCCCGGTATCTGGGAACGCGTGGAACGGATTCCGGACGTGGAGTTGTGGAGACTGCGGCGAAAATTAAAAGGGCTTCTAATCTCGGAAGTCAACGACCGGGCGCGGCAGCGCTGGCAAAAGAAGCGAGCCCGCGCGGAAAGTATCATCGCCTGCGGAGCGTTGCTGGATCCGGAGATTTTCACGGTTGGATTCGCGAGACGTTTCACTGCTTACAAACGTCCCGATCTCTTTCTGCATGATTTGGCACGGCTCAAGCTCCTGCTGACGAATCCGTTGCGTCCGGCCCAGATCATTTTTGCCGGGAAGGCGCACCCTTCCGACGTTGAAGGCGAGCGGTTGATTCAAAAAATCTTTCAACTGGCGCAAAATCCCGAATTCGGTGCGCGGATCGCATTTGTTGAAAACTACGATCAGCGGCTGGCTCAGCGAATGGTTCGAGGCGTTGACGTGTGGCTCAACAATCCGATTCCGCCACTCGAAGCCAGCGGAACCAGCGGAATGAAAGCGGGCGCGAACGGTGTGCCAAACGTTTCGATCCTGGACGGTTGGTGGATTGAAGGGTACAACGGCAAGGACGGCTGGGCTTTCGGCGGCGGAGATATCGCGGGCGACCGGACGCCTTCTGACGCGGACGCGGCTTATCGTCTGCTCGAGGATGAAGTGATTCCTATGTATTACAGGCGAGCTGACGATGAGATTCCACATGATTTTGTTCAAGTGATGAAGGAATCGATCAAGCGTGTGGCCCCGCAGTTCAGCACTCGGCGTATGGTGAAAGAGTACGTGAACCGGTTCTATGTTGAAGCCCTCGGATTGAACGCCGTGAGATCCGTCTAGCGATTCCTGATCGCTATCGCTTCCCCGTTCGAAAAGGCACAACCCAAGCCGATGGCCACAGATGAAGCCCGGCCGGAAGTCAGTATCACTCGACAAAAGCCAGGGTGCGGCTCTCGTCCTTATCTCAGGGTTTTCATTGGGCCACTTGCCATCACCCTGCTACTTCTTGGAATCAACCAGCTGCGCTACGAACTAAGAGGCTATGCTCTTCTGACGCGTTTCATCGATCCGCAAGCGAACGGTCCGCTCATGCGATTTGAAACAAATGCCGTTTCAACCGAAGATGTCCTCGTCGAGACGAACGAAGGATCCGTCTCTGGCCGCTTGTACCTTCCGGCCGGAATCGCAAAACCGCATGGCATCGTAGTCTTGCCTGGGATCCACCATCTTGGAATCTACGATCCGCGTCTCGTGAATTTTTCACGCGCTCTGGCCGGCAGCGGCTTCGCGGTCTTGACGCCGGTCCTCGCATCGCTCGCCGACTATCACGTTGACGCTTCTTCTATTCCCACAATCGGCGCGTCGCCCGCATGGCTCGAGCGGCGTCTCGGCACCGGACCCGTCGCAGTGATTGCGCTTAGTTTTTCTGGAGGATTGGCGCTCTTGGCGGCCTGCGATCCGCAGTATGCGACGCACATGCGCGTGCTCGTGCTGTTCGGCGGATACGAGAATCTCGAGCGCGTCTCGCGCTTCCTCGCAACGGGTCAAGAAGAGTTTCCAGATGGACGCGTAATCCCAACGCCGGCACATGACTATGGCGCATCCGTCTTCGTGTATGCGCACCTTTCTCAATTCTTTGACGCAAAGGACATCCCCGCCGCGCACGAGGCCTTGAAGTATTGGCTGTGGGAAGAGCCAGAGAATGCTCAGCCCTGGCTCGATAAGCTAAGTCCGCCAGCACGAAAACTTCTCGATGCACTCATGTCCCGTCGAATTGAATTAGTGCGTCTGCAGCTTCTCGCCACCATCCATGCCGATGCAGCCGAACTCGCATCTCTCTCGCCTCATGGCCAAATCGCGAATCTTCGCGTTCCAGTTTTCGTCATCCATGGCGCGACAGACACCGTGATCCCGCCCGCTGAAAGCTTCTGGCTCGAAAGAGAAGTTCCTCGCCGGGATTTGCGGGCGGTATTGATCACGCCGGCATTCACTCACGTCGATCCGCAGCACAAAGCGACTTGGGTCGACGAGCTACGCCTGGTCAATTTCATTGCCGGCGTCCTTCAAGCAGCCGGCTAGCGTGAGTTCGTGGCAGCCTTCCGGGAGTTTTTCGCTTACAAGTATCAGTGTATTGCAGTCGAGCTCATCCATTGTCACTGTGTTAATTGAGAGCCCGGATTGATATAGCAGTATGCCTGCTACGAAAGCATTGCGCGGAAGAAGATCTGGCAAGCGTTGGGTTGCCACGGTCAAGACTGTATCGACGTTTCCTCCTCCTGGACTGTTCAACAAAAGCGCATCCGAAATCGCAAAAAGCTTGGCCTCTAAGAAAGTGTCCCCAAAAGGCCCTCAATCCGGCATGCGAATGCTCAATTACTACATCAATAGAGCCGGACGTAACCTGAGTCCGGCGCGCCGGCGTGAACTCAACAAGGCAAAAACTCTGCTCTCAAGACGAATTCAGGCGACCAAAACGCACAAATAGCCGTCGGTCGACGAAAGATTCTGCGAGGCAGGCGGCATAAGCCTGTGAATCGCGGTCGACGGCTTAAGTAGAATTCAAGCCTCATGGAGCTACAACGATGCGAGACACCACTGATCAGATTGTGAGCCACGGGGAGATCGAAAAGCGGGCCTACGAGATTTACCTGCGCCGCGGCGGCGGAGACGGGCAGGACCTTGACGATTGGTTTGCCGCTGAACAAGAGCTTTCCCAAGAGCGAAGCCAGGAGAGCGAGGCATATCGCAGCGGTCGCCAAGAGCAGCCGCTAGGGCGGAGACTCCGCAGTGAGGCGGCAGGGACGCGTTGAACTCGTAAGCTATTGATTAAGGCGCTGGTCTGGATTCTGCCCGATTTTTGGCAGACAGGAGGGTGAGGTGTGCCCTCGCGCTTTCGGCGATTCCAGGCCGATACCCCTCGCTAATTCGAAGGGCACGCGCTGACCCTCTTGGGAAGCTTGCCGCCTGCCCCATTTTTCGCACGCCTCAGGCGGTAGGCCGGAACGTATCTCTGTCGAACGATCAGGTAATCTCGACGATCTTCAACTAGTCTTAACTCCTTATCCGTACAGCGCAATGTCGTTCACGGCACGCCACAGAAACCAAAACGTTACGCCGATCATGCCGAGACATCCAATCGACCGGACGATCTCGGCGATCACCGTGTCGTAGGAGAGGACGCCAAGTTGGGTGAACAAGTAATTCCAGTCGTGAATCACGGATTCGTAGCGGCCAATCGATACCCAAGGTAGCTGCTGCGCTTGAGCGTCGGCCATATACCTCGCGATGGGCAGGAACTGTTCGAAAAAGAAGAACATGCAGAGCGCCACGCCGAGCGGCTGGCGTTGGCGAATAAAATAAAAACCGAGCGCGAGGGGAAGGAACAATTGCAGAAATGTCCCACCCGCAACGGCGGCAGTCAGCCCGAAGACCCGAAAGAGGGCATGACCGCCAGCGTGAATCTGCATGAAGGCGTTGTCCATGAGGTGAGGCATTTCCATATCGCGCACCAATCCGTATAGAAACAGACCGAAAAACAGGAGCGAAAAGATGAGAACGAGTGGGGTAACGCGGGCCCACGGTTCACGGGGTTCGCGCGGCAGCAGGTCGTCACTCCCGTAATCAGGCGGGCGCATGACGATAGCCTCCTTTCCGCGGCAGTACGAGTGAAGGAATTATAATCCGATTCGGCGAAAATTGTCTTGCTGCGCCAGGGACGGTGTGCTCTAACAGTCTCGGGGTCTGTGGCTCTGACCTTGTGTTCCCGTAAGCACAGCGTCGCGAAGGGATTGCGGTCGCTCAAGACCAAGCTAAGCGCATGCCGTGCTGGCGACCCTGATCCGGCAGTCCTCACCCGCGCCATCCGAGCCTGTCTCGACTAGCAGCGCGGCGGCCATTCGAAGCCGCTGTCGAAGGTAAAACCGAGTAACGTCGGCCGCCTGCCGCCCTCGAAAACGATCGTTTTTAAAGGGAATCGTGGTGAGCCGGGCAGGACTTGAACCTGCAACCCGCTGATTAAGAGTCAGCTGCTCTACCATTGAGCTACCGGCCCACGAGCTAAAAATTGTAACACGTGCGGAATCGCCTTCCAACGCGGCACCTTGCGCGAAAGACGAAGTCACCGCCGCAGTGTGGCGGCAATTTCCTTCGCCACTTGACGCGCCCGCACTAAATCACCCGGCCCAAACGAGATTGCGGCAACGCGCGCGTGTCCGCCGCCACCATATTTCTCGCTCAGCGAAGCCAAATTCACTTCAGCGTCCGGCTCCTTCCAGGGATTCGTCCCAATGGACACCTTTGCGCGCGTCGGAGATGCGCTTACCCCGACCGAATACAGCGCGCTCGGAAACAACAGGTAAGGGATAAATTTGTTGTAGCCCTCGAGATCGAGATCGCTCACATCGAAATAGATCACGCCGCCACGTTGATCGGCTCGCTCGCGCAAAATATCGATCGAGTGGCGGTGCCGTTCGAGCAGCGGTTTCAGGTGTTTCTTTACGATTGGCAGCTCGATCATCTCGGATAACGAAAGCGTAGCGAGGTGCGGGATCAGTTGCGGAACAAGATCGGGGTCCGGCGCCGCTTCAATCACCAAAGCCAACTGCATAGCCGGCTCTGCCAGCCCAACCGCTTCCTCCGGGGAGACAAACTGCGCGCCGTCGATAATGTCTCCCCACTTAATCAATTCGGCGAGCGGCTTCGCATCGAATCCGAATTTCCCCGTGGCAATCGTCGCCAGGAATTTTGTGCACGACTTAAAATTCGGGTCGTAAAACTTTTTGCCCGAGTGGTCGTACCGGAAATGTTCGGCATCTTCCGGTTTCAGAAAAGCGCTCTGATGATGGTCGAACCACCATGTAAGCTGCGGAGACGTGGAATACTTGAAATCGACAACGGCATTTTCGTCGCCATCAAAAACCCCGCCCTCGAACGGGTGCGAAGCCTTGTGCGTCATTCCTCGATATAGAAATTCGGCGTCGGGATCGATGCGCTCGCGGTAAAAGCGCGTGAAAATGGCCGCCGAGGAAGCGCCGTCAAAACACTTGTCGTGGAAGCAGACCCGAACCTTCAATCCCCTCTCCTGCCGCTGACATCCGGACGAACTTTCCCTCTGAGGAAAGTCAATAAAGATGGACGCTCCCTGCGCACTTGTCAAGAGGCAAGGACGCGAGAAAACGAGCGCTGAAAGCCCCCAATTTGCTCTTAGATCGAGCTAGGACTTCCCGAAGATTCTGTCCGCGAGGTCTGCTGCGACCGGGACGCGGAAACGCTCACCCTGGTACGCTTTAATCATGCAAATAATCCAGAGGATTAGGCCCGCGAGGTAAAGCAAATCAAATAGGGCAACGGCCAGCGAAAATCCTCCCGGCGCCCCACCGACGAAGCTGACGCCGAGGAATATGCCCACAATGATGCGAAGGATACTCAGGCCGCCGAAGACGACGATCGATTGCTTCGCATGAAACTGCACAAACGAGCGCTTGTCGATAATGAAGAAGATCAACCCAGTCACCCATCCCAGCACGTAACAAAGGAGACCAGCCACATTTTCCTTCATTCCCGTTTGTGTCATTGTGTTTGACGACGCCACAGCACCCGTTCCGCTCTGTGCAGCGCCACAATCTGGACAGAAGCCCGCACTGTCCGCAACCGTAGCACCACATTTTGTGCAGTGTGAAATCGTGCCTCCTAGGACTCAGTTCTTGGCGCGAAGCTAACAAAATACGAGGCATGCAGCAAGAAAAAACACATTGATGCGGGCGGCATCCTCCATGCGTTGCAATTTCATCGGATGGCATCGCAACATCCAAGCAGCAAAATCGTAAGGGTAGGCGTTACAATCTCACGCTTGTATAATCGCTGGATCGCCGATGCGGAAGTGGCGGAATTGGCAGACGCGCCAGCCTTAGGAGCTGGTGGCCGAAAGGCCGTAGGGGTTCGAGTCCCTTCTTCCGCACGAAGCAAGTTTCAAAGCGAATTATATAGGTAACATCTAATCATTATTTTGAATACTTAACCGCACCGGCCCCTCGGGCTACGTTTAACGCCTCTCATCCGACCATCGTTTCGGGAGAAGTGTGGTGCCGGACGAAATCACGTACGACATCTTCAAGGACGACCCCGTAGGAAGTCCCCTCTGGATCGAAGCCCGTTCGGGGCCTTGAAGAGGCCGTGAATCGCATGGAAGGGCTCGCTGCCGCCGAATATTGCGACTATTACCTGTTTCGCGCTCAAGAGGGAAAAATCGTCCGGCGTTCGAAGCGCAAATCGCCTCATCCGGACGAGGAGCCCAACGATAAGTCCTTCCATGAGAAGGCCGGTGTGAGTCAAGACGGTTTTGTTTTTACTTGCGTGGGTTGTTTGCCTTTGAGCCAGGCCGCCTCTGTCGCCATCCTTCCATCCGCACTCTTTGTTGAGCGATTGTTCGCTCGGTGCCAGTTGGGCGTACCCGTTTCAGCAGGTGCTGCTACCTGATAATCGACCTCGGCTCCCCTCTGTTGGA
>Ga0185299_10005560_pt1 | contig 14097 bp, 9 predicted proteins | sample PaiPotPPA55metaG_FD_128002 | JGI IMG/M metagenome (GOLD analysis project Ga0185299, IMG submission 128002) | Iron sulfur acid spring bacterial and archeal communities from Banff, Canada, to study Microbial Dark Matter (Phase II) - Paint Pots PPA... ...
AGACGAGCTGATTGGTGCGATGTTCGAATTCCTCGAACGTCAGCGGACGGTTGTCCAGCGCCGACGGCAAGCGGAAGCCATATTCGACCAGCGTCTCCTTGCGCGAGCGGTCTCCCGCATACATGCCGCGCAACTGCGGCACGGTCTGGTGCGACTCGTCGATGAACAGCAGATAATCGCGGGGAAAATAATCCAGCAGCGTGGGCGGAGGCTCGCCCGGCATGCGTCCAGTGAAATGCCGCGAATAATTCTCGATGCCGTGGCAGTAGCCCATCACTTTGATCATTTCCAGATCGAACTTCACACGCTGATGAATGCGCTGCGACTCCACCACGCGGCCTTGCTTCTCCAGTTCTACTTCCCACCACGCCAGCTCTTTCTTGATCGACTCCACCGCCGACGCGCGGGTTTCGTCTTTCATCACATAATGGGTCTTGGGATAAATCGGCAGCCGCATATACTTCTGCTTCACCGTGCTAAACAGCGGATCGATCTGCGCCAACGATTCCACCTGATCCCCCCACAACTCGATGCGGTAAGCCATGTCGTCGTAAGTGGGGAAGACCTCGATCACGTCGCCGCGCACGCGGAACGTCCCACGCTTGAACTCGCCATTGGTTCGCTCGTAGAGAATATCGACCAGTTTGCGTGTGATGTCTTCGCGCGTAATCTTCTGGCCCTTTTCCAGAAACAGCATCATGCCGTAGTAAGCCTCAGGCGATCCCAGGCCATAGATGCAGCTCACTGAGGCCACAATCAGCGCGTCGCGCCGCTCGAACAAGGACTTGGTCGCGGAAAGCCGGAGCTTGTCGAGTTCATCGTTGATGGTCGCCTCTTTTTCGATGAACAGATCGGCGGCGGGAACGTAGGCCTCAGGCTGATAGTAATCGTAATAAGAAACGAAATATTCGACCGCATTATGTGGAAAGAAATTCTTGAACTCGTGATAAAGCTGCGCCGCCAGAGTCTTGTTATGCGCCATCACCAGCGTGGGACGGTTCACCGCCTCAATCACTTTGGCCATGGTGTAAGTCTTGCCCGACCCAGTGACGCCCAGCAGGACCTGATGCTGCTCGCGGTCGTACACGCCGCGCAGCAGCGACTCGATGGCGCGGCCCTGATCGCCCTGTGGTTTGTAATCGGAAACTAATTTGAAGTCCATCTGAGAAGCTCTTAGCCTTTAGCTTGTGTGGGACCGGGTCTCAGACCCGGTCAGGCCGAGCAAAGCTCGGCTCGGTTTCCTCACCATCGAGAAATTACCCCGCACAGAAGCGAATTTCGCCGAGTGAGAATCTCTCCATTATAAACTCTGCTGGTACAAGTGGCTTCGAGTGGTATACTCGCGCCGCAAGGCAACTGCTTAGCGCATACGCTAAACCTGCCGGTCTACCGCGCGACGAATGCCCAGAAAAGATCAGTAGAGGGAAAAAGGCGAACGGCCATGTTCGTCACTTCTCTCTGGAGGGCGGCTGATAAAAAGCAGCGCGGCGATCCTGCGTTTCTTTGCCTTTTGACCCAGTGCGGCTGGACGAATAGGGCAAAGGTTCGAGGGCCGGAAACCACTAGGCTCTGGCGGAATCGAAGGATCGCCCGAACAAAAAGAAAATGGATATGGCGGTTCTCCTCGACAAGCGACCCTCAGAGACCGTGCGGAAGCTTCTCGCCAGCCTACAGATTGAGTCCCTTTGGTTCGATGGCAATCGGCTGACGGGCACAATTCAGCTTAGCGCATCGATTGAATAACGGCGGCGTATCATCGCGAAATGGCCGGCATCGTGCGGCCCTTACAACTCCGCCAGCACCCGGTGCACCAAAGAAATCGCGATCGATCCCTCGCCCACGGCGGAGGCCACGCGCTTTACATTACCGGCGCGGACATCGCCCACGGCAAACACTCCCGGCAGGCTCGTCTCCAGCATTAGCGGCACGCGCGGAAGCGGCCAATGGAAGTCCTGTATAACCGGATCCAGATCCCGCCCGGTAAGGACGAACCCTTTGCCGTCCATGGCCACACATCCTTTCAGCCAGTCGGTTCGCGGAGAACCTCCCGCCATGATGAACAAATACCGCAGGTCATGGGTAGAGATCTCGCCGGTTTTCTTGTCCTGCCAGGTGACGCGCTCCAGTTGCGTATCGCCGTCGAGGCCCACGATCTCCGTGCCGTAGTGCAGTTCGATCGCGGGATTCTCCTCGATTCGCTGGATCAGGTAGCGCGACATCGTGTCCGACAACTGACGCGCCCGTACGACCATATGAACTTTGCTCGCCGTTTGCGATAAGTAGACCGCCGCCTGTCCGGCTGAGTTCCCTCCGCCTATGACAATCACTTCCTCATTCCCGCACAACTGCGCTTCGATGTAGGTGGCTCCGTAATAAACGCCCTGGCCTTCAAACTTCTTCAGGTTGTCGATTTGGGGCTTGTTGTACTGTGCGCCGCTGGCGATCACGACACTACGCGCGCGAATCGTTTGGCCGGAGTCCACGCTCAACTCGTAGGGATGCCGCTCGCAATTCAATTTCGTAACACTGTCGGCGACCAGCATCTTGGCGCCAAACTTCTGCGCCTGCGCAGCCGCACGGCCCGCCAGTTCGTTTCCTGTAATTCCCATGGGAAAGCCCAGATAATTCTCGATTCTTGAGCTCGATCCCGCCTGTCCACCGGGAGACTCGGCCTCGATGACTAACACGTCCAGGCCTTCCGATGCGCCATAAACGGCCGCAGCCAGACCCGCGGGGCCGGCGCCGACAATTACCAGATCCCGCACTTCCGCAGCCGTGATGTGCGCGTTGAGCCCCAGGCATCTAGCCAATTCCTGGATCGACGGTCCACGCAGCACGGTGTCTCCGTTGCAGATCACCACCGGAATTTCGGCAGGAGTTACGGCAAACCGGTCCAGTAGTTCTTGCGCACCCGTGTCGGTGTCCAGATCGATATAGGTATGCGGATGCCCGTTGCGAGTGAGAAATTCCCGCAGATGCAGTGTTTTCGCAGAGTGCCTTGACCCCAGCAGAATCACGTTCCCACTGCCCAATGAAATCAGCAGCACCCGGCGCAGAATGAACGCCCGCATAAAGATTCCGCTCAACTCCTCGTCCCGCGCCACCAGGGTCCGCAGCGCTTCCGGGCTCAGTTCGAGGAACTCGCCGGCGGCCGTTACGCGGCCTCGAGCCAGTGCGCCGCGGCCTGAGATCATCGTCATCTCACCAGTAAAGCTTCCGGCCTGGTGGGTTACGATCAAGCGCTCGCCCTTCAAGGTCGGCTGCACGATCTCCAAGGCCCCTGAAAGCAGCACGAAAAAGTGGGCGGTCACATCCCCGGGCTCGAACAAAATTTCTCCAACGCTCATCGGCCGGATCTGGCCGAACGGTCGGATTCGGTCGATCTGCGAAGGCGTGAGCGCAGGAAAAGCTTGCTCTTGATTCACCGGTCCGCTGGAGAACATGGGACCGGCGCTGCCGGAACTGGGAATAACCGGGCCGATGATGACTGGAGAAGACATGTTTCACCTGAGAGAGGCAGAGTATCGACGGTCGCGGCCGCCGGCCAGCCACGGACGTTACTTAGATGACACAAACCCAGTCGAGGGTCCAGCAGCCCGGCCCGTCGGCTAGGGTTTTACGTCTCCCACGCTTAAAATCTTCGCCGTGGCGCGGAATTTCTTGTAATCGCGGTAAGTCTGCTCCAGATCCACATCGAAGTTCTTCAGCAGGGCGAGACGCACATCGATCTTTGCCGTGACATGCAGCGGCAGCCAGACTTCGTCGTTCACCCGCGTCTGTTCCAGCATGAACCGTGAACCTTTGTGAAAGCGCGCCAGAAATAATCCCCAGGAAATTGTGTCCAGGCATTCCACGTCCATCCTGGCCAGTTGCAGATCGTTTTTGTCGATCCAGACGCGCCCGCGAAACTTCGACAGAAACTTGGATTCCTTCATGCGCGGCTCAAACCCTGGACGCGGCTCGCCGTCGATTACCCAGGCCTCGCGACCGCCCAACGATTCCGTCCCCACCAATGTGAAGTCGTACGCGTCGGCCACCTCGCGCACGAACTTGCGGCCCTCTTCGCGATCTTTCTCCGCTTTTTGCTCGCGCTTCTTGCGATCGCCCTCCGATTCGTTCTTGCGTTTGTCGATGATCTTCTGAATCTTTTCTTCTTCCTTGGCGGCGTCTTTTTCCGAAAGCGGCTTGTCATCCTTCTGGGTCAGCCGCTCCACTTGCTCACCGTAGATCTCCATCACGTCGTAGGTCTTCACTTCAGTGGACTTCACTTGCCCCTTGCCATCAAGCCTGTGCTCTACCTCGCGCTCGATGTAGGTGTAATCGCGCAAGCGCTTGTCGTTTTCGAGATCCTTGTCGGCGACAACACGCAACAACTGCTGCATCTGCTGCTGCGAGAGCTTGCCTTGCGCATCCGGTTTCAGGTCGAGCAGGGAAGCGACGGCTGGCGGCGGTGCCGAGGCGGTTTGATCCTGCTGGCCTGAAACAGGCAGTCCAGCAAGCATAACCAGCAGTAGGAAGCCCAGTTTTTTCATGATGAACATAACGTTCAGTTGTTAGAAGACGTGGAGTTCCATCAGGATGCATGGCTAACGACCAACGACGAACAACCAACGACTAACGACCGTCCTTGTACGCTTTTCCCAGGCATTCCGCCTGAAACAGCCGCTCGTCGACGCGATGCAGGCCCTTGGCCATGGCCGGCGTGATCAGCGGGTAGTGTTTGATGTCGAATAGGTGATAGACGATGAACCATACCGGCCGGTCGGTGGTCATCCAATTCTGACGATCGAAGCGGCTCAAGTTGACGGGAACCGAGTAGCGCCGCAAGGTGCGCTCGCGCCGCAGGTTGAAATATCCGTTGAAATAACTGATCGCCAATTCACGCAGCGTGCGATGCACGGGCTCGCGCCACCGGCATCCCGTGTAGTTTGATTTAGCGACGGCGCCCCAGCATCCGTTGCGGCGAAAAATGGCGACCACGTGGTCGGTGTCGTGCTCAGCTTCAAAGTCAAGCAATAGTGGAGGATATCCATTGGCGCGCAACGCCGCCGCGGCGAAAATAGCGCCTTCGAGGCAGTGTGCCGTCTGTTCAGCCAGCACTAGCCGCGGCGACCATGCCGTATCCGAGAGATGATACGGAGCATCATCGAGAAATTTCTGGATGCCGTGCGGGTCTTTCATGCTGCGCAGCTTGCGCAGCTCCGAAGCGTTGAAACTGGCCATGGGATCGCTCATCGTCGCATGAGTTTACATGAACGGTGCGGCGCTGGGGTCTTAGGTGTTAGGAACACCTAACCCTGACCCCTAAGACCCAACACCGCACCGAATACCTCCGCCAGTTCGTGAGGAGAATCCACGAGCACGTCCGGCGGATTCTCCTCCAGAGTATGCGGGGCAAAGCCGTAACTCACTCCCACGGTCCACAGGCCGGCGTTCTGTCCGGTTTCAATGTCGACGTGAGAATCGCCGACGATCGCGGCTTCTTCCGGGCGTACCCCGTTTTCTTCGAGCAGCTTGCGCGCGCCTTCGGGATCAGGTTTCTTGGTCGCGAAACTATTCCCGCCATAAATCTGCGTGAAGAACGGGCCCAGTCCCAGCGCTTCGACGATGGCACGCGATGGTACTACCGGCTTGTTTGTGAGCACTGCCATCCTGCGCGGAACACCGTTGGAGGCGCGTTGAACGGCGCTGAGAGCTTCCTTCACGCCCGCATAGACCGTGGTATGGTCAAGTTTGTGTTCCCGATAGTAAGAAAGGAAAAACTGCAGGCCCTGACGTACGAGCGCGTCATCGACAACCTCGCCGCCAAGCGCGCGCTGGATCAGAATAGGAGCGCCATCCCCCACATAGCTGGCAATCACGTCATCGGGCAATTCGGGCCGAGCGATGTGGCGCAGCGCGGCATTCACGGAGTGCACCAGATCAAGGCGCGAATCAATCAGTGTGCCGTCGAGATCGAAGATCACGAGTTTGATCGAGTGCGGGTCGAAGGCGCGGCGGGTCTGAATCATGCTCTTTCAGGATAAACGATGGGAGCATTCAACAGTCGGCAGGCAGCCCTGACCACCGAGCAAGCCGATGACCAAAGTTTCGGCACTTCCCTAGGCAAGAACTTGCATGTTTTCCAATCCCCGATTCCGATTTACAATGCAACTTGCCCGGTAATACGAGCACCACATTAGTAGATATTTCATAAACGCATTCCTCAGGGAACCGGATGGCCACAACTAAAACCGACCCCAAGCTGTCGGTAGTAAGCAATAGCGGCAAGAAGTCCCGAACCTACGAGGGACTAACGCGCGAGCAACTGATCGAAGCCTACCGCATCATGTATACCTCCCGGCGCATCGACGACCGGGAGATCCTGCTCAAGCGGCAGCAGAAGATTTTCTTCCAGATGTCGGGAGCCGGGCATGAGGCCATCGGCGTGGCCGCCGGAATGACGCTGAAGCCGGGCTACGACTGGTTCTATCCTTATTATCGCGACCGCGCGTTGTGCCTGGCGCTGGGCGCCAAGCCGGTGGAGATGTTTCTGCAGGCGGTGGGCGCGGCAGACGATCCCAGTTCCGGCGGACGCCAGATGCCCTCGCATTGGGGATACAAGCGGCTGAACGTGGTGACGCAATCGTCCCCGACGGGATCGCAGATTCTGCAGGCGGTGGGGTGCGCGGAGGCCGGACGGTACTTTTCGCAGCGCCCAAAGGCAGCGGAAATCCCACCGACCGATAACCGAACTGATTACCGCCAGTTCAAAGACGTGACATTCCATGGCGACGAGATCGCCTACGTCTCTCTCGGCGACGGCACCAGCAGTGAGGGCGAGTTCTGGGAGGCGATGAACGCTGCTGCCCTCAGCAAGCTGCCCGTGATTTTCTCCGTGCAGGATAATGGCTACGCCATTTCTGTGCCGGTGGAAATCCAGACCGCTGGAGGCAGCATTTCACGACTGGTTTCGGGCTTCCCGAATTTCCATTTTGAAGAAATCGACGGCACCGACCCTATGGCGAGTACGGCGGCGTTTCAGCGTGCCGCGCAGTACTGCCGCGAGGGTCATGGCCCGGCGTTTGTGCACGCGCACGTGATTCGTCCATATTCGCATTCGCTCTCCGACGACGAACGCTTGTACCGTCCGGACTCCGAACGGGAGCGCGACGCCGCCCGCGATCCGGTTTCGCGCACGCAGATGTTTCTGCTGCGTGAGGGCATCCTCGACGAGAAGGGCATCAACGAACTGGAAAAGAAGGTCGAGGAAGAACTGCAGATTGCGGTGGACCAGGCCCTCGAGGCCTTACCTCCCGCGCCCGAGAGCGTGTTGCATTATGTGTACTCGCCCGATCTTGATCCTACATCGGCGGAGTTCGATACGCAGCCGGTAATCGCTGCCGATTCCGCCGACGGCAAGAAGCCAGTGGCGAAAACCATGGCCGATCTGATCAACGTAACGCTGCGCGACGAAATGAAGCGCGACGAGCGCATCGTAATCTTCGGCGAGGACGTGGCCGATTGCAGCCGCGAAGAATACTTGAAGCGCAAGCTGGTGAAAGGCAAGGGCGGCGTTTTCAAACTCACCTTCGGCCTGCAGAACGAATTTGGCCCGGACCGCGTCTTCAATTCGCCGCTGGCCGAGGCCGCCATCGTGGGTCGCGCGACAGGGATGGCCACGCGCGGACTGAAGCCGGTAGTGGAAATTCAGTTTTTCGACTACATCTGGCCGGCCATGATGCAGATTCGCGACGAGCTGTCGGTGATCCGCTGGCGGTCGAATAATGCATTCTCCTGCCCGGTCGTTATTCGAGTTGCAATCGGCGGATATCTTACCGGCGGCGCGATCTATCACTCGCAGTGCGGCGAGAGCGTGTTCACGCATATTCCGGGGCTGCGCGTAGTGTTCCCCTCAAACGCACTGGACGCGGCAGGGCTGCTCCGCACCTCGATTCGCTGCGACGATCCGGTGCTGTTCCTCGAACACAAACGTTTATACCGCGAGACCTACGGGCGCGCACCCTATCCCGGCCCCGATTACATGATCCCGTTCGGCAAGGCAAAAATCGTGCAACCAGGAACCGACCTCACGGTGATTACTTATGGCGCGGTGGTGCCGCGAGCTCTGCAGGCGGCACAGAAACTCGAGCGCGAGCACGGGGTGAAAGTGGAGTTGATCGATCTTCGCTGTCTCAATCCATTTGACTGGGAGACGATTGCCGCGTCGGTCGGAAAAACGAATCGCGCTCTCGTCGCCTATGAAGATACTTTGAGCTGGGGCTACGGCGCCGAAATCGCGGCGCGCATCGCCGATCAGCTTTTCGATCACCTAGATGCGCCCGTCCGCCGCGTGGCCGCAGCCGATACATTCGTCGCCTACCAGCCGATTCTCGAAGACGCCATCCTGCCGCAGGCCAACGATCTGTTCCGCGCCATGAAGGAGCTGGCGGAGTACTAGAGAACCGGTTGCCAGTACACTTGCTCGTGAACCCCATTAAGCTCGACTGCAGGTTGTCGCGCGACATGATTCCGCCCAACTATTATTTATCACCACTTACCAGCTTAAATCCGCTCTCGCTTGCGAAGCGTGAGAGTTCTTGAAATGCCTTTCGTTCGCCGTCGTCATCGCCAGCGCCCGACCACTCGAAAACGCTCCCACGCGGGAACTGCGCCAGCTTCTCCTTTGCGGCCTCGAGCGAGAGCGCGCGATATTGCGCGATCTCAAACTGAACACGGCTAGCCGGAATGAACTGAATTAACCACGGACGTTTTCGCCACGTTCTGAGGTACTCCTCTGCTTCGCCGCGCTGTTGCGTTCCCACGCTAAGATCGATCAATCGGCGAAGTTTTGTTTCATCCGCGAGCCAGCCCTGACCGGCCGCGAGGGCCCGCATGAGGTTCGAGCCCGCGCTGCCTTCAAACGCACTGTCAGGGCTGCGGCCCGGGATCTCCCCGAACTCACTTTCCCGCCCCTTCCAGCGCTCGCGCCAGGCGGTAAAATGGGACCACAGCTCATCCTCGGCAGAAGCCGAACCGTAATTCGTCAAGTACGCAGCGGCGCTGGCGACAACCTGGGGATCCGGATCATCCAGGCTCTCGATCGCAATGTCCTGAAGCAGGGGGTGGTTCTGCAATTCTGCCACGCCTTGCAACAGCATGTGATTACAGGCGCTGAAGCCCTCCCCGCGCGCGGCCATGGCCGCCTCTATTCGGGGCCGCGCCCCTTCCGGGTCCACTTTCAAAACGTAGGCCAGCAGCGGTTCCTGAACGGCGCAAGCCTCCTTGCCCAGCACGGGGTCGAGAAAATTCGTCACCCGGCCCTCAACGGTTGAGGTCGCGTAGCGCTCGATGAGCGACGCCAGTTTGGCATTGATCTCGTAGCTCTGCTGCGGGTCCAAGCGTTCCGCCACGGCCTGCTCGACCTGGGGTAGCTCCTTGTCGGGGAGGATGCCAAGTACCGCGATGCTGAAACGTGGTTTGGGACGCAGGATTTCTTGGATGACGACGGGCCGCGCCTCATCGGGCGCCGACTCGTACCAGTGTTGTAGGGCTGATGCGGCGAGGTTGTTGAATTCGTAAGCGTGCACCTCGCGTGGTTCCGGGAAGTCGCGGTAGCGCTGCGCGAGGGTTCGAAGAAGCGGAAGCATCTGTTCATGGTCGAGCGAGGCCCATCGATATTGGATCAACTCGGATTGTTTTTCGATTGGGAGTTGGTCAAAATCAGCGACCAAATCGCGCGTAACTTTTCGCTTCAGGTCCGGGGGCAGGGCATGGGAACGAACGGCTGCTTCTTCGACGATGGTGCTGGCGCTGATGGCCCGCGCTTTTCCTTCCTTGTCGGCAATTGCAGAAGCCAGATCCTGCAGGAACTGTTCCTCGGCTTTGCCTCTTTGCGCCGGGCGATCTTCCCCGGCATCGTCTGGCACTGCGATCACAGACATGGTGGTGAGAAACTGATCGGCCACCGGGAACTTAGGATCCAGAAGGAGCTTGTTCATCTCCTCGAGGCCGGCCTCTTTTGAGGGTGAACCCGCCAGACCGAGCTTGAATTCCCAGTCCCATTCCCCGCCGGTGATGCGGCGCGCCATCTCTCGCGCCGCGCCGGGAGTTCCGAGGTAGCGCAACGTTTTCACTGCCTGCCTTCGAGAGTCAGACTGATCTGGATGAGACGGATCTGAGCGAACGCGAGCGGTTTGCGGTGGGCCATCCAGGGCCGCAATTGCGTCTTGTAGCTTTGATTCCTGCCACTGCTTCGTTGGGGAGACGAAGGTCAAGGTCAACTGATTGGAGATGACTTTGACGCTTGAGAGAAAGGAAGATGAACCAGTCTTAGATACCCGTGAAGACGTGACGGCTACCCGATACCGCCCAGGGGCTTTGAACCGAACCCACTCATTCAGTTCGAGGTGGACTATGGTGGGCTGAGTAGACAGGGGGTTGATGCCTCGCAACCCGCCCATGATGAAACCTTGAAATGAGCGGAAGTAGAGGTCGAGAGGATCGTCCCAGCCTGTGGCTGGCTCGACGGAAAAGGTCTCGGCGTTGAGTCTTCCGCTGCGGTCGTAGCTAGCGTTGTCGAACTGATATTTGTTCGCCGACGTGCTGGTGAATGACAGTTCCAAAGGAATTACTTCCCCGATGCGGAATGTCGACTGGTCGCCGCAGACTCGAACTGTCAATCTCACATCGTCCGGCTGTGTCCTGGGTGTGGTCTGGGAGGGATTGGCGGAAAGCAGTGACGCAGGGAGAAGCGTCAGGGCAAGCAGAATATTTCGCACGGCAAAGTCCTCCGTGGCGTGAGTGAGCACACTCGGTTCTTTTCTTAGACACCGGACGCAGCGTTGCGGATGCCTGCTTGCCGAATAATGCACGGCAGAGTGCTCCACCGACGGCGCGCCATGGTCCTGCCCGATCAGCCCGGGTCGATCCCCCATCTCGCCGTGGCCGCCGGCAAGGAGGGAACATGTACTTCATGAATGAAGACGATCTGGGCGGATATTCCACCACGGGGAACAATGTCCTCGGCACTTACCAGATCGGCGCTGGTGTGGAGAGTCTTACTTCGTGGATCCTGGGGATGGCCTGGCGCGCGTGGTGAGCAGTGGAGGCAATGTGGTGGGAGTGTGGAAGTTGCAAACGTCGCCCACTCCCACGCTGACCCAAGGTTGCACACGCGGCGGTTACCACCGGGCAGAATGGCGGTTTCTTCACCAGCGTGTCATCGAATGGCAACACCAGCCCAATCATCTGGGCGTTATCGCGGCCGATTTCCCAGCAATTCGCCAACATGCAGCTGTATGCCTTCAATCCCGAGTCGGGCGGGAAACCCATGGCCCAACTATTCAGGGCCGCAGCCGGCAGCTGGCCCAACCAGGGCGGGGACTCGAACCAGGTTCCCACGATTGCCAACGGCATGGTCTATGTCGCCAGCTTCAAGCACTTGAAGATTTTCGGATTGAAGCCGACGTCGAACCAGAAAGCGAAGTAACAGACTGTGAACGCAGGCCCGCTGTTGTAACTGTAGTGAGGCCCGCGCCTATGGTACACTCCGCCTTTTGCACGGAGGGTATTCCATGCACAGGTTGACTCGTTCGAGAAGAAATCTTATGCGGCGCGGCCTTCTTCGGGCGGCGGCCTGTGTAGGCCTTGCGCTTTCGATTCTGGGACAAGCTTCAGCGCAAACTCCCTCGCAGCTTTCCGACCAAACGCGTAGCGAGATTGACCAGGCTGCCCGGCAGGTGCTCGAAAGCACTGGCGTGCCCAGCGCGTCGGTGGCCGTGGTGAAGGATGGCACGCTCGTCTACACGCATGCCTACGGCAGTGCGCGCTTTGAACCAGCCACTCCGGCCACGCCTGAAATGCGCTACAAGATCGGCTCCATCAGCAAGCAGTTCACCGCTACGGCGATTCTGATGCTGGCGGAACAGGGCAAGTTGTCGCTCGACGACCCTGTGTCCCGCTTTGTGCCCGATCTCACGCGCGCCAAAGAGGTCACGATCCGGCAATTGCTTGCGCACACCTCCGGATATCAGGATTACTGGCCGCAAGACTACGTACCTCCATTCATGCTGACGACAATCACGGCCGACGAGATTCTTACCCGCTGGGCCCGCAAGCCGCTCGATTTCGATCCCGGCACCAAATGGCAATACAGCAATACCAATTACGTGATCGCCGGCGTGATCGTGGAAAAAGCCAGCGGGATGCCGTTGCTGCGATTCCTGAGTTCCCGTATTTTCGAGCCGCTGGGAATGCAGAGCGTCGTGAATATCGATCAGGATCACCTTGCCGATACCGACCCCACGGGCTACATGCGCTACGCGTTGGGCCCCTTGAGAGCCGCACCGCGGGAAGGGAAGGGATGGCTGTTCGCCGCCGGCGAACTGGCCATGCCGGTGACAGACCTTGCCAAGTGGGATATCGCCATGATGAACCAGCGCCTCTTGAAGCCCTCTTCGTATCAGGAGATGCAGAGGGACGTTCTGCTGAACAACGGCACAGCAACCGCCTACGGGCTGGGCATCACCGTACGCAACCAGGCCGGCCGCCGTGTGCTTGAGCATGGTGGAGAAGTGTCCGGCTTTACTGCAGAGAACATGGTGTTTCCAGAAGATCGCGCCGCTGTCATCGTGCTGACCAACCAGGATGCTGTGAATGCCAGCGGCCAGATTGCACGGAAGATCGCCCCGCTTCTGTTTGCCGGGAATACGGAGGTAATCAAGGAAAAGACGGAGCGTGCGCGCAAGATCCTGGAGCAGCTTCAGCAAGGAAAAATTGACCATACCCTGTTCACCGACAATGCCAACAGTTATTTCGACCCGCAAGCTCTCAAGGATTTCGCCGCCAGCCTCAGCCCGCTCGGCGCATCGCAAGACTTCCAGCAGACGACGGAACAGTTGCGCGGCGGGATGATCCACCGCGCCTACCGGGCTAAGTTTGCGGAGAAAGTCCTGACGATTTCAACTTTCGAGATGCCAGACGGCAAGATCGAGCAATTCCTGGTCAGCGTGGGGAATTGAGATCCGAATTAAGTGGTCAGTGGTCAGTGATGTCAGTGATTAGTGATCACTGGCCCGTTATCGACACAACTGTATTCGTATTGGGAAACCAGGGGTTACTGATCACTGACCACTGGCCACTGACACTCCTAGCCCAGAAATCGGCACACAATGGTTACGAAGGCGTTTTCTGCAAGCCGGTCTTGATTGTTCGTTCTTCAAGGCAATGCTAGGCTCGAAGTAGTGTTTTCCGCATACGCAGATTCGGTAAAACGCCTTTCCTCCAGTGGCCGAATAGCGCGATGGCTGCAATCGGCCTCGGCGGAAGTGTGGGTAAAGTTTTTGCTGGCGCTGGTGGGATTGGGGCTGGCATTCGGCGCGGCACTGATTTCGACGGCTTCGGGCGAAGCGGGCAACCTGTGGGCGTCAGTGATTCTGGCGTCTCTGGCGTTGTTGATGGCGGCGTTTGTGGGATTGATCACCGTGCCGTACCTGGCGGGGCGCGTGGCGATCGAGCGACTGCGCCAGACGTTTCACTACGAAGTCACAAAAGCGGGCGTCATCTATGTGCTGGTCACGCTCGTGATCGGCATCGCCGCGCTTAACACTGGAAACAATCTCCTTTACATCGTGGTGGCGGCAATGCTGGCGGCGATCCTGGTGTCGGGAATAGTTTCCGCTCTGGTGTTGCGCGGCCTCGAGCTTGAAGTTCGTCTTCCCGAACACATGTTTGCCGGGCGCCCGGTTGTGGGAGGGATCCTGCTGCGCAACCCGAGGCGCTTCCTGCCCTCGTTTTCGATTCGCGTCGTTCCGGCCCGCAAGGAAAAAGATAATAAGATTCGCAAGCACTGGAAGTGGGAACGAACCACATTTGCCTTTCCGCTGAACCGCCCTCCCGAGAATCAGTGGCTGCGGTTGCGCGACTGGCGGGTGCAGCGAATCGAAGTAGCGCCGCCGGCTCCGGGAATCTTCGAGGGAATGATCTATTTTCCGTTCCTGCGGCCGGGAGCCGATCTCACGGCCGACCTTGAACTGCGGTTTGACCGGCGGGGGCGGTATTGCGAATCGAGTTTTGGCGTCGCCACGCGCTTTCCCTTCGCCTTCCTGACCAAGACGC
>Ga0185299_10005564_pt1 | contig 14087 bp, 12 predicted proteins | sample PaiPotPPA55metaG_FD_128002 | JGI IMG/M metagenome (GOLD analysis project Ga0185299, IMG submission 128002) | Iron sulfur acid spring bacterial and archeal communities from Banff, Canada, to study Microbial Dark Matter (Phase II) - Paint Pots PPA... ...
CCACCGTGTCCCGGGCCGGTTACGTATATGACGTTCAGATCGTATTTCTTGATAAGCCGGTTGAAATGAACGTAGATAAAATTCAGGCCGGGAGTTGTACCCCAATGACCGAGCAAGCGCGGCTTGATATGTTCGAGTTTCAGCGGCTCATGGAGCAACGGATTCGCATAGAGATAGATTTGGCCAACCGAGAGGTAATTTGCCGCACGCCAGTAAGCGTGCATTTTGCGGAGCTCTTCTTCGGATAGAGGTTGCTTGGATTCGTGAAGCTTTGCTGAGCCGACTGTCGCTGAAGCCATCGTGCTGCCCTCCCGGAGTTGTGTCGAAGTCGTCTGCCATCGGGCGCGTAAGTCAGACTCGGATTGTAAGTTTATCCCGGCGAACTTGAACAGACCATTACAACAAAATTTTATAGCGCGTTGGCCCCAATTGCTTGAAATGAGGGCCACGGTGAGCAGCCACGTCCACAAGAGCATCGAGCCGCGTGACGGTTTCCCGTGAAGCTCCAATAATCTGCGCTATTTCTTCACGGGTTAGAGTCATGGTGAGCCTGATCTCGCCTTTTGCCTTGTCATGGTCTGTGCAGCGCTCTAACAGAAAACATCATCATGAATACAGCTGCGCTCGAAGTACTGTTGACGGTCAATTAATTCTTTCGCATTTCGTCAACGCTTGATCGGAAAAATCCGCCTATTTGAGACTCTCCACATAGGCAATCAACGCCTTTAAATCATCGGGCGGCAGATCAATCGGAGGCATGCCTCCGGCGGTCATTTTGGCCGTGGGGTGCTTGAATAATTCCGAGAGTTGCTCCGGAGAATACTTCGCGCTGATGCCGAGCAGCGCAGGCGCCGCAGCCGTGCCGACACCGCCATCTCCATGGCAAGCATTGCAGGACTGTGACTCAAAAATGGCTTTGCCTTTCGCGGCTAGAGGATCCGCCAAAGCCGTGTTAGCGGCAGCCAAGGTAGCCGACGATAGCTCCGGCTCAAATGGCTTGTGCATGTAATCCTGTTCTTCCGCCTCTTGCTTGGCGAGTTGCTGAGCAACGCTGGGGTCGCGGCTATCGAGATACTGGCTGCGCAGGCCGAGCCCCACCACTGCGAGCAATACAAATCCATACGCTCCCATGGCGATGGGGCGCTTCCACGGCCGTCGTTCGACGCTGCGATCAAAAAACGGAAGCGCCACGATGCCAACTACGAGAACCATCGGGATTATCAGGATGCCGACCACGGAAGCCGCTCCGTGCCAGTATTTCAGCCACTGAAAAATCGGCAGGTAATACCACTCCGGGCGCGGAATGTACTGCGTATCGGCCGGATTCGCCGGAGGCCCCAGCTGCATTGGAGCAAAAAAGCACAGCGATCCGAGCCCGATGATGAGCAACGCTGTGAGAGCCAGATCCATCAGGACCTGGCGGGGATAAAAGAGCTCTGTTTTTTTCTTTGGTTCGTAAGGATCTTCATCCGGGGGGCCGGCGGCTCCGGCTTTTCGAAACAAAAGAATGTGCGCTGCCACCAGTGCGAAGATGCATGCCAGTAGGAAAAAAACGTGGGCAACAAAAAATCGGGAAATGGTCAGAGTGCCCATCTCCGTTCCGCCGCGCATCATGCGCTTCAGCGTTTCGCCGATCAGCGGAACTTCGCTGGCGGCGTTCGTTCCGACCGCGGTAGCAAAGTATGCCCGCTGGTCCCAAGGCAGCAGATACCCGGTAAAGGCCATTCCCAAAACAAGCGCGAATAGTACGCAACCCGAAACCCAGAGTATTTCGCGAGGGCCCTTGTAAGCTCCATAGATATAAGTTTGCGACAGGTGCAGCATCAACACGATGACCATGGCGCTGGCGCCGTAAGCGTGCAGGCTTCGCAGAAAAGAGCCCGCCGTCACGGCTTTCGTGATGTACGCCACCGTCGTGTGCGCGTGATCCGCGGACGGAACGTAATAAAGCGCCAGAAAAACACCGGTAATTACCTGCGAAATAAAAATGAATAGCAGACCGGATCCGAAAACGTAAGCCAACCGCGCCCCGCCCGGGATAGGTTCGTACAGAGCGCTGCGAAGTATCCCATCCACGCCAGTGCGGCGATCGATCCAGCCCCACAAACCGGTTTTGGGCCCTGCAGTTGCGGCCTCGTTGCGTTCGATATTCTGCGTCTCCTGCATCCAGGTATGATCCTTGTTCAGCCGACGATTTCTTTATCGGACACTAGTTGCCGGAAATATTGGAAGCGCACCAGCAGTTGCCCGTCTTGAACGAAAGTCTCGAGAGTGTCCATCCCTCGTTGCGATGGCCCGCTCACACGAGATCCATCCGCCGAAAAAGTGCCGCCGTGGCACGGGCAAATGAATTGTTTCTTTGCTTTATTCCACGGCACGTTGCAGCCGAGATGTGGACATATGGAAGTCAGCACACTGACTTGCCCTCGCTGATCCTTGGTGATGTACACCGCTTTTTCGGACATTGTTTTGCGCCACCCGTCAATTTGTTCAATCTGAATGGTGCGCATGGCCGGCTCTGTCAACGATGTGAACTCGCTTAGCGATCCGACCGGCGACCTCTTGAGGTCGGTAGTTCGTCGGATGAGCGGAAAAAGCCCGAAGCGAACTAAAGGCACGGAAAGCAGTGCGCCCACGAATACGGCCCCAACCGCTAGCAGCGCACCGAGAAAAGACCGCCGCTTTTGCAGTGATGGTTCGGCGGTTGCGGACTTCAGACTCACCCCGTCAGAATCCTCTGCATACATCAGCGCGCCTCCGCACATGGATGTCCACGTAAACCCTCATACCGATCATTGGCTGCGGGCCTTTCGCATTACTGATTTATTTTTTCGGCAACGCACGAATGTACGCAACCATTTGTGCAATGTCATCGGGTTTCAATTTTTTCCCGAAAGCGGGCATCTTACCCTTGCCGTTGGTGATCGCCGCCGCAAGCTCGGCGTCTGATTTTTTCTGCACCGCGTCCGATCGCAGATCCTGAGCTTTTAGCGCTTTCCCCGACGGTGAACTGCCACTCCCGTCCGGCGAATGACACAGCACGCAGTTAGTCTTGTATATTTTTTCAGCATCGTTTTGCGCTCGCAGTGAAGAGGGCACCGTCACCGTGGCACTGCAGATGACGATTGCCGCAGACGCTAAGTGCGAAACAGTTAGTCTCATGCATCCTCCAAGCTTTGTTTCAAGATTTTTCCCCAGAATTCGTTTGCCGACTTTAGCCCAAATTGTTCGGGCGCCTTCGCAGTCAGTTCCACCTCGACCGCGGCCAAACATCTTGAGTCGCGCTATGCTGACGCAGCCCCAAACCACTATTTCGATAGCTACGGTGCGGGCAATTGCTCGGAAAGGAAGAAACGCAAATCTATTTGAGCATCCAGACGAATGGCTTGGATGTTCCATTTCGCACACTCAGGTGTCGGCGACACAACTTACGGCCGCCGAGTGCAGTGGCCATCGATCCGCTGCCCGATGGCGTGTGAATGAACTGGTGTAACTTTCGCATCTACTTTCCTGGTCTTCTCGCTCTCATTCGTAATTTGCGAGCCGGCCAATTTCTGCGAAAAGTGCAGGCTGATAGGAATGTCGTTGATGTGACCGGCGTCACACTTTGCTGTGCGTAATGTCACATGGATTGCAAGATGGAATTGTCTCGATGCTGGCAAGTGACTGCTGGAACTCTGTCCGGGGTGGTGCGGCGTACTTTACGGTATTGCTAAGAGGCCCGCTAAACTCGAGACGCTCAAGCCGAGAGCAGATGCGTCACTCGCGATTCCTTAATCTGGAATCTACCCTCACTGCGTGGTCAGAGACAGTTCCCAGCGCTTGGGCACGGTCGGTGTCAACGAAAAACTTTTGGTTTGAAGAATCAGATGCAGACGTAGAGGCCCACGATCTCCGCGACCCAGAGGGTCATTGCCGGTCGCGTAGACAGAAATCTCGAGGAGAATGTCCGAATTCTTAACTTGCACCTCCAGTGTTTTTTCTTCTGAGACCAGCCGATCGATGCGAGAATCTTCAAGATCGGACGTCTCGAGATGATCGTAGCGACTGGGAATGGCCAACCACAGGCGATGAACGTTCAATGGCTGGAATGAAGTCAGCGACTCCACTCTTCGAAGACTGTTTCCATGAAGGGTCCAGGTGACTTCCGAGACTAGGTCTTCATCGACAAAATCTCCAGCCTTGGTGTCTGGAACAACCCAACGTCTCCAGACCACCGTCACGCTCTTGCCATCAGCAGCAGGTTTGATCTCATCCGCTCCATCCGCGGCAGCGATGGTTTTGCCACCGTCCAATTCCAGAAACGGAACGAGACACGGATAGATCTTCTCAACGGGCGTCGCAATGCCCGGAAATCCATTCGGTACCGGCTCATAGTCAGATGTCGCCGCTTTTGGTCCGGTCACGAACGGCAGTGCGAAATGCAAATGATCCTGACGAACGACCCAAACTCCAAACTTGCGGCCCGGTCCATTTCGAAAATATTGAAAACGAGCAACGTCGGGCAAGGTCGGGCGAGAAGGAAAATTTTTGACTCCTTCCCTTTCGAGAGCTTCCATGAATTTCTGGTGGGAATTGATCACCTTTCCGAAGAAAGTTGTAGTTTGCTGCCATTCGCGTTCCTTCGTGATGTAACCATAATCGCCTCGACCGAAAGCAAAAACGGATAACAGGTGCGTTTGACCATTGAAATCATTCTGCAGCCACGACCAAGCCGCATAGTAGGCGGCAGCCAACTGAGAGAGTGGAGCGGGCCGGAATTCCGGATGCTGGCCGAGAAAAGCGGCAATCTCCAAAGTGTCCATATAACTGATCGCCCCAAGGCTTCGCCCCCAGGAGTAGCCATATCCATCCTCGGATAGCAAATCCCACCAGAGTTTCATCTGCTCTACTAGCGAAGGCGCAACGGCCTTCACGATGTCCTGACGGCCTGCGAGTTCCGCAGCATCGTAGATTGCTCTGGCGTACTCGTTGGAGTAGCGATCGTACCTCCCCGTGGGCAGCGCATCGTCCGCAAAGAGCGCGCCGTCGGTAAATTGTTTAGCAGCCCGGTTGAGCAAATCATCCAAGGCGGTGCGATCTTTGTTGAGGCCGAGTTGGTAGTCGATCGCCGCGATCCGCGCAGCCACGCCGAAATAATTTTCGGGAAGATGAATGAGCGTATGAGTTTTTTCATCGTAAAAACGGGCAGGGTCGAGCAGCTTCCGATACTCTTCGCGTTGCTGGGCAGTCATCCCCTGCCACAACGCGTTGTGATTCAGGTCGGTTCCAAAGCTCTGCAACGCCATTCCGGCGTAGAGTTGCGCCCAGGTTTTTCCTCCGTGGCTGAGCTCGATGTGAGCCATCTTTCCAATCATCTCAGGAACATCACGACCGGCAATTCTCCTGGTCCCAAAAGATTCAGAATAGACGCCGAGCGCGCGCATGAACGACCCCCACGAAAATTCACCTGTCGTCAGCGCACCAAGCACACGATCTGGAGGGGGATCAAGACTCTTGATATCTGCAACATGTGCCGTCACTTCGGTTTGCAAAAAACTTCGAACCTGCTGATTGAAGTCAGCAGCATCGATTTGGGTAGCGGCAGCCTGGTTCTCCGTGACCGAGCTGCAACTTGGACTCAACAATCCGCAGAGCAAAATAAGCAGCGGTGCGAATTCGGTTTTTCGCAAGTTGGAACAAAGCGCGGCTCCGAGTGCCAGCAGCGATGAGCTTGCGTATGTCATGGTTTTACGGAATTAGTGGAACTCTCTTCGCCTTTGTGTTGCCCCTCCAGCCACAACAGATCCTCAAGCAAGTAGTACTGTCCGTAAATCAACATCGCATCACTGGGGCGAACGCCACAGCCGTGGCGCAGCACTCCCGGCGGAGTTTGATCTTTGTCTCCGACGGGTGTCAGATACCGGTCAATCAACGATTGCACCATGCGCTCTCCCTCTTCTCGGTAGTCCTTTGCGCGAGCGCTGTCAGTTGTAATCAGCGAAAGTCGGAATAACCCTCCCGCGATGATCGCGGCGGCCGAAGAATCCCGGTTCCGAAAATGAATGCCTTCGTCGTCAAAGTCGTACCACGGCACCGAGTCGCTCGGTAGGTTCTTGATGGCGTAGTCCGCGACTCGCTGTGCGGTGGCCAGAAACAGCGGTTCATGAGTTTCCGAATATGCCGCCGTGAACCCATACAACGCCCAACCGAGTCCTCGTGACCATGTGGTGTCTGCGCCAAAGCCCTGATGGGTGTGGGCGAAAACCCGCTCTCCCGCCGCAGCACTGTTCACGAGCGGGAGGTCGGCCTCGTTGCCCCCGCCACGCAAGATGAAGTTTTGCCTGCTGTCGCCGGGGTTGTAGTGCACCGACTGAAACACAGATCCATCCGGACGCACATACCATTCCGCTGCGCGGAGAGCGTGCTTCCTGGCGATCTCCATCCACCGTTGGTCGCCCGTCTTGTCAGTTATCCACCACAGCAACTGAAGATTCATCATAGTGTCGACGATGGTGTCATCTCCGTTCACACCCCACGATGCGATCAGCTGCGTTTTGGGATTAAAGAGTTGTTCCAAGCGCTCTGCGCCGCGCAAGGCGCTGGCGCGAAGCGCGTCATCGTGAGTCGAGTCGAATCCCATCGCCGAGGAGTAGTAATATATAAATCCTGTGTCATGATTTTGTAGTGACTCTTGATTGATAAACTTCGAACCCCACAGTTCCGCCCATCGCCGATACTTTTCATCATGGGTTGCGGAATATAGTTGCCAAAGCTCGCCAGTCCAAAAACTTCCCGTCCAGTAATATCCGGTCTGCTTTTGCCACTCGCCGGTCACATTGCTCGCTTCAGTGAAGAATCCCTGCCCGGAATGTGAAGTAATAGGTTCGGACGTCGCCTGAAGGACCGGCTCCCATTGCAAAGCGGTACGGTCGATACCCTGGCGCACGAGTGCGAGTGCTTGCTCGACAGTTTTTGTTTTGTGAGGAACCAAAGTATCTGGAGGTGCCGGTTGGCTGTTAGCTGAGTCCGATACGACATGAATGCGTGCCGGCTGCGCCATGCGCTCGGCCTGTTCCTGCACCGCGTTCAGAAATTCTTCGCGGCTTCTGATGCCATCTGAAGGGAGAATCAGAGATTGGCGTTGCCCCCTCTCTTTTTGATTCCCGTATACGACTCGGCGATTGGATCCTTCCTGATCCCAAGCTGCAATCGTGTACCAGGATTGAGTGCCGTTGCTCAGTTTGAAATCGACAAGATGGTTCTTGCTGTCGTCCCTGAATACGGCGTGTGGCGCCAGCGTGACGATTGCGAGCCCCAACTGCTGTCCTGTGACGGCTTCTGTGGCCGTCGGACCCGGCGCCACAACCTGCTCTCCCCAGGTCGCGATCCATGCCACCGGTGAGTCCTTTCCGCTTGTCGCCGGTTCGATTCCAGGCTTCGCCGGCAACCCGGTGACGAACTCGAAGTCATCCGCGGAGTTCGCAAAAATCGTGTGAGTAAAGCCCCGCGCTCCCGCCCACATCGTGATTCGCGAGCGAAGATCAATGATTTTTCCACCGGCGTTCCAGCCGTCGTATTCCAACTCCACAACGGTCCGCACCGGCCCACTCGCCACAATTCGCCATCTCCGTTCTTTGACTTCGGCGACTTTGATGGTCTTGCCATCCACCATCGCGGCCACCGCCCCAATTCCGATCGCGTCTCCTACCTTATATATATCGCGACCTTCCGGGGATTCGTCGTGATAGGTGTAGTCCGGAGACGCGTACATCCCAAGCTGTAACGTGGGCCGGCGCTTGCCGTAGAGGTCAATGGCGTTCCGGGGATCGAAGTATACTCGGAACGCCACGCGTTCTGATTCCCATCCGAGTCCTTCGATTTTCCGGCTGAACAGCGCCGCTGTTCGTTGCTCATAATCGCCGCGTAAGCGCCAGATGCGACCCTGATCGCCGTAGGACACTGTCACAATGCGGGTCTGATGTGGCCCAAGATCAACTTGAAAGGCCAGTTCGTCCGCCTTCCCGTCTCCGTCCAAATCATCGGCCTGTGATGGAAGCTCTGCGGTCTGCATTACGGACGCATCTTGTTCCAATGTACTTGCATCACTCGCGGTGACAATCATGGCGCCCGGCGTGAAGTCAGGCGCAATTTTCCGGATCTGCACGATGGGAATGACGATGTCCGTAGCCTGTCGCGGATGGTCGCTGGGGTTGGAAATGGCAATTTTAATATTTTTGATCTGCGGCGCTGCCAGCGCTGAAGTCATGCAGAAAGCCGGGAAGATCCACAGCGTTGCTAGGAATTTCTTACGCATAAGGTTTCGATTTTCTCCAGTAGCAGTGAAGCACTCGTGAAAGAAATTTAGCTCACGAAATGTAGTCTTCCCGGCACGGCGTGAAGACATCGATTACCAGCGAATCCTCCATTGCTGAAGCACCATGTTGCACGCCTCCGCGCACAACGAAAGTGTCCCCGGTACGCAATTCAAATGTCTTGCCGAGACAATTTACTTTCAGATGCCCGCGCACAATGTAGACAATCTGATCGTGCGGATGGCTGTGCATCGCTCCAGCCCAGCCTTTCACCATCTGGTGCTCGGCGAGAAAAAGCTTGTCGTTATAGGCGAGCACGCGGCGTGTTAGCCCTGGTTCCGGGTGGGATTCTTTGGCCTGGTTGTTTGGTGTGACTACCAGATCGGGATAAGTTCTACTTTGCGTTTCCATTTTGTCTCCTGTTTCAATGTGTTTCAGCGGTGCGCTCGGATTTGGCTGCTGTGGCGTTTCTCGCCTCCTTCACAAGCTGGGCGTACCGCATCGCCAAATTGCTAATCAACTCCGGTTTGCGCTCTTCGAACGCGTGTTTCAGAACTAACTCGCCGCCCACGCCCAACGCAGCCGCACCGGCCCGGATGTAGTCCGCTGCGGTTTCCAGATTCACGCCTCCGGTGGGGACCAACGGAACATGGGGTAGTGGACCCTTAAGCGCCTTGATATAGCTCGGACCTCCCAAATTGCCACAGGGAAAAATTTTGACGAAGTCAACGCCCGCATCCCAGGCGGTCATGACTTCGGTGGGAGTGAGCGCTCCCGCCATGATGAGCACATCCAGATTGTGAGCGGCGGCGACTGTTTTCTGCGAAAAACCAGGCGTGACGAGAAATTGAGCACCGACATCAAAGCATTGCAGCGCGAGATCCTGATTCACGACCGTACCTGCCCCCACAAGAAGTTGGGGCATCGTCTTCACCAGCTCGGAAATAACGTCCAGAGCTCCGGGAATGGTCATCGTGATCTCGACGATGGGAATCCCCCCTTGCCAAACCGCCTCAGCGGCAAATCTCGCCTCTTGCGGAGAAGCGCTGCGGACTACCGGCACGATTCCGATCTTCTCGATAAGAGCGCGAACTTCCTGTTTCGTCATCAAGGGCTGGCCACCTTTTCAACGTGTTCAGCGGGCGATTCTCGCGCCCGCGCCTTTCATCACATCAAGAACTTCGTCAAGCGTCGCCATGGTGGTATCGCCAGGCGTGGTCATCGCTAACGCTCCATGAGCGGCGCCACATTCGACGGCCCACTGCGGGTCCTTTCCCGCGAGAAAGCCATAAATCAGACCGGAGGCAAACGAATCACCGCCGCCAACACGATCGAAAATCTCGAGGTTCTCGCGATTTCTGGCCTGATAGAAATTGCCCTCGTGGTAGCAAACGGCTCCCCAATCATTTCGCGTCGCAGTGGTAGCCTTGCGAAGTGTGGTGGCGACGACTTTGAACGGAAAATCGCTTAAAACTTTCCGGATGGTCTGTTTAAAAGTTTCGGGATCGAGTGCGGAAAGATGCTCGTCGGTTCCGCCCACTTCGTATCCGAGCGCAGCCGAGAAATCCTCTTCGTTGCCGAGCATGACATCCACATGGCAAGCAATACGCCGGTTAACCTCCCGAGCCCTCTTCTTGCCACCAAACGATCGCCACAAAGAATCGCGATAATTGAGATCATAAGAGGTGACAACGCCGTGTTTTCTCGCGCATTGCAGGGCTTCGATGGCGACCTCCGGAGTCGTTTCGGACAGCGCGCAGAAAATCCCGCCGGTATGAAACCAGCGCACCCCGTTTTTGCCGAAGATCCCCTCCCAATCGATTTGACCCGGTTTGAGTGTGGACACGGCGGTGTGGCCGCGATCCGAACAGCCCAGCGCCGCTCGCAGTCCGAAGCCGCGTTCCGTGAAGTTCAGCCCGTTGCGGACTGTTCGGCCAACTCCGTCGTAGTCCAGCCATCGGATCAAGGAGGAATCGACGCCGCCCTGATAGATCAGATCCTGGAGAAGCAAGCCAACAGGATTCTTGGCAAACGCGGTGACGATGGAAGTTTCGAGTCCGAAACATTTCTTCAAACCGCGTGCAACGTTGTACTCGCCACCACCTTCGCTGACTTCGAAATGTCTGGTGGTCCAAATGCGATAGTCGCCTGGATCGAAGCGCAACATCACTTCACCCAGGCTTACAAAGTCCCAACGGCAAGCATCCTTTTGCTTGATGGATAAAGCCATTCCGCCTCTTAACGAGCTAGCCAACCGCCGTCAACGGCCAGCACGTGTCCGTGCACATAGTCGCTCGCCGATGAGCAAAGGTATAAGGCTGCACCGGCCATATCCTTGGGTTCACCCCATCTGCCTGCAGGAATCCGTTCCAGAAGCTGACGGTTACGATCAGCATCCGACCGCAAGGCCGTGGTATTGTCCGTCGCCATATATCCAGGGGCTATGGCGTTTACGTTGATCCCGTGAGCGGCCCATTCATTCGCAAGCGCCTTTGTTAGCTGTGCAATCCCGCCTTTTGCAGCGGTATAGGCAGAAACAAACACTCCTCCCTGGAAGGAGAGCACCGAAGCAATGTTCACGATCTTGCCGCCAAGCCCTCTCTGAAGCATGTGTCGCCCGGCAAGTTGCGAGAGGCGAAAAGCCGAAGTCAAGTTCACGGCGATCAGCTCATCCCAGAATTCCATCGGATACTCCGCTGCGGGAGCTCTTCGGATCGTGCCGGCATTATTCACCAGGATGTCGATCGAACCAAACTCTGCGATCGTCTTTTCGAAAAGCCCGATGCACGAATTGGGGTCCCTCAGGTCTCCAGAGAAGTAGAACGTCTTGCGGCCAGCCGCGGAAATCGCATCGCAGGTAGCTCCAGGATTCGGATCTCGCCCGTGGCACCCGACATTTGCGCCAGCTTCGGCCAGTGCAACAGCGATGGCAGCCCCCAAGCCTCTGCGCGAACCAGTGACGAGAGCGTTCTTGCCGTTCAATTGAAAGGTTTCCGGGAACATAAATTCAGAGTTGTCCAATTCGCGCAGGTATGAGTTTCGGACTCAGCAGATGAATCAACAGCAATGCAATAAGGTAAGCCGATGCCGCCATGAAAAACGGAATCATGTAGCTCCCGGTCCATTGCAAAAGGTGACCAACAATTTCAGCGATCAGCATTCCACCTACCGCTCCCGCCATGCCTCCAATTCCTACCACTGACGCTACGGCGCGTGAAGGAAACAGGTCGGAAGTCAGTGTAAAAAGGTTTGCGGAAAAACCTTGATGCCCCGCCGCCGCGAGTCCAATCAGCAACGTAGCCGGCCACAGCCCGGAAACGCGAAAGACCACCGCAACCGGGACGACCATCAAAGCGCAGATGAACATAGCCCATTTTCGCGACGCGTTAATTGAAAAATGTCGTCGGATAAGACTCGATGACAGCCATCCGCCTCCAATACTCCCGAGGTCGGAAATCACATATATCACCAGGATGGGCAACCCGATCTGCGTCAGATGCAGACCGTGCTGTCGTTGCAGATAGTCGGGAATCCAGAAGAGATAGAACCACCAGATGGGGTCAATCATGAATTTTCCAGCGGCAAACGCCCAAGTTTCTCTGTGTGGCAGAAGCTGCCTCCATTTTATTTTACCGGTCTGCTCGACGGGATCACTGTGTATGTACTCCCGTTCACCGCTGGAGCAGTAGGAATGTTCTTCGGGCTTTCGGTATAGCCACAACCACAGAACCAGCCAGGCGAATCCCAGAGCGCCGGTCATCAGAAATGCCCAGCGCCATCCAAGGTGTACGGCGATCCACGGCACAATGAGCGGCGTAATGATTGCGCCAATGTTCGTTCCGGCGTTGAAGATTCCGGTGGCGAGGGCCCGCTCTTTTTTTGGAAACCATTCCGCCACGCACTTAATGCTTGCCGGAAATACTCCGGCTTCCCCGAAACCCAAGGCGAAACGAGCCGCCACAAAACTGGTAAGCGAGAACGCGATCGCGTGCCCCATGGATGCCAGGCTCCAGAAAACCATGGCGACAGCGTAACCAATTCGTGTACCCAAGCGATCAATCAGGCGGCCGACAAAAATCATGCCCAGTGCATAGGCGGCCTGAAAGGCGAACACCAGATTCCCATAGTCGATTTCATTCCAGCCAAACTCATGCTGGAGAGGACCCTTGAGCACGCCGAGGACCTGCCGGTCCATATAGTTTTTAGTGACGCCGAAAAATAAAAGTCCGCAGACGACCCACCGAAAGCGACCTTTAAAGACGCTCGCCCACCGCGATTCAGTCGAAGATGTCGAAGCGTCCCCGGATCTTTTGGACTCGCTTTCGATCATCGCGCTCTGATTGGCCATTGGCTTCACGTGGCTTGCCAAGTCGTTTATTTGCGGGCGGCTTCCAGTCCGGAATTAGATTGTTGAAATCCCGGCTGAACATTAACAACACCAAACTTTCGGTCTTCAACTTCCCGGTGCGCGGCCATGGCCCAAAGAAAAGCGATCCGGTGGCCTGGCACGGAAACATTCGGGTGATAGCCGCTGGGCATCAACACGGCATCACCATCGCGCACCGCGGTTACCAGTTCCGGATATTGAGTGTCGTTGTATACCAATTGAAGCCCATAGGCCGGCTCGGGCATATCAAAGTACACATACATCTCTTCCAGCATTTTGGTGTGCTCATGCGGCGGCCAGCTCGTCCAGTTACCCGGTTCGGAAAAGGTGAAGCCCGCGAGCAGGCGCCCCGCTGCCACATTGTCGGCAATGAGCACGTTCAACTCGCGCTTGGACCCGGGGCCCCCGGTGATAAATTTCATGCTGGGATTCTTGGAGACGTCGGCGTAGCGAACAACTTTCAAAGGGTAAGTCCCCGTGACCTCGGCCGCGAACTCCGCGAAATCCGCGGAACTTTTCGTCGACACTTCAATCTTTGAATCTCGTGGGATATAGATGGCGTCGAATTGTTCCAATTCGAATTCGCCGCCGCCGGTCTTTACCACACCATTTCCCGAAACGCAGATCAGACCGGTTTCGTGATCGCCATTAGAGAAGGAAACCAGAGGTTTGGCGGAGTTCAAAATAATGCGGCCATACGATAGATGGCGCATCGTGCTGTTTTCTGGAGTGACCGCAACATGACGTCCGGTTTGAGCGTTGGTTTTTCGAAATATCATCTTCTCAACAGCAACTGCGGATTGCGTACTCATAAACAACTCCTTCTTGGTTAGACCTAATTTTTGGACTTCCACGAGCGAAGACAACTCAATCTACCGCCTTGCTCGGCTACACCCTCGAAAGTACTCCCGCTGCGTCTTAAAATGTGAAGCGTAATCCGAGCTGCAACTGGCGCATCGCACTAGCCGAGGTGATTTGCCCGAAGGTAGAGGAACCAACCGTCGCGCCATTCCCTGAGGGAGGATTCAGGCTGACGATGTTGAATACATTGTACGCGTCTGCTCGCAGCTGGAGACCCATGCCCTCGCGGAATCGCGACAATCGGAAATCGCGGGAGATCGCCAGATCTGCGTCCTTGAAAGTCGGGCCGCGCAGCATATTTCGACCTGAGTTTCCATCGACTGCAATGCCCTTGACCAGCGTGGACGGATTTTGCGAGAACGCGGCGGTATTAAACCACTCTGCAGCGGTTCGATTGATCGCCAGAGGGTTCTCCCCCGGAACGAGCTGGGCTCGTTCCACTGCACTACCCGTCAAGTTCGCGTCTTTGCCGTTGAGAATGGTGAAAGGCAAGCCGCTGTGGACATTAATAATCGAAGAAACAGCCCAGCCGTTCAGTAGAGCTC
>Ga0185299_10005566_pt1 | contig 14084 bp, 13 predicted proteins | sample PaiPotPPA55metaG_FD_128002 | JGI IMG/M metagenome (GOLD analysis project Ga0185299, IMG submission 128002) | Iron sulfur acid spring bacterial and archeal communities from Banff, Canada, to study Microbial Dark Matter (Phase II) - Paint Pots PPA... ...
CGCCATTGTTCGGCACCGAAAAAATCAGGATGCATGAGGACGTTATGAAACCAGATAAAGTTATAAACAACAATCGAAGCGGAAAGCGGCTGCTGTGGTTCCTTTTGATTCCCATCCTACTGGCTACTTCTGCCTTCTTCGCGGCACAGGCGCGGCAAAAGCTAAGTAAACAGCTTGTAGGGATTACGAAGTTGCTTGAAGTGCAGACCGTCAACGTGATTCATCCACAACGAGGTCAATCGAGTTCAGATCTCACGCTTCCGGGGATGATACAGGCTTTCTCGCAATCTCCCATTTATGCGCGGGTAGACGGTTACGTTCGCACCTGGTATGTGGACATCGGCACCCACGTCACGAAGGGCCAGCTGCTTGCCGAGATTGATGCGCCCGAAGTGGATCAGCAGTTGAATCAGGCTCGGGCGATGCTGAGTCAGGCCGAAACTAGTCTCGCTCTTGCCAAAGTTGTGACGCCGCGCTACCAGGAGTTGATCAAAACCAACTCTGTGTCGCAACAGGAAGTGGATCAAAACAATCAAAATCTTGCGGCGCAGACGGCAAATGTCCAAGCCGCAACCGCTGCCGTCAGCAGGCTCGAGCAGATGCAGGGGTTCGAGAAGATTGTTGCGCCATTCGACGGCGTGATCACGTTACGGAAAACCGATTTCGGCGATTTGGTAAACGCGGGCAATGCCGGCGTGGGTCGCGAGCTCTTCCGGATTTCGCAAAACAACATCGTGCGGGTATTTGTCACCGTACCAGAAGAATTCAGCAAGCAGGTCATGTCCGGTACCAAAGCATCCATGGACCTGACCGAGCTGCCGAACCGCCGTTTCTCGGCCTCGGTCACGCGAACCACCGAGGCGATAGACGCCAACTCTCGAACGCTGACCGTGGAGCTCGACGTCCCGAACCCATCCGGTCAACTGCTCCCTGGAGCTTACGCGAATGTGCATTTTCAGCTTCCGCTCAACGTCGTGCCACTGGTGCTTCCGTCAAGCACTATACTTTTCCAGACAGACGGTCCGCAAGTGGGCGTGGTGAACAGCCAGCATCAAGTCGAGCTTCGAAGAGTGACGCTAGGGCACGATTTCGGAGATACGATTCAAATCCTAGCCGGAGTCCGTCCTACCGATGCCGTGATCGCCAATCCGCCGGATTCTTTGACGAGCGGCATGCTCGTCGCGGTGCAATCGGCTTCCAGCCGTCCGGGAGCTTCCGCCAACACAAAGGGGAATTGACTATGTGGTCTCGCGTCGCGCTTGCTCTAACGCTTATTTCGATGGCCGGTTGCATGGTCGGCCCAAAGTATCACCAGCCGGTTCCCCCGGTTCCCGCCCACTTCAAAGAAGGCGGCACGCCGGATGCCGGTACGCCGGACATCGCATACAGTGATTGGTGGCACGTATTTAACGACGCTGAGCTGGCTCGGCTCGAAACCGAAGCGGACGCAGCGAATCAAGACATCAAGCTGGCGGTAGCGCGCGTCGATCAAGCGGAAGCCGGAGCCAAGTATGCGCGTTCTTTCCTCTTCCCCACCATCAGTCTCGGTGCGAGCGCCTCCCGAACGCGTGAAGCTCAGGACCGGCCCAACAACGGCAACACAAACGGATTGGCAGCCACCTACAACGATTTTCAATTGCCGGCGTTCCTCAGCTATGAGGTCGACGCTTGGGGTCGCGTACGCCATTCGATTGAAGCCGCCAGGACAACCGAACAGGCCTCGGCAGCGGACTTGCGATTTGTGCGCCTCGCCGTGGAAGCCAACGTAGCAATGGATTACTACAGCTTGCGCGAGACTGATGCCGAGCGGCAGGTGCTCGATTCCACTGTGCAGGAAATGCAAAGTGCAGTGGATTTGACCACCAACCGTTTCCGCGGCGGGCTGACGAGCGAACTAGAGGTCAAGCAGGCTCAGACCCTGTTGGACCAGACGAAAGCACAGGCGCAGGCATTGGACGTCCAACGCGCACAACTGGAGCACGCGATCGCGGTGCTCGAAGGGAAGGCTGCATCGGACTTCTCGCTTCCGCGCAGTCCACTGGCGGTCAATACAGATGCCGGGCTGCCGTCGGCTATTCCCTCTGGCCTTCCAGCCGAACTCCTGGCACGCCGGCCCGATATTGCTGAGGTGGAACGCAATGTTGCAGCCGCGAACGCGGAGATTGGAGTCGCCAAGGCAGCGGGATTGCCACAAATCTCGCTCACGGGTTTAGCCGGTTTTGAGAGCAGCAATGGGGCGAACCTGTTCAGTTGGCAGAACGGTATTGCCTCGCTGGCGGCGTCTGCAGTCATGCCTTTGTTCACCGGCGGCAGAGTGCGAGCAGGCGTGGATCAGGCATGGGCAGTGTACCGCCAGTCGCTCGCGCAGTATCAGAAGACGGTGCTGACCGCTTATCAGGAAGTCGAGGATCAATTGGCCGCGCTCCGCATTCTAGCCGGCGAGGCGCAGTCGACCGCGGATGCTGTGACTGACGCACAGCAGGCAGAAACGATTGCACTGAACCGGTACCGGAACGGCCTAGTCAGCTACCTCGATGTCGTCTACGCACAGACGGCCCTTCTGGCGAACCAGCGCACGGCGACGCAGATCGGAGGCCAGCGCCTGGTCGCGACCGTCGTCTTGATTAAGGCTCTAGGCGGTGGGTGGCTTGGGGTGCCAGCTCAGTCCGGAACGAATCCGAACCTAGGGGCGCCTGGTTCTACGTCAAACGCGACTAACCAGCCAGCATTGGCTAAGGGGATAACAAAATGAATAAGGTCCTTCCGATACTCGCGACATTTGCGATTGCAGCCGCATTATTGGCTGCCGCGCCTCTGTCTACGTCCCAGGTACCCACTGCAAGGGCCTGGCTCATTCTTCAACAAGGCCTCATAAACAACAGGGCCGCGAAGCGTTCGAACGCCGTTCACGCACTACGGCTCCTCCCTCATAACCCGAGGGCGCAAAAAATGGCGGAGAGCGCGCTCACCGATCCTAGCCCGAAGGTGAGAGCCGCTGCTGCACGTGCTCTCGGTCCAATGGGAGCAATGTCGTCCGTCCCTAAGTTAAAGGCAGTCCTGAATGATAAGGAGCCGACGGTGGTTCTTGCAGCCGCCCACTCACTCTTCGTTTTAGGAGAGCGTGAGGAAGTGTACGAAGTCGACTATGAAATGTTGCTCGGCGAACGCAAGACCGCGGACGGGTTTGTAGCATCCGGGATGAACGAGCTCCATGATCCAAAGGCTGTGGCTCTGATCGGGTTCCAGACCGGTCTTGGCTTCGTACCGTTCGGCGGGGCCGGGTACGAGGTGTTCAAGAGAGCCAGTAAGGACGACCGCACGCCCGTACGAGTGGCTGCAGCGAAAGAGCTTGCCACGAATCGTGACCCCAAAATTGACGCAGCTCTAGCCAGAGCCTGTTCCGATAAGAAGTGGCCTGTTCGGGCTGCGGCCGTGTACGCGATCGCCAAGAGAGACAACCCTGCTTTGCTGAACGTGATCATCCCGGCGTTGGAAGACAAGAATGAGATCGTTAGGTATGATGCATCCGCCGCGGTGCTGCGTTTGAGTACCGACCAACCAAAGAGCGAAAGCGTGGTCAGCAAATGAACGGAATGTTTCTAATCCTCGCGACATTTCTTGCCGCGACCATCGAAGGCGTCGAGATGATGACGATTCTGGTTGGCGTGGGGACGACTCGCGGGTGGCGGTCCACTTTTCTCGGAGCCGTAGCGGGCTTTGCTCTTCTCGCCGGATTGACCTTTGCGCTGGGAAACGCTCTACTGAACATCCCGATTCAGGGACTTCGACTTGCCGTTGGAGCGATGCTCCTTATCTTGGGCCTGCAGTGGCTGAAAAAAGCGCTGCTACGGATTGCCCGTCCGCGTGCAAAGAGACAAGCGCCGGCTGCGTTACAGCCGGAATCACACGAAAAAATCGATTGGTACGCCTTCGTAGTTGCTTTCAAAGGCGTTGTGTTGGAAGGACTGGAGATCGCCTTCATCGTTGTGACGTTCGGCGCCGAGGCCAACCAGATTGGGATAGCCGCAGCCGGCGCGGTCGCCGCGTTAGTCGTCGTTGGTGGCGTCGCATTCCTGATTCGCGGATGGCTGTCGCGGATACCTCGCGAATGGCTTCGGTTCGCTGTGGGCCTGCTCTTGTCGGCATTCGGTACGTTCTGGGCGGCGGAAGGCGCCCGCGTAAGATGGCCCGGCGGCGATTTGTCGCTCCTGGGACTCCTGGCAGTGATGGCGGCAGCCGCCTTCGCCTATCTGGCTCTGCTTCGATTCCATGCAGCAACCAGGCCTGCGGGTTCTTAGTTTAGGAGCATCTATGCGATACATCATCTTTTTTCTCAAATTCTGGTACGACTTCATCATTGGCGATGACTGGACAATTGCCGCCTTGATAGGGGTAGCCATTGTGGTGACATTCTGGCTGGTGCGGTCGAACATCCAAGCCTGGTGGCTGCTCCCCATTACCGCTATTCTCACGTTGGGAGTCAGTCTCTGGCACGCTGCGTGAGCAGAATGACTGCTTCAGCCGATAGATTCATCTTCACTCAGAAGCGATATTCGGATTGGATGGCTTGTTGTAGAAGACGCGGCGGCAGCATACAAAAACCCCGGTGAACGCGAGGATGGCAGGTACAAGTCCCAAGAGACTCCAAACGATCTCGGCCAACACACCGAATCTACCGAAATGTAACTGAGACAACCAGAACAAAGCGGAGTCGGCGACTCTGTCACGGCGATCAATGAGAAATAGAACGTTGAATGATTGAGGAAGTGAAAGATAGATGCCGGAGATTGCCCATAGCAAAACAAACGGAAGGCACCAGAACCCGAGGGCGCTGTGCAGATCCCAGCTAATTCGTGGGAAATGCGCGCCCCAGCTTACGGTTAGGCTGCGTCTCCAGCGGTTGATTCCAGGCCACCATATAACCGCACCAGTTAGACATAGCAGCGTCGCGCAGATTCCCCCGATTCCGTTGACGATTCGGCCCGTCTCGCCTAGCAAAAGCTCGCTGTGAAATCTTACGAGCCACTCCAGCGAGAATGTACGCGAAACCTCGTTGCGAAAAACGATAGCGGCGCCGGAAAGGCTCATCAACAGCACGTATGGGGCGGCTATCGCTCCCATCCAAAAGTGAACTTGGAAGATGAACTCCCGGCCGCGCGACCTCTCAGGGTGTTGCAGCCACTGCTGCCAAGTGTCCAAACTACATTCCTCAGTTATAGTGTATATCTGGCGTTTTTGGTTGACATTGCCATGTGCCGTCCCGCACCCTCGCAGCACTTGTCCCGTCCGCCGGGCGGTCATCGATGCACAAATTCTGATCCGTCAGGCGGCGGTGCGAAGTCGTTGCTGACACCCCGTTCGCGCGCCCGCTCGGAATACCCAGTCGTCGATCAACCGCTAAAGTGAGCTGCTAAACACCACGGCGTTAGGCGAGGTCGCCAGGGAGCGATGATGTGCGGCGCGCTTTCGTCCGAAGTCACTTGCTTGCTTTCAGGCGATGGCTTTCGCATTCATTTCGGTCCTGTAGAAGGAGCAGGCCGTCTCCTTTCATCCCCAGCGTGCATGCGTTCTTGCGTGGCTTTTGCCAGCTGCTTCTGGTGCTCGGTCAGCAGCGCTTCAATTTGGCGGTGCGTCTCGTCGCTGATCGCATGGATCTGCGGGCCGAGCTCCTGGCGTGAGAGCCTTGGATTGTTGTCGAACAGCGCCTGAATTCTGTCATGGTGGTCCTCGAGCAGGGGTTTGATCTGTTTCCGTTGCTTCTGGTTGAGTTCCAGGTCCTTTGTCAGATGATCGAGGTCCTGATCGATCGACCGCGGGCCGTGGATCCCCTGGCGTGCCTGATTCGGCCCCTGCGGTTGCGGTGCGTGTTCCTGGGCCATGGCAATGCCGGTCATCCCGAGCGCGAGCATGCCAGTTAATCCAACGATGAAAAAGGTTCTCATAGGTTAAGGTCTCCGGTGACGATTCTTAGCGGGGCGACTTCCCACGCAATTAACGGGCTCACAACTGTTGCCCCGTTGTGCTATTGGCAGATCAACTCTCTGTTCTCTTGGCCGAAAGATTGCGGCCGGCCAGCAGCGAGAAGATCATCGTTCGTCAACTCGTTCAGCGACGGCTGCAGTCTGATGATCATGAGCGTCTGATCGTCTTGAGGATCCAAGTCGCCTAGAAACGATCGCAGATCGCCGAGCACCGCGTCACAGAGAGTGCGAGTAGATGCATCCCAGTTGTTGCAAATGGCCTCCAGCAGACGCCTTTCGCCGAAGTCTTCGCCGCGTGTGTTTTCCGCTTCAGTGATTCCGTCCGAAAACATGACTAGCAAGTCGCCTGGACCGACAGCAACTTCTCCTTGAAGATAGAAGGAACCAGGTAACAGACCCAGAACGGGACCTCCATCCTCCAATCGCTGTACCGAGAATCCGTTTCGCCCCCTGTGGACGAGCATGGGAGGCAAATGCCCCGCATTCACATACCGCAGAGTGGATGTCCTGGGATCGTAGTAACAGCAGATCATGCTGGCAAAGCGTTCTGGCGCGCTTCTGGTGTACAGGAAATCGTTCAGTTGCTGGGCCGCTCCTGCTTGCACCAGCACATCCGATGTCCACGATGTAGCGCGTAACGCTCCTTGTATCAAGCTCGACAGCAGAGCAGCTGGAAGGCCCTTTCCGGCGACATCCGTCAACATCAGACCGATCCGGCCGTTCTTGTCGGCACACACGTCGTAGAAATCGCCGCCCACCTGCCAGGCAGGAATGCACGCACCGGCGAAGTCCAGATCTTTCGGGATAGATTCCTTGGGCGGCATGAGGTCCAGCTGAACGGTCCGCGCCACGTCAGCCTGTTGCTGAAGTTGCTTTCCACGAAGGTACGGTCCGAATCGCAGCCCGATCACGATCATGGCGATCACGAGGGCGAGCGCTGCCATGCTACCTGTAAGAACTCGGACTCTAAGCGGACCGAACGGCGCGGCCACGGAGTCCAGGTAGACTGCAATCTCCACAACGAGGGGTTGTGGAGGCGACTCGTGGCCTTCGCCATTCGCCGCTTCGCCGAACGGCCCGGCTTCCGCGTGGAAGGGCCGCGCAGTGATGAGCACCTGTCCTGAAGGAGTGTTCACAATTTTGGATAGGATCTCGTGGCTTTCGATCGCCTGCTGCATTCGCGAGCGCGAGTACAGCTTCTCCGCCGGTACTCCAACTGCTGCAACTGGAGTTCCATCAAGTTGCAGGATACGGAGCCACGCGATTTGGCTCGGTGATTCTCGCACCGTTTCGTTAACAATCTCCGATAACTGCTCGGTGTCCTGAGTACCCACGACGCGCGCCATTTGTTCAACAGCCACGATTTTGCGGTTCGTCTCGCGCTGTGCTTCTCGTTGCACTAAATCGCTGGAAACGAACCGATATGCAGCAATCATCTGCGCCAGGAGAACTGTTCCAAGTACCAGACCGGAGGTCACGCAGCTTTTGAGAATTACGTTCCTGTTTCCGGATCGTCTAGTCACGTTTCGTCTTTGAGGATGGCAATTGGACTGGGCCGCCGGGTTTTGCGAGCAATTGAAAATTGACTTCATACCAGCAATGACGATTCATAAAGCGGCGTGGTGGCACATTCCGCTGCACGTCTACACACTCTTGACAAAACTTTGCATGCCGGGCGTATCGATTGTCAGAGAACGAAAAATATCAGTAAAAAATGTTAAACTTTTCGGGCGACCCGGGCCGAACCCGATCTCTTTAACGTCATCGTGCAACCCCGCCGGCCGCATCCTCCCTGACCGGAAGCAGCGTAGGGACGCCCAGCGCTTACGATTCGGTTGGTGTGCTCGCTGCACACTGATGTACGAAAAAAACTCTTGACGTGACTAATTAGTCACGTTATTATATAGTCACGTTATGGAGGGTGACCTAATGAAACTCGAAGATATGACACTGGACGTTGAACAGTATGTCGAGGTGAAGGCCGATATTGGGGACGTCTTTAAGGGTGTACTGCACCGCTTTGGCGAAGGCAGTACCAACCCGAACGGAGAGTCGATGCAGATGATCCTGGAGCAGTGGCCAGGTGGACGATGGTTCCGCGATCGTGGCAATGGCATCGGCCACCTATGGGGCCATGTGCAGGTGATCAAGCCGCCAGTTCTGCTGGAGCTCAGCGGTCCTATGTTCATGTCGTACCCAGCTTTGAATCATTTGGAGCTGCGTTTGGACCAGATCGTCGGCGGAACCAAGGTCAGCCTGCGGCACCGTGCGATCTGGTTCCTCGATGCGGCGCATCGAGAGGGTGTGGGCAAAGGCTGGCGGCATTATCTCGACAGCATTCGCAAAGACTTCGCCAACGGCGTCGCGGCCCATCGAGCCTGATGTCCGGAGACCTGGACGGCGTCTGGAAAGCACTGTCGGATCCGACCCGGCGGGCGATTCTGGATCTGCTGCGTCGAGGGCCCCGGACGACCACCGCGATCGTCGAAGCGTTTCCTCACTTAACCCGCTTTGGGGTGATGAAGCACATCGACGTGTTGCGTGACGCCGGTTTGATCAATACACGCGAAGAAGGGCGTCAACGGGTGAATTCGTTGAATGCTGTGCCTATCCGGCAGATCTACGAACGATGGGTCAGCCGGTACGAAGAGTTCTGGGCGGACAAACTGCTCCGCCTTCAGGAAGATGTTCAGGCGGGTCGTGGTCTTAAACGCGCCCCGCAAAATCAACCCGAAGACAAATAAACCGCGGATTCGTCCGCGGCCACAAATCTAAAAGGAGAATACTGTGTACACGAAAGATGCGATTCGATTCTCACTCAATCTTGCCGAGCAAGCCATGTTCAAAACCTTGGCAAAGATCGACGACATTCCACTGACGTTTCCGACTGAAGAAGGAGGATGCCACCCGCTGTGGGTTTTGGGCCACCTCGCTTTTGTGGAGGGACTTGTTTACGAGATGCTCGCCGGCGGAGAGAACGCCGCCGGGGAGTGGGCTAGCTTGTTCGCTCCGGATACGATTCCCACAAACGAGGTAGCGAAGTATCCCCCTATCGCGAAGGTGCGCGCAAGGTATCTTCATCTCCGGCAGATGAATCTGCAATTCCTCGATTCGCTCAGCGATGCCGACCTGGATAAGCCGACGGCCTGGCAGCCTAAGGGCGTGGAGGAGCATTTCGCGACATACGGGAAGGCCCTGCTCACACTGGCTTTGCATCAAATGGCCCACCGGGGTCAGATTACCGATGCGATCCGTTCCGCCGGGCGAGCCGTACCGATTGCCGTGGGCACTGAAGCCTAGCTGCGCGCGCCGGGGGCCGGCAGTCGAGCAACCCAAGGTCACGGTCGCCAAATCCGACGGCCCCTAAGCAAGCTGCTTGGTTCGAAGACATTCCACGGAACTCACTGCGCGTCTCCTTGCGCGTCCGGCTGCCAATAATGCACCTGTCCTTCCTTATTGCGCGGCGTGATCGCAAGTCGCGTGGCCATGCCGGTGCCGTGAAATGTCGCGCGATGCCACCGTTCGTTCGGCGCCTGAACTACGTCGCCCACCGTGCCGGTAATGAGTGGCTCTCCTTCGATTAGAAAGTCGAGCGTCCCTTCGAGTATGATCCACAACTCGACCATGTTCTCGTGGAAGTGCCCGAGGTTGGTGTCCGGTGGTGTCGGGATGCCCTTTCCTCGAATGATGTGCGCCGCCGTGTGGCCATCCCACACGAAGTTACTGCTTCCGGCATTGGCCTGTACGACATTCTTTTCGAAATCGAGAAACGGTTTGTTGTATTGATCGAAGCTGCCGGTATCGGTAATGCGCGACTGAATGAAGGTCCAGCCTTTCACCGGTGTCGGAGTCTCAGTGATCGGATAGCTCGGCATTTCGCCTGTGGGCCGCACCTCGAACCGCAGTACCGGTTCATTGCCAACGGTTTCCATGCTGTAGGCGAGTCGTGGAGCGGCTTGAACAAGAAATCCTTTGGTGGCCAAAAATGGCGCCTGCCCTTCAATGTTGACGCGCATCTGCCCTGATTCGACGACCCAGAATACGCGATCATCGGCGTAGAACATGGTCTTGGTTTTTTCGCCCGGTGCCATCGAGATCCAGTCGGCTTCGAAGTCGCGCGTCTTGACGACCGGCAGCCGCCAGTTCGCCTGCCCCTGGTGCGCGGCGAGAATCTCGGAGAGACGCCAGATGAGGCGGTTGGGCGGCTCGTACGCTGTCGGTGGCACCCGCTTGGCGGCCCACACCAGCCGCGGGTTTTGAGGATTCCGGTCCTGGGCGGAACCGTGCGGAGAGGCGATGAATGCCCCCAGCACACAATACATTACGGGCGCAGTATACGTTGTTGATCTCATCGACGTTAGAATATTAGCTTCTGTCCGAACTGCAAGCCCCACCTGGCGAATAGGCCACACGGTAGCGCCTAAACGGCTGAACGGGTATTGGAACCAGTGAGCTTCGCCCGAAGGAAGGACGCGCTCGTGGTACTCTGCAGCGAGGAGTTCGTTCAGATGCGATCACTAAAACGAGTAGCGTGGGTCACTGCCGCTTTGGGACTGATTTCGGCGCTGCCTGGCTTGCAGACCGAACTCCGCGCACAAAACCGGCTTCTGGTGTGGGCGCCAACGCCGGTTCAGCCGAACCCCTGGGTGCCTCCAAACAAGCCAATTACGAGACTTGCCGATCTGCGCGCGAAACACGCGGCCGAGCAAAACTGGACGGAAACGATCGTCGACGATAACCTTTTCCGCGGCCAATACATCTCCCTGGCGCCTGGGGCCAAGACGCCGAGGCGCTTTCATCAAGACAATCGCGCGTGGTGGATCGTTGAGGATGGGCAAATCCGCTTCACAATCGAAGGTCAGGAGCCGTTTATCGCGTCCAAGCGATTCCTGGTCCAGGTGCCACACCGCATGGTCTACAGCATGGAGACTGTGGGAGACAAACCATCTCTGCGGTTTGAAGTGATGATCGCGAACGCGAATACGATGTATCCCATCGATGAGACGCCGGCTCCTGCACCGGGCGTAAAGTATGTCAGGTCAACGGTGGCAAATATCAAAGGAAAATACGACGACGCGAACGTTCCCTTCATCGACTACAACCAGGTCATAGCTGGACATCCGACACCCAAAAAGAATCCGACTCAGTTCATCAATGATCCCCACGGCATCGCCAACATCATCCGTGGCGATCCCAAGAAGGAGCCGCCAGCGCGGGAAGAGGACAGAGGGCACATGCACGTGACCGGACCCGAGTTCTGGTTCATCCTGGAGGGCAAGATGGAGTTCAAGATTGGCTCAGTTCCTACTTTCGTCGGCGACCAGGGCGACATCGTCTACGCGCCAATTCTGACCTGGCATCGTATACGTTTCGCTGGCGACGGAATGGCGACCCGGCTCGCCATCGTCGGATATGCGAACTCGCACGTGTTCCAACCGCCGGAAGAGCTTCCGGGGAAGGCCACGGACAACCAATAATAAAAGCTACTCTTGTCGAGAGCTTAGAAGATCACCTTCAGGCTGAACTGTAACTCTCGCATGTCGATTCCCGCTCGTGTGCTGGTAATCGTTCCGAAGCTACCGCTTCCCGGAATGGGTTGCCCATTGCTGCTATTTATCGAATTGTTGCCTAATGTCAGATTCGGGTCTCCGAAATTCGGATGGTTCAGGAAATTGAACGTCTCGAACCGGAATTGCAGAAACCTCTTCTCGGTGAAGTAGAAATTCTTCAGCGTTGAGAAATCCCAGGTGAAAATGCCGGGCCCGATGATAGCGTCGCGGCCGGCAGTGCCGTAAGTGCCGAGCGGTTGCAACGAGAACGCATCGATGTTGAACCATTCACCCGTGCTTGGATTGCTGAGCCCGGGACTGGTGCCGGTCGCATTGGTGCGGTCGTAGCCCGTGGTGGTCTGCGAGCGGTCCGATCCCGGAACTACCGTGAGCGGGAATCCACTGCCTACTGTGATGATCGAGTTCAGCTCCCAACCGCCGATCATTTTGCTAGCGATCCCCTGGTTGAGGAACTTCCGGCCTTTCCCGAAAGGCAAATCGTAGACCACCGAAGTCACAAAGCGATGACGTTGGTCGAAGACCGACAAGCCACGATCGCACGACAGGCAATAGCTGTTCTGGGGGAACAGCGGATCGGAGCCGAGAGTCCGAACACCGCTCGAATCGTCGATAGATTTCGAAAAGGTATAACCGGACAGGACAGTCAGTCCGTTGGCATAGCGTCGCGTCAGCTTGACAGCAAGCGAATGGTAGTTTGAATCGTCGCCGTTGACGACGCCTTGAATCAGGCCGAATTCGGGAAATGGCCAGCGCTGCGCCACAGGTGTTGTGCCGGGAAGGGGCTGATTGGCGAGGTAGCCAAACCGTTCGAGTTGATGGCCCTGGCTTCCCAGATAGCCGACCTCCAAGGAGGTGAAACGGTCGAGTTGCCGTTGGATGTTCAGCTCATACTGTTCCACGTAGGGTGTCCGGTGGTCGTAATTGAAAACGAGAACCAGCGGTTGCGAGACGCAGATGAGCGGCGCGCTGACGCCGCAGGGATTGCTTCCGTTGGTCCCGAGTGGATTCTGCCAAGTCAGATTGTGATTGCTCTCCGTCGGCTGGAAGCGGCCTACGAAGTTCCGGCCCATGTCAAACACCGCGTTGCCAATATCCTGTACGTAGAATATGCCCGCACCAGCGCGTACGGTCCATTTGGGACTCGGGCTCCAGGCGATGCCCAGGCGTGGCGCGAAATTGGTATAGTTCGCTTTAATCAGGCGGTTCCCCAGGCGTCCGTCGCGCGCGACCGGGATATTGGGATTGAAGCGGATCGGCATGTTCTGATAAAAATCGCCGCTGCCTTCGCGCACCAACACCGGTTGGAGATTCGGGTCCGTAACACCGGGCGTCGAAGTGTTGAGAGGGATATAAGCATTTATTTCGCTGGTTCCCCGATCCGTCCATGGTGGAACGTATTCGTAGCGCAGACCGACGTCTACGGTGAAGTTGGGGCGCACCTTCCAGGTGTCGGTGATGTAATACGCCTGGCTGGTGGCTCGAAGCTGGACATTGGCTAAACCGGCGGCTTCGTTGATCTGGTATATATCGCCGATCATGTAATCGGCGAATCCGTAGCCAGTCGCCTGATTTTGGAAGCTCGGGCTGCCGCGCGGAAACTGGTTGCCCTGTTGGCTGAATCGGTCCCGGCGAATGTCGGCCCCGAACTTGACGGCATGGGTGCCGTGTGTCCAAGAAACGTTATCAGTCCATTGGAAGGTGTAGTTGTAGTTGACATACGGCGAATTCGAGTTGTCGCCGAAGCCGCTATAGCCGAGGATGCCGACAGCTGGAGTGCCCCACGCAATGGACGGCGGGTCAGGCAGTGGGATGCCGAGCTGTTTGAACGGGTCCAGGACGTTCGCTAACTGGCCACCAATGTCGTTGAAGAAGTGGTTGAACCCGAAGCGAAACTCGTTGACCAAGGTTGGACGGAAAATGCGTGTATTGTCGAGCAGTGCCTGCTCGGCAGTTGTGTTGGTGATGAGGCCGTTCAAATAGAGCGCGGGATTAAGTATGTACTCGCTATCCCAGCTGTAGCGGCCGTACCAGGTCGATTTTTCGTTTTCGGCGAAATCAACGCGAACTGTGAACTGATCCTTATTCGTGACATTGTTGTCTAGCGCCAAAAAGTTATTGATCAGGCTCGATCCAGGTTGGTTGGGCAGCGGGTAGTAGGCGAGGAGTCCCAGGGAAACCGGATTTAGCCGTGACGTGGGAATTTGGTTATTCGCAAAGGGATTGCCATTCATCGGGTCCGTAATTACGGTTTTTGGCAATATCTGGGAGAAGTCGCCATTTCGCATCGCAGAGGGAGGAACGCTGTAGACTCCCTGGGTCTGGTTACGCTCGCGGAAGCCTTCATAATTGGTCATGAAGAAAAGCCGGTTCTTGCCATTGAACAACTTGGGAATTTGCACCGGACCCCCCAGCGTGAAGCCGAACTGGTTCCACTTGAGCGGCGAAGATGTGGGGACCTTGGATGTGAAGCCGAAAGGGAGCGCGTCCAGACGGTTATTGCGGATGAACTCCCACACAGTGCCGTGATACTCGT
>Ga0185299_10005567_pt1 | contig 14083 bp, 13 predicted proteins | sample PaiPotPPA55metaG_FD_128002 | JGI IMG/M metagenome (GOLD analysis project Ga0185299, IMG submission 128002) | Iron sulfur acid spring bacterial and archeal communities from Banff, Canada, to study Microbial Dark Matter (Phase II) - Paint Pots PPA... ...
CATGACGACGATATCGCCGGGTCGCAAGCTCGGGACGAGAAGCTTCTCGACGTAGATCTGAAACGTCTCGCCGTTGATCGGGCCGTCGAGGAGCCATGGCGCGTCGATGCGATCATGACGCAGCGCGGCGTGCGCGCGTTCGAGACGCGCATGCTGAGCGAGGCCTATATCGTGCCGCTGCTGTGGTGGAATCGCATCGTGGTCATGAGCGCCAAGGTCCACGGCTGGAGCATGTCGCCGAGCCACCTCATCGGCCAGGATCTCGAGACGGTCTGGCTCGAGCGCTGAGGGCTCAGCCCTCGGCCGCTCAATCCGCGACGGCGGCGAGGCGGTTGTCGCCGGTGCGCAGCGGCAGCTCGACCGGCTCGTTGCGTTCTGCCGAGAGGTCGGCCGCGACGTAGACCTCCATCACCTGCCGCGCCTCCTCGGGTGTCACCAGAACCGGCTGGTCGAGCGCCACCGCGGTGGCGAAATGGTCGGTCTCGCGCGCCATCGGGCCGGCATAGACATGGCCCACCGGCTCGCCAGGCATGGTCGACATCGGGTAGACGAGGCCGCCCGTCATGGTCATCAGCGCCACGTCCTTGTGGCTGTCGTCGATCATGAGCGCCCCTTCGGTGCCCACGAACTCGATCTGCGTCATCGAATAGTTGGGATAGCCCGGCGGCAGGATCCAGCCGGCGCCGACGGTGAAGACGACCTGACTGTCCATGGTGACGGTGATCCAGCTGCAGTCGGGGGTGCCGTTCTTCCCGCGGTTGACCTTGGAGACGGACTGGCAGTAGACGCGCACGGGCTTCGCCGGTGCCAGGCACCACAGCAGCCAGTCGAGGTCGTGCGTCGCCTCCATGGCCGCGGGCGACAGCCGCGTCCGCGTGTTGATCTTGTTGCCGAGGCTGCGGCTCAGATGGCGGCTCACCATCGCGCTCACCGGCTCGCCCAGCGTGCCATCGGCAATGCATTTCTTGACATAGGCCTGCTTCGGATTGAAGCGCTGCGAATAGCCGATGGTGAATTTGAGCCGCTTGCGCCGGGCGATCTCGATGAGCTCGTCCGCCTCGTGCATTTCCATGGCGATCGGCTTCTCGAGGAACACGTGCTTTCCCGCGAGCAGACACTCGCGCGCGATCGGATAGTGCGTCGTCTCCGGCGTGGCGGAAATGTAGATGGCGTCGATCTCGTCGATCTCCAGGAGCTCGCGCCATTCTGTCGTTGCCTTCACCGGCTTGGTCTGCGCGACCATCTCGGCCAGGCGTTCCGGCCGGATCTCCGCGATGTAAAGCCCTTCCACCAACGGATTGGCGGCGCAAGCCACGGCGCGGATGCCGCCGCACCAGCCGGTGCCGATGATGCCGACCCTGATCCTCCGCATTGATCCTCCTCAGGCATTATTCGGTAAGCCACACTTCGGCGAGATCCTGGTTGAGGAAATGGCTGGGCGTGGTGATGTAGCCCATCACCTTGGCGGCGAGCGGCGTGATGCGATAGCCCCACGAGATCGGCGCGACATAGGCCTCGCGCAGCACGCGCTCCTCGAAGGCGTGCACGAGCGCCGCCCGCTCGGCCGGATCGGTTGCGCGCAGCTGCCGCTCGTAGAGCTCGTCGAGGGTACGGTCGACCGCGCGCGAGACATTGTCGGGCGCAAGGTCGTGCGACAGGTAATGGGTGAGCTGCACCGCGGGCTCGTCGACGAACTCGGCGACGAAATCGACGACGACATCGAAGTTGCCGCCGAGTCGAGCGGCGTTCCAGCGCGATGCTTCGAGCGTGTTCTGCTCGGCCGCGACGCCGATCTGGCGCCACTGGTCGAGGGCATAGATACCGGCGGTCGAAGGACGCCTTGACGTCGACCGCGGTGAGCGAGCTGCCATCGTGGAAGCGGACGCCCGGCCGCAGCCGGAAGGCGTAGGTCTGGCCAGCGTCGCGCACTTCCCAGCTCTCGGCGAGGTCGCCGATCACCTCGGGATAATGCGCGGGATCGATCCGCAGCAGCGTCGAGTAATGCGGCGCCAGATAGTGGATGGTCGAGAACGGGTTGGCGGCGTGGCAGTCATAGGTCGGCGCGTCCGCCACGACGGCGTAGGTCAAGATGCCGCCGCGCCGGGATGCATCGGCAGTGGCCGGGGCGCCGCCGAGGACCACGCATCCGAGAACGGTGAGGCAGGCAGTGACCCGGTTACGCCGCATGCGACCGGCGCCGGCGCGCACCGCAGACCACATGGCAGTTCGGCTCCACGCAAAAAAGCAAACACCTACGGCGCGGAGGAGGTTACCGCCGCGCGAGCGCCGCACTGTCAAAACTCCAGCCGAGGCTGGAGCGTCTGCTCTAGACGATTTCCGCGCAGGCGTAGGCGTTGATTTCCATGCCTACGGCGATCTCGACGATCTTCGGCGTTTTCCACACCATGGCGTCCTCCCCACAACGGTTCTAAACCACCGCGTTGGCAACGCTAACCCCCGCCCGGAGACTTGTCAAATTCGGCGCCGGCGCTCGCGCCGCCGTCGGCTCGTTCAATTTGCCTAGCGCGCGAGCGGCCGGCGCAGCCATCGCGCGAAATGGTGCCGGCACATGTGCCAAAGCAGGGCTTGCCGCCGCGGTCCATCGGTCTACTATCACGGGGTCATCCAGCCCATACGAGGTTCCCATGCCGCGAACGCTACGCCTCACCTGCGCGCGCACGACCTATTTCGAGCTGGAGCTGCAAGCGGATGAAGGCGCTTGCGCGGAACATCTGCTGGCGGCGGCGGTCGAGAGCGATCCCGAGCTGTGCAAGCGCGGAGCGATCGGCAAGTCGACTTACCGCATTGTCGAAGTCGCTGCCGCGCAAGAGGGCGAAATCTCGGCCGATCGTCGGGCGCAAGCGGCCTAGCAGGTGGCCGTCTTTCCGCACTATCTTACGGCTTGCGTCCGACGTAGCTGCGGAAAATATCGAGGTCGACATTGCATCGCAGGTCGCCAAACCCTACTTGCGCCATCGCTTCGAGGATGATTTCCGGCGGCACGCAGTTTTCGATCGTCTCCCAGTAATACTCCATCAGCGTTTCGGTCCCGCCGCCGGTGAGACGGCAGATGAAGGGGATCACGCGGCCGAGATAGGTTGATACCAACGCGTGGGTCAACGGGCGCGTCGGCTTGCTTATCTCCAGGAGGACCACAGTCCCGCCGCGTCGCAGCACGCGATGGAATTCGCGGAAAGCGCTGACAAGGTCGGAGACGTGCCGGAGCGCATAACCCATCGTCAAAAAGTCGGTGCTTTCACCGGCGAAGGGGAGCTGTTCCGCCATTCCCTGAATGAGGCGTATGTCGAGCTTCCGCCGAGCGACCGCGAGCATGGCCTCGCTCAGATCGATGCCGATGACGTCGCTTGCGCAACCCGTAATCGCCACGATCTCGTGCGCCAATAAGCCGGTACCGACAGCTACGTCGATGACCTCGAAGCCGGGACGCAAGCCGGCGCGCAACAAGCTGCGCCGGCGATACCACGCGCCGGAGCCGAGCGAACAGAGCTGGTTGACGCCATCGTAATGTGTTGCCGTCTCGTTGAACAGGCGACGGACAAAGGACGAGCGCAGTGCGCGCTGCCCGTAAAAGCCGGTGAGGACCGGATGAGGCTCGACCACACGTCGGTTGTCCGGGGCATTCATCCCTGTACCTCTTCGTGGTCTGTGCGGTGGGTCCCGCTGGATATCTGCGGCGCGCGCTGATAATCTTATGCCGTGTTTTTGGGGGACCCATGGAAGCGCGCTCCAATCCTTCGCCCATTCTATCACGACATTCGCATTCAGAAACCGCAGCCGCGGCGCCGGCCGTGTGCGACGTGCTCGTCGTCGGCGGCGGACCGGCCGGGGCGACCGTCGCCGCGCTTCTCGCCGAGCGCGGCAGGCATGTGGTTCTCGTCGAGAAAGATCGGCATCCGCGCTTTCACATCGGCGAATCCTTGCTCCCGCTGAACTTGCCGCTGTTCGAGCGGCTTGGGGTCGCCGAGGAGGTCAAGCGGATCGGGATGTTGAAATATGGTGTCGAGTTCGTCTCGCCTTATCATGGCAAGGCCGTGAGCTTCGAGTTCGCGAACGCGTGGGACAAGTCATTCCCCTATTCCTACCACGTCCGGCGATCCGAGTTCGATCAGGTACTGCTCAACAACGCCCGAGCCAAGGGCGCGGAAGTGATCGAAGGGTGCCGGATCAGCGACGTCGATTTCCTCGATGAAGGCGGTGCCGCAGCCAAAGGCCGTGATGAAGACGGGCAGGCGCGCAGCTGGCGAGCGAGGTTCCTCGTCGATGCATCCGGGCGAGACACGCTGCTTGCCGGCCAGCTCGGCATCAAGCACCGCAACCGCAGGCACAGCAGCGCTGCGGTCTTCGCGCATTTCACCGGGGCGCGGCGGCTGCCCGGCAAGGCCGAGGGGCATATCAGCATCTCCTGGTTCGACCAGGGATGGTTCTGGTTCATTCCCCTGGCTGACGGGATAACCAGCATTGGCGCCGTGTGCCGGCCGGAGCACCTCAAATCGCGGAAGATCGATCTGACCAGCTTCTTCATGAGCACGATCGCGATGTGCCCGGAAATCGCCGAACGGCTCAAGGACGCCAAGCTCGCAGGACCGGTCACCGCGACCGGAAATTACTCGTACCGCGCCGAACGCATGACCGGCAAAGACTTCATCCTTCTGGGCGACGCCTTCGCCTTCATCGATCCGGTATTCTCGAGCGGCGTCTATCTGGCGATGACCAGCGCGGTCCATGGCGCCGAGGCGGTCGAGACCTGCCTGCGTGATCCTCGTGCCGCGTCGCGCGCGCTGAAGCGCTTCGACGCACAGGTCCGGCCGGGCCTGGACGCGCTCAGTTGGTTCATCTATCGCATCCGCACGCCGGCGTTCCGCGACCTGTTCATGGCGCCGCGCAACTATTTCCGCATGGAAGAAGCGGTTCTTTCGCTGCTCGCCGGCGATATCTTCGGGGGCTCGCCGATCCGCTCTCGCCTCATGATCTTCAAGGCGCTCTACTACATCTGGAGTCTCTGCCGCTTGAAGTCGAGCGTCCGGGTGTGGCGCATGCGAAGGCAGGATGTTCGGGTTGGCGCGGTCGGCTAGTCTCGATCGGATACTGCGCAAGAGTTCGCCGTCATCGCCGTCCGGTGACGGCGCGGCGAAGAACCGAGAGGAAGCGGCGGCGGGCAGCGGTTCCATCGTCGCGCCCTTGCGCTTGGTCGCGGTCACCGCGCGAACCGGGCCGATGGCGCGCTTGCGTCGCGCCTACGAGTGGGGCGTGTTCTACGAGCTGCTCGCGGTTTTCGGCTTGAGCAGCCTGTTGTGGAGCGTGCTCGCGGCGATGCTATATCCGCTGCTGCCGCGCCGGCTCGGCGAGCCGATCGGCCAGTTCATGATCATGGCCGGGTTCCGCTACTTCGTCGCCGCGATGCGGCTGACCGGCATCATCGATTGCGATTTGAAGGCGCTCGACACACTGCGGCGCGGCACGGCGGTCGTCATCGCGCCCAATCATCCCTCGCTTCTCGACGCCGTGCTCGTCATCTCGCGGCTGCCGCGCGTGGCGTGCGCCGCAAAGGCGGAAATCTGGGATAATGCCTTTCTCGGCGCCGGTGCCAGGCTGGCCGGATACATTCGCAACGATTCGACAACCGCGCTCATCCGCCACGCGGTCCTCCAACTCCAGGCCGGACGGCATTTTCTGATTTTTCCCGAAGGCACGCGGTCGAGAACGTTGCCGCTCGGCGATTTCAAGGGTGGCTTCGCACTGATCGCGAAGAAGGCCCGGACGCCGGTGCAGACAGTCTTCATCGAGAGCAACTCGCGCTTTCTTGGCAAGGGCTGGTCGCTCTTCAGGCGACCCGAATTCCCGCTCGTCTATCGCGTGCGGGTCGGTCGCCGCCTCGCGGTCGAGGGTGACATCCACGAATTCGTGGATGAGCTCCACGCCTATTTCCGGCGAGAGCTCGCTGGACGCGACAGCTGAAGGCGAGCGTGAGCCGCGCCGCGCCGACCCATCTTGTGCTGATTCCCAGCTACAATACCGGGCCGAGAGTTCTCGCGACGGTCGAGGACGCGCGACGATTCTGGGAGCCTGTCTGGGTTGTCGTCGACGGCAGCAGCGACTGCAGCGGTGAAGCGCTGCTTCGCATGGCCGCCGGCGACCACGGGCTTCGCGTCCTTATCCGGGAGCGCAACGGCGGCAAGGGCGCGGCGGTGCTGGACGGTTTGCGCGAGGCGCGGGCCCGCGGTTTTACCCATGTGCTGACAATGGATGCCGACGGCCAGCATTCGGCGGGCGCAATCCCGGAATTCATGGCCCTTTCTCAGGCTCGGCCTGACGCGATGATACTGGGCGTCCCTGTGTTCGGGGCAGATGCGCCGCACCTGCGCGTTGCCGGGCGGCGCGTATCCAACTGGTGGGCGAATTTGGAGACGCTATGGCAGGGCATCGGCGACTCGCTGTTCGGCTTTCGCGTCTATCCCATCGCGCCTCTGCTGGCGGTCATGGAGAGGACGCGTTGGATGCGCCGGTTCGATTTCGATCCCGAGGCCGCAGTGAAACTATGCTGGCATGGGGTGCCCGCCATAAACCGGCCTGCGCCGGTGAAATACTTTCGCCCGGACGAGGGCGGCGTCTCCCATTTCCGGTATGTGCGTGACAACGCGCTGCTGACGTTCATGCACGCGCGGCTTATGGGCGAATTCCTCATCCGGGTGCCGCTGCTTATGGCACGGCGGCTCAGATCATCGCGCCGTTAATCGAGATGATCTGCCCGGAGATGTAGGCGGCTCGCTCGGAAGCGAGGAAGCTCACGAGATCGCCCACCTCGTCCGGCGTTCCTGCGCGCTTCATCGGCACGAGCCGATCGATGGTTTCCTTCGGGAAGACTCCCGCGGCCATAGGCGAAGCGATGATGCCGGGCGCCACCACATTGACGGTGATGCCGCGGCTCGCAAGCTCCACCGCCAGAGCGCGAGCGGCTCCGTGCAGGCCTGCCTTGGCCGCGGCGTAATTCACCTGGCCGCGATTGCCGACGATGGCGGCCACCGAGGATATGTTGATGATTCGACCCCAGCGCGTCTGAATCATCGGCATGAGCAACGGTTGTGTGACATTGAAGAAGCCGTTGAGCGAGACGTCGATGACGCGCGACCATTGTTCATGCGCCATCCCCGGCATCACAGCGTCATCGTGAACCCCTGCATTGTTGACGAGAATCTGGAGAGGGCCCGAGGCGAGCAAGCTGTCCAGCGCCTTGGCTGTCGCGGCGTGATCGGTGACGTCAAAAATGACCGTCTCCGACGCGCCTCCCAGCGCGGCGATCTCGCGGTCGATCATCTCCGCGCGCGGCGCTCCGGTGTTGGCATGCACATAGACGTAGTGGCCGTCGGCTGCGAGCTTTCGGCAGATGGCTGCACCGATGGCGCCACTACCGCCGGTTACCAACGCCCGCCTCATGCCTAACTGGTTTCCATCACCACTGCCGCCCGCCCGCTCAGCAGCTCGACGTCATTGCAGCGAAGCGCGAACCGATAGATCGCCTGCCGTTCGTCGCCGGCGAGGCGCTCCGCCTCGATGGCGAGATCCGTTGCGAACGGGTCCAGGCGGTCGTACCGACAAGTCACCTGGCGTACGCTGGCAAGATAGCCGTGCCGCGGCGTATCCGCGACCCCGGCACAAAGACGACCATGGAGGGCCATGGCCTGGGCGGCAAATTCGATGCCGCAGACCGCGCCCAGGCGCGCACGGCTGCGCAGCGGATTGTTGGGGGCCATGTGCTGGCGCGATAGGCAGCGTATAGAGGTCGGGGACCAGTGGATAATCTCGTCGAGCAAGCACATCGCACCGGCGTGAGGGATCAATGTCGCGATCTTTTCGCGTCCGATCAGCATGGCGCCGCTCGGCGTGCCTCGCGCCCAAGGTCGACGCCCGCGAGCGTAGCCACGCACGCCAACGCAAGCTCGATCCGCAGCCCCGGTACGTAATCGAGGCTCAGCGTCGAAGGCGTGTTCGCGGCGACGGCTGCTAGAAGCGGAAGGCTCCGCGCCGCCGGCGTGCTTTGGCGCAAGGCTTCGAGGGCGGGTTCGGTCATCGGTGTCGCTTTGCCCCACCCCCGCGTGATTTCGATGTCCATCTGCGCCAACGAGTTCTCGTTCGCACCGGGCGCCAAGATCAGGGCTGTGCCGAAAACCGCGCCGATGTGACGCACACTGTTGAGGGGCTCGGGGTAGGGGAGATCATAGGCGATGAGCGCCACGGCGCGGTCATCGACCGTGGCCTGGACCATCGCCTCGACCAAGCCGGCGGCAAAGCTCGTGTCATGACAGCAAAGGCTGCTCGATGGTGCATGGGACTTGGTGGCTATGCTCCAGTAGCCTGCTGGCGCATTATGCACCGAGTTGTGGAACCGCGTCGGCGAAAGCTCGGGATCGTCCGCCGCAAGAGCCTTCAGGATCTCGTGGATCGTTTCGCCGTCGCCTCCGGACGAAGTAAATACGGTGGCAGTTGCCGCCGCGTCGCGACGCGCTGCCGCGAATGCTTCGGCACCCACGGCCAGCGCGAGCTTGACCGTCTGTACCGTCCTGCGGCGCTCGTTTGCCGGCAAAAGCGGGCTCGCCGGTATGCTTGCCGGCGCGGGCAGGTAGGGCTCGGTGCCCGCCAGCGCCGCGCGCGACGCAGCCCATCCATCCAGCCCTGGGCCGCGCAGCCCTATTCCTTCGAGGTAGACACGCACTATCCGGCCCGTCCAAAGATTAAACTGCAGTTGGCGCCGCCGAAGCCGAAGGAATTGCTGATCACGCGATCAACGCTTGCGCGTCGCTTTTCGACCATGTATCGGCTCCTGAAGGTCGGGTCGACGGTTCGCGTGTGAGGACTGCCAGGTATGAACCCATGCATGATGCTTAGTGCCGAGAAGATCGCCTCGATGATACCGGAGGCGCCCAGGGTGTGCCCGGTGAATCCCTTGGTCGAGCTACAGGGCGTCGTCGAACCCAGCAAATCAGAGACCGCACGATCCTCCGCTGCGTCACCGACTGGGGTTGCAGTGCCGTGCAGATTGACATAGTCGATGTCGCCCGGCGTGAGCGCGGCGGCGGCGAGCGCCCGCTCCATGGCCAGCCGCGCGCCGATCCCTTCGGGATGCGGCGACGACATGTGATGCGCATCGCTGCTTTCGCCGACGCCGAGCAGGTGCACGCGCGCGCCGCGGTCCCGTCCGCCTGCCACTTTCTCCAGCAGCGCAAACCCGGCTCCCTCGCCGATGGATATCCCGCGGCGCTCCGCGTCGAACGGACGACAGGGCTCGTCGGAGACGAGACCTAGCGAGCGGAAGCCGTGGAGTGTCGTGCCGCACAGCGTATCCGCCCCGCCGACCACCGCCGCGTCGCAGAGTCCTGCGGCCATCATCCGCACGGCGTTTGCAAAAACCTTGGCGGTCGTCGCGCACGCTGAGGAGACCACGACGGAAGGCCCGTCGAGCCCTAGATAGCGCCGGATGAAGTCGCCGAGCGAGTACGTGTTATGCGTTCGCGCATAGTCGAAATTCGCCGGCAACATACCGGTTTCCAGATCGCGCTGCCGATAGGCGGTCTCGGTTTGGAGGATTCCCGACGTGCTCGTCCCCAGGAAAACGCCGATTCGGTCCGCTCCGTACCTTTCTCGTGCGCCTGCGACGGTGTCAAGAAAACCGTCCTGATTCAGGGCCATAGCCGCCACGCGATTGTTACGACAATCAAATTCGGCCCAATCGCCCCCGCGGCCCCACTCATCAAACCCTGCCACCTCCCCGACATAGAGGGACGGCGGCGCTACGCCACTGTTGGAGCGCCTAAGCCCGCTCACCCCATCCTGCAGCGAGGCAAGGGTAGCCGCCTGACCAGCGCCGATGCTGGTTACCACGCAGAAATGGCTGAAAGAGACCGGCTGCAAAGTCTTGACAAAGTCCAGGTAACGTCATGGGCCGGGAGCATCCGGATGAAACAGCCGTGTCAGATTTCGCTAGCTGTGTCAATCGTCACTCGGCAGCCGCCGTCAACCGCAATGGGCGTGCAGGGCGGGTATCCCGGCAGGTGGCAAGGGTTCACCTCGGCACGGCGGTCGCCATTGATTCCGGCGCGCGGCTGAGGAACGCCTGGGCGGCTTTTATCTGCTCGCGTTCGCGCTCGATGTAATCAAAAAATTGCGCGTAGAAGGCGGCGAGATCGTTGGGCTTGTCGCTCACCGTGACGCTGCCGCGCGATGTCGCTTCGTGGCTGATCTTCCGGTAAAGCTCGGCGAAATAGGCGAGGTTGGCGCGCAGATCCGTGTAGCGGGGCTCGGAGAAAATCCGCTCGAAGCGCCGGCGATAGACGCCGATGATCGGATCGTCATAGAAGATCAGTTTGAGATCGGTTTCATAGACGTCATTGTCCAGCACGACCCGTTCCGCCTCGGCGAGGGCGCCCGGCTCGGTCGGCAGCCAGCCCGCCTCCATGAGGGCGTGCCGGCTCGCCTTGTCGCGATAGAGCGCCGCGGGATCGTCGAGCGGCAGATCGTTGGTCCGCCGCATCAGGTTGACGAACTCGTTTTTCGGCACGGGGAAACTCAGCGCCGCGAACAGCAAGGACTGGTCGGTTTTCCATTCGCTCCACACGCCGGCCGCCGCCAGCGCGTTGTGCGCCACGTGCGAGCAATTGTTGCGCAGGACGTCCCATTCGAAATCCTTCTTTCCGTCCCGATATGGCGCATTGAGCTCGTTGAGGAACGCGGCGACGCGTGTCATCTGGTCGCGGTCCATCGGCACGCGCGCGCAATAGCGGTCGCGGCCGAAGCCGACGGCGTAATCCGTCGCCACCGAGACTTCGTACATGTAGTCGCGCCGCGACATGCGCGCGGGCATTTCGGTGAAGACCTCGGGATGAAACTCGACGCCGTCGAGAATGTCGATCTTTTGCGCCGTCGCCTGCGCCCGGCGATAGGCGTCGCGCGTCAGCTTCTCATGCGGACGGAGGCCGCCACGAAAGTAGAAGTCGCGGCCGGGCGTCGCGACCCAGACGGCATTCTTGAAATGGGAATTGACGCTGATCCCGACCCCCGTTGCGGAGGCGCCATCGCCGCCCTCGTCCGCGTCGCACAGCTTGACCGTCGGGTAGTGGGCGTCGGCGACGCGGCAGACGCCGTTGAGATAGAGCCCCGAGTGGCCGCCGATGCCGTCGCCGAAGCCGCTACTGACGGGGGCGCCGAAGCCGGGCTTCTTTTTGAACTGGGAGAGCGCGCATAGCTCGGCATAGTAGGGATGAAGCGCGTCGTAGACGCGCTCGTCATCGGCGGTGGGCGCCGTGTCGACATGCATCGTACCGCACGCCGCCAGCCCCATCGCGACGCCAACCGCAAGCGCGACACGCACAATCCTCATCCCGGCTCCTTGGTGGCCGGCAGAAGCTAGCAGAGGCAGGCCGGCTGGTGAAATGGCGAGTTTCCGGCCCTAGATCAACCGCCGCTTTCTCCCTTCCGCCGGGTCACGCTTCCGAAAGGGTCGCGGTCCAGCGCTTGGCGCCACAGGCTACACCAGGTCTGCCAATCGTGCCCGCCCTCGATGACGATGACGCGCGGCTCCGGCAGTTCCTGCGCCAGCAGGGACGCGCCCCGGGCGAAGCGGTCGCTGCGCCCATAACCGAGATAGAGCGCCAACCGGTCCGCGGCCATCGGGCCCGCGGATTTGAGCCAGGCGAGAAGCTGGCGCTCGATATCGACAGGACGCAGAGTGCCGGGATCCCAGCGGGCGAGGCCGCCGGCATCCGCCACTTCGGCGATGAGGCCGGGGGTCCCGAGGAAGGGCGCCAGCAGAATCGCGCCCGCCACCTGGCCGGAATGCCGTCGCGCATAGAGCAACGCGCCCATCGCGCCGAGCGAAACGCCCAGGAACCACAGCGGGGAGGCCGCCGCGCGGGCGGGAAGGATGATGTCGTCGTGCAGGCGCTCGACCACGCTGCCGTCGAGGTAGAGATCGACATCGGGTTGCGCGACGGTAACGTCGACCGGCCATCCCCGCTCATGGATGGCATCGATGAAGCCGTGGCGTGCGAAGTCGTCGCGCTCCATGCCGTAGCCGGGCAACATCACCAGCCGGACCCGCCGCGCGTCGCGGCTCGGCGCGACATGGTGCATGGCATCGATCGCGGGCGGCGTCACGGCGCTGTGCTGCCGCTTGTCCAGCCGGAATCCCGGGATGCTCCGGCGTCGCTCCGAGCGTTCAGGATGGCACCAAAGAAAAGGCTGAAGGCCGCGCCGACGGCGACCGTCGCGCCGATATCGTGGAGGACGGGAATGCGCGAGAACGACAGGACGCCGAAGCCGATCACCGTGCAGAGATTCGCCAGCACCAGCGATGCCAGCGTGCGTTCGACCTGCTCGTCTTCGCGCTTCTGCCGTTCGAAGAACAGGCAATAGTTCGACCCCACCGCGACGATCAGGAGCAGCCCCACGAGATTGAAGATGGACAGCTTGCCGCCGCCGGCGGTCAATAGCGCCAGCGTCAGCACGACGGACGCGGCCAGCGGCGCCATCACGAAAAACACCCGCGTCATCGAGCGCAGGCCGATGGCCAGCAGCGCCAGGATGACAAGGCTACCGATCAGCGAGAGCAGGACCGCCTCGCGCTGGTAGGTCTGGAGGAGACGGTCGGATTCGGCCTTGAGATCGACGAACACGGCACCGCGCTCGTTGAGCGCGCCGATCCGATCCGCGACACGCGGCGCATCGGCCAGGCCGCGCAAGGGCAGCGCGGCGATCCAGGCGCCATGCCGCTCGAACAGGAGAGACCCCAGCCTGAGCGAGAGGCGCGGCGGCAAGCTAGCGCGCCGCACGGGCGGCTCGTTGCGCGCCACGGCCACGTCGGCGAGAAACGGTGCGAACAGCTCGGCGCGGAAGCCCAGCCCGTCGAGCGCTTCCTGCAGATGGCCGCGCAAGGTCTCGGCGTCCGGAAGCGCCGATTTGCGGGCGCGCTGCGTCCGGTCGCTCGGCAAGTATCGATCGGGCGCGTCGAAGCCGGCGAGCAGCTTCTCGTCGGCCATCGCGCGGAGTCCGCCGGAAAGCCGCTCGCTCGCTTCGAGCGCCTCCTGCTCGCCAGCGGCGGTGACGACCACGAGATAGCGGACGTCGGGCGCTCCGACATCGCGCCGCAGTCGCTGGTCGAGCTGCTGGTCGCGGACCGGTATCGGGCTCAGGCTCGTTATCTCCTCCTGCCAATAGCCGCCGCGATGGAAGCACAGCAGCGCAATCGCCGCCAGCACCGCTGCCAGCAGGGGAAGCCGCAGCCGGTGCGCCCGCCGCATCACCGCCCGTGGAATATGCGCGAAGAGCCGCGACTCGACCGCGGTGAAGCCGCGCGGCAGCAGGGCCGGCAACAGCCAGCGCGTCGTCGCCAGGGCGACGATGAGCCCGGTGATCGAGAGCAGGCCGAGCTGGGCGAACCCGGTGAAGCTCGATAGCAGCATGGCGCTGAATCCGGCGACCGATGTCAGCGCGCCCAGCACAAGCGTCGGCCAGATGCGCACCAACGTCTCGGCCGGCGGTCGCGACGGCGCGGTCTGCGTGAAGAGATAAATCGCGTAATCGACGGACTCGCCCATGAGGGTAACGCCGAAGCCAAGGGTGATCCCGTGCACGAAGCCGAACCCCAGGCTCACGGCGGCGATGCCCGCGACGGCGCCGCACAGCACGGGAAGGAAGCCGAGCACGAGCAGGAGGGCCGAGCGATAGGCCGAGAGCAGCACGCCGGCGATCAGCGCCGTCGCGATCAGCGACAATCGTTCGGCGTCCTCCTGTGTCGTCGCACGGGTGTGCACGGCGAAGACGCCGGGGCCGGTTTCCAAGAGGTGCGCGCTGTCGGCGCCGGGCGTGTCCTGTCGCGCGCCGCGGAAGGCGTCCTCGATCCGCTGCAGCGCCTGCTGCTGGCCGTCGATGTCGAAGCCGGCGGCGCGCGTCTGCACCATGAGCAGGGCGCGGCTGTCGTCCGGCGCAAACCAGATTCCGTCGCTTGTGTGCGGCGGCGACTCCCCCGCGAACTGGTCGAGGATGGTCAGCATCTCGCCGGTGGGGTCGCTCGGCA
>Ga0185299_10005570_pt1 | contig 14071 bp, 13 predicted proteins | sample PaiPotPPA55metaG_FD_128002 | JGI IMG/M metagenome (GOLD analysis project Ga0185299, IMG submission 128002) | Iron sulfur acid spring bacterial and archeal communities from Banff, Canada, to study Microbial Dark Matter (Phase II) - Paint Pots PPA... ...
TGATTGATTAGATAGCTCGCCGCCATTCGCACCATCGGATAGGGATCGAAATCGGCGAGCGCCTCCGCGCGATGCAGCCGCCACGCGAGCATGATCGGGAACGCGACTTCGTCGAGCTGGATGCCGTTCCAATAAGGTTCGCCGTCCACCCAGAAATTCTGCGCGAAACCGCCGTCGTCATGCTGCGAACACGCCAGGTAAATCAGCGCGCGCAGCGGCGTCGAGGTATCTCCCGCGGCCAGCAATCCCGTCGCGCTATTGACCATGTCGCGCGTCCACACCAGGTGGTAGCCGCCCAAATCCTCGTCGCCCTTGACCTCGCCCCACGGAATACTCAGCGACGCGATCAGCGCGCCGGGATAGCTCTTGTCCTCGTGCGCCATGATCAACTCGCGGCTGCGCCGGTACAGCATCCCGCCGTCGCCGGTCAGCTGTTCGAGCGGATGCAGTCTGCGCACCACGCGCTCCCACTGTTCCAGAAAACGCGTGCGATGCGTCACGAACGGCTGCGCGAGCGACTGGAACAGCGTGGTCACCGCGCGATGCAGCGAGCGGCCGAACGCGAGTCCGACGGTAAAGTGAAAGCCGCCGCGCAAATCGATTTCGCCGGTAAGCGCGATATTGCCGTCGGTGGCCGCCGCAAAGTCGTATTCGAGCCTGTAGTTGCGCGAGAGATCCTGCCAGCCGTCGGTCGTCCCGACGTAGCCGCACGAGCGCGCGACGAACGGCGCCGTCGCTGCCACCGCCAGCCAGGTGCCATTCTTGTTCGCCGTCAGGAACTCGCGCCCCGCGATTATCGCCGCGTTGCCGTTATTGCCCCAGCCGCCGACTTCGAGATGCGGCGCAATCAGTACATAGACGTGCAGTTTGCGCAGCAACGCCGGGTCGCCTGCCAGTTCCGTATCGATCAGCACGCACGGTTGATGCGGGTCCGCAATCACTTCCGCGATCAGTTGGTAGCGTCCGGCCGGATCGGAATTGGTCAGGCGCACGCCAAGCCCATGCTCGCCGAGGTATTCGATTTTCGTTACCAGATTCCGATGCGCGTCGTGGAAAAAACTTTCGCCGTCGGTGACCAGGAACTGCAGGTCGCGCACTTGTGGGCGATCCAGCGTCGGAAAATAAATTTCACTCAGCACCCCGCGCGATACCGTGTACCAGATGCGGCTTGCGGTCGCGTATGCGGTACCGATAATGTCCTTGGCGCTGTGCGTCCAGCGCGGTTCGATTCCCGGGGCGCCGGTTGCAACCGGTGTGTATTCGAGCCGTGCCATGTGTCGAAAGCCTTCTCCCCGAACGTGATTCTATTCGGCCGGTATTTTAGCTGGTCGATGCCGTGGCGGCCTTTTCAGACTGCTCTGTGCGGAAAAAGTAGGAAACTCCAATACTCAGTCCGTATAGCAACAACAGCGGAATCGCGAGTAGGAATGGCGAAATCATATCGGGCGGTGTAAGCGCCACCGCCACCACGAAAATCGCCAAGATCGCGTAACGGAAGTAGCTGATCATCATACTGTAATCGATCATGCCGATTCGCGTCAGGAAGAAGGCAAAGATCGGCATCTCGAAGGTTATCGCAAACGCAATCAGCAGCTTGGCTGAAAACGCTAAGTACTCGCTGATTCGTATCGTCGGCGTCACCCCGATACTTTCGTATTGGCTGAGAAAAAATGCGTAGCCAATCTTGAACACCACGGCCCAGCAAAAATAGCCGCCGGCGATAAAAAAGATCGACGCGAAGATCACGAACGGCATCGCCATCCGCCGCTCCGCTTCATAGAGTCCCGGCGCGACGAACTTCCAGATTTCGTAAAACACCGCGGGGCTGGCGATAAACAGTCCCGCGATCAGCGCGACCTTGATCTTGGTGAAAAAGGCCTCGCCCACTCCCGTGCCGATCAGTAATACAGTGCGGCCATGCGCGGCCGCGTGCAGCGGCCAGGTCAGCGCGGCGAATAGCCAGTCGGCGCCGAAATATGCCACTGCGAAACCGAGCCCAATAGCTATTACACAACGGATCAGCCGTCCGCGCAGTTCCTTCAGATGCTCGAGCAGCGGCATCCGGAAGTCGTCGCTCGCGGGCGTCTCCGCCCGGTCGATTAACGGCGGTTCCGTTCCCGTCAATGCCGGCGGCGGTTCCGCCCGTGCCGGCGTTTCAGGTTGAGCCAGTGTCTCTGGCGCTGCCGGTATCTCCGATGCTGGCGGCTCCGCTCCGGACGCCTTGGGATCGTCGATTGTCACGTGGTGCGTTGCCGCTAGTTTGGCGTAACCGGCTTGTCGGAAGAATCCGCCGCCGTATCCGCCGCTACTTTCGCCTCGGCGGCCGTGGCGGATTCTGCGATATTAGCGCCCGTGGCGACTTGCGTCGGCTGCATCGTCGTGTGCGGCTTCATCGTATTGATGATGGGCTCGCTCCGCTCCGGTGCCTGCTGATCGAGCGCACCGCCGAGCTCGCGCATCACCATGTTGCTTGCCAGGCGCAGCTCGCGCAGGATCTTTCCCGCAGCCCGCATCACGTCCGGCAGATTTTCCGGCGGAATCACGATTAGCGCGACCACCAGAATCACGATAATTTCGACTATGCTCAAATTCAGCGCCGATCGGGTCCGTTGGTCACGCCGCCCCGCCCAGTTGGGGGTGGCGCGGCCCTCAATGATCGTGAACCCGCGCCGAGGTGTCAAATCATGAAGCGCACCGCGCTGGTCGCCGACCGCCGCTACCTCGACCATTATGCCGGCCGCGTCCATCCCGAACGTCCCGAACGCGTCGCCGTGATGCTCGAGATGGCCGAACATCTCAAACGTCCCGACCTCAAGCTCTACGCCCCGCGCCAGGCTGTGCGCGCGGAGTTAGCTCTCTGCCATCGCGACGATTACATTGCCGCCGTCGAGCATACCGCCACCCTCGAACGCTCGAACTTCGATCCCGATACCCACACGTCGCCCGCGACCTGGCAGACCGCGAGGCTCGCCGCCGGTGGTGTGCTGACCGCGGTCGAGGCGGTCCTCGCCGGCGAGGCCTACAACGCCTTCGCGATCGTCCGCCCGCCCGGCCATCACGCGCTCGCGAATCGCGCGATGGGCTTTTGCTTCTTCAACAACGTCGCCATCGCCGCCGCTGCCCTGATCGCGAACCACGGCCTCAATCGCGTGCTCATCCTCGATTGGGACGTCCATCACGGCAACGGCACCCAGGAACTCTTCTATGCCTCGCCGCAAGTCCTTTACATGTCGCTCCATCAATATCCGTTTTACCCCGGCACCGGCCTCTTCGAGGAAATCGGCGTCGGCGCGGGCGCCGGTTACACCGTCAACGTTCCGCTTCCCGTGTCCTTCGGCGACGACGAGTATCTGCGCGTCTTCGACGACCTGTTGATGCCGATCGCGCGCCAGTTCAATCCGCAATTCGTCCTGATTTCTTCGGGCTTCGATTGTCACTTTCGCGATCCGCTCGGCGGGATGCGCGTGACCGAGCGCGGCTTCCTCGCGATGGCCCGCCGGATGAAGCGCCTCGCCGCCGAATGCTGTAACGGCCGGATGGTCGCGGCGCTCGAAGGCGGCTACGACTTGAAGGCGTTGGCCGATTCAGGCCGCGAAGTAATCGATGAATTGGGCCGCGAGGCCGACGAGCCCATCGCCCCCGCCGGCGCCTGCGCGCGCATCCTCCCCATCATCCAGCGCTCCCGTTACTTCCACGCCCCCTTCTGGCAATCCCCTTAGCGGGTCAACCGGTGCCCATACTATGGTAGGACTCGAACTCACTCACTCGACCACCCGCAACCGCTAGTAGTGGGCCGGTCTCTGATGGTGCCTTTTAGCGTTGCCGGTCTTTAGGGCCGACAATTCGGACCTGGCTATCACCAGTTGCACGATCCTTACGGCCGTCGCTCGGGAGCCCATGCGGCAACGGCACGGCCGTCAGACAATCATTCAACCAATCGGTTGACTATCTGCCAGCACGCGGCTATATTCAACCACATGGTTGAACTAGAGCAACCTCAGCTGAATACCGTCTTTCACGCCCTCGGCGACGCCACGCGCCGGCGGATGCTTCGCGAACTCGCCCTTGGCGAACGAACGGTAGGCGAGCTTGCGGAACCCTACGCTATTTCGCTCGCGGCCGCCTCGAAGCACATCAAGGCACTGGAGAACGCCGGGCTGATCCGTCGCGAGGTGCGCGGCCGCACCCATCTGTGCCGCCTCGACCCCGGACCGCTCGCCAGCGCCCACCAGTGGCTGAGCTTCTACGAGCGCTTCTGGACCGAGCGTCTGGATGTGCTCGAACGGCTCCTCCGCAAGGAGGACGAACGCCAATCGCCCACCCCCAAGAAAGGAGATGACCAATGAACGAACGTGCAAGCCTCGACGCCTATGGCGTGCTGACCGAGCCTGCCACGTTGAAGATCCAGCGCCTTCTACCCGGCCCCATCGAGCGCATCTGGGCGTATCTTACGGAGAGCGACCTGCGCCGCCAGTGGCTGGCGGCGGGCCATATGGAGATGAAGGTCGGCGCGCCCGTCGAGCTCGTCTGGCGCAACGACCAGCTGACCAACCCGCCCGGCCAGCGGCCGCCCGGCTTCTCCGCCGAGCGCCGGATGCAGAGCCGTATCACCGAGCTCGATCCGCCCTACAAGCTCGCCATTGCCTGGGAGGGCAGCGGCGACGTTTCCTTTGAGCTGGAGACAAAGGGCAACGAGGTGCTGCTCACCCTGATCCATCGGCGCCTGCCCGACCGCGCAAACCTGCTGGGCGTCGGAGCCGGCTGGCACGCGCACCTCGACGTTCTGTTCGCCCGCGCGACCGGCAAGGAGCCAGAGCCATTCTGGGACGGCCTGAGCCGCCTGCGGAAGGAATACGACCAGCGGCTGCCGGCCTGACGGAAACCATGGGGTACCGGCTCCGCCCGATCAAAATGGGTGGGCTGACGCCGCCGATATAACAACAAGAAGGAGAGAAGAGCGATGACGAAGCACATAACCGGGACACGTGAAGAGTGGCTTGCAGCTCGGCTCGGGTTGCTTACGGAGGAGAAGGAGCTAACGCGGCGCAGCGACGAGCTGGCGCGGCGGCGGCAGGAACTGCCGTGGGTCCGGATCGACAAGGAGTATCGATTCGAGACCGACGACGGGAGCGCCTCGCTGGCCGACCTCTTCCGAGGGCGCTCACAGCTCCTCGTTTACCACTTCATGTTCGGACCCGACTACACGGGAGGGTGTCCGTCCTGTTCGGCGATCGCGGACGGGTTCGACCGCTCCGTCGTCCACTTGGCGAACCACGACGTCACGCTTTCGGCCGTGTCCCGGGCGCCGCTCGCGAAGTTGCAGGCATACAAGCGGCGGATGGGGTGGACGTTTCCCTGGGCGTCCTCGCTCGGCAGCGACTTCAACTTCGACTTCAACGTCTCGCTCACCGAGGAGCAACAGCGCGACGGGGCCGTCGAATACAACTACCGGCGCGAAGCGGCGTCGCAGTTACGCGGCGGCGAGGGGCCCGCGATACCCTCGCGCAGGACACCCGAAGGACCCGCGAAGGGCGCCGCCATGACCGGCACCGACGTGGCCACCTACGCGCGCGAGAGGCCGGGCATGAGCGCGTTCGTGCTCGAGGACGGCGTCATCTACCACGCCTATTCTACCTATGCGCGCGGACTGGACGGCCTCTGGGGAGCGTACCAATGGCTCGACCGTGCCCCCAAGGGGCGCAACGAGACAGGCTACTGGTGGCGCCGCCACGACGAGTACAACCAGCGCTGAGCGAAGTCGTGGGTGTCGTGGCGCAACCGCGAACCGGAGATCTCACGACGGGCATGCTTCCGAGCGAACTTCCCAGCACGGCCCGTTCGGCGTCTCGGCGCCGCTCTTCGCCGCCAGCGCGGCGGTGACGATCGGTGATGCCTGTCGTGGCACAGCCATCACCGTCGAACGCCTCGCACCGGCCGGTGAGCGCGTCGTGCGAGCCGTCGGGCCCGTCGTCGTCGGGGCAGGGTTGTTTCTCATCGCGCAAGCAGCCGGGCCCGGATGACGCATCCGCATCGTAGAAACACGAACGCGGCTTCCTCGCGATGGCGCGCCGGATGAAGCGCCTCGCCGCCGAATGTTGCAACGGCCGAATGGTTGCGGCGCTCGAAGGCTGCTACGACTCGAAGGCGCTGGCCGATTCAGGCCGCGAAGTGATCGACAAATTGGGCCGCGAGCCCGACGAACCCATCGCCCCCGTCCTCGACGGCTTGCGCGGTTCCGCCGCCAACGGCGCGCGCGTCCTCCCGATCCTCCAGCGCGCCCACTACTTCCACGATGAGTTCTGGAAATTATCGTAGCGGGTATTCGTCATCTATGTGTTCGGGCCGCCTGCGAAATCGCCGCCGCGGACCTTCCAGGGTACCATCCGGTCGATCAGATGGTCGCGCACGATCAACGTGTGGAACAGCACCGCGCTGAAATGCGCGATGATCGTCGCGAAGAACAGATGTGCGACGATCGTGTGCGTCTTGCGCAGGAACGCGTAGAGCATCGGACTGTGCGGCAGGATCGGTGGCAAATGTAGCGGGCCGAAAAGCACGATCGGATAGCGCGCCGCCGATAGCATTCCCCACCCGATCAGCGGCATCGCAAACATCATCGCGTACATCGTCTTTTCGGAAATCGTGGCCGCGAGCCGCTCAGCGGGCGGCATGCTGGCGATGAATTCGGGCGGCGGGTTGAGCTTGCGATTCACGTAACGAATGATGACCAGAATCAGGATCGCTATCCCCAGCGGGCGATGGATCGCAACCAACGAATGGTAGTCCGCCAGCGAGGCGACCATCGCCACACCGATGAACAGCATCGCGATGATCATCGCCGCCATCGTCCAGTGCATTAGTCGGGAGAACAGCGTGAATTGTCCGCTGCCCGTGAATCGGGTTTCTCGCCTGGCTTCGCTCACTGTCGTATTTCCGCGGGCGTGACCGCGCTGGGTTCCTTGGTTTCGCCGGCTCGTCTCGTAAACGATTGTGAATAGGTGGCCGATCGTGCGCTGAGCAATGGATCGTCAGACGGCGCGATGCCCGAGGGCAGCACCAGCGGGTCATAGTTGATATCGCGGCAGGCGCCGGTCTGCTCACTCTCGACATGATCGATCGTGAGGACACCGGCATCGACGTGTTCCCGATTGGCGGGCCACGCGATCGTCGCGTCGTTAATCGGATCGCCCGGGTCCCCGATCGTGATTACCAGATGCCATCGCAACGGCTGTTCTGACGGTTGGTTGATTCGACGAATGAGCGCGTCAAACAGGTAATTCTTACCCTGCGATGCGGATTGCGCGGCATCGGCTGCCACAAACGGCTGCACCGGGATCATCGACCAGCGCACCGGAATCGAGTTGCCCGCCGCATCGATGAAACGGAAGGCGTCGAGGCTGTTGTAGGTGCTGTTTTCGAAGCCCGACGACACCGGCCGACTCATCACGAGCGGTATCGCGCGAGCGGATTCAGGATGCTTCGCGAAAAACGCCTGCACCCTGGCGGGGTCGGGTTTTCCGGTCGCCGGGTCAGCTTGAAAAGCGATTAATTGGTCGCGGAAGGCCTCGGGGGTCTTGACCACGAAGATCGGAATGTTATTTATCCCGGTCCGCCATTGCTCTCCGTCGGGGAGCTTAAAAAGCAGCGCCATGCTGCGGACGATTCCAGAGGCGTCGGGCGCGTATGGATTCCCGCCGGCCAATGCGAAACGGCCGATCACGCGCACGCGGCCGGGCCGAAAGACGACCGCTTTCGAGATCCGGGCGGCGTTGCCGCTGCTCTCGAAAAACCCGGTGACGCAAACCCCCTTGGCGTGATTGCGGCGGAATCCGGGATGGGGCCCGTTGACCGCCTCGAAGGTATCGATGAAGCGCGCGGGAGTCAGTCGATGCGGCGAAAACCAGCCGCCAGTATAGGCGAAAGCGCCGACAATACCCGCGATAACGACACCGATTGCCGCCCATCGAATCAGCATACGGCTCCCGTCAGCATATCGCTCCGGTCACATATCGCTCTGTTCAGTGCATGACTGCGGTCAGCGCCCGCGTTTTCCCACCTTGCGCTTTTCGAGGCGCTCCCGCCATACCCCACGCGCGTATCCTCCCGATCATCCAGCGCGCCCACTACTTCCACTTCCCCTCCTGGCAATTCTCCTGACGGGGATTGGAAATCGGTATACCTATTCGACCATCCGGTGGCGATAGAAAAACTAGATTAACCGCAGATAGTCGGTCTTCGTTTTGTCGGCCGCTCTACGAATTGCCTGGCAAATTGCGACGAATAGCCAGACCCGTTTGCGGCTGCGCAGTCCAGCACCCGCATACCGGACACGACCCGCTTTCTGAGCGCATTCAACCCAAATGAAAGTGACAGTCCACTTCCAACTTACATCCAATCGTTCCCGGTCTAAAAGCCCTCGTTTGGCGATTATTGATTTCGCTGACCTCATGTGCGACGAGCCTTACCCGCCTACCTGACGCTCGCGCAACACCCATCAATCCGGACACCAACCGATCGGGCGTAATACGTCGCGCACCAAGCCTAATCACTACATTGGATTTAGGGCCGAGCGCGAGCCCAAGAACTCGCCACATGTCAGCGAGGAGAGCCCAATAGTTGTCGAGGTTTCCATGCCTGTCGTCTCTGGAATAAGCTGTTTTAATCGGCTTGGGTTCACCGCCTAGAAACCAAAGCCGTAACCATTGGTCCTCACTATAATTTGTAACATCAAAATAGGGGGGCGAGGTAATTACGCATCGAGATGACGGTCTATGAAGTTTCAGCCGCCTAGGTATCTCGCGCATATCCGTCTGCAGAATAATTGCCCGTCCGTTGGGCCTGCCGGTATGATATCTGAACGTCGCCTGTCTTTTCAAAAGCTCGAAAGCGTCCCGTTCGGGGGGCGTGTGACCATGCCTTTGCCAAAACCGGATGGAGTACTCGGGTTTTGTGCTTATGGTATGGGGCATCTGATTGCTCAAAAACCTCTCTGACCGAAGCGCCTCTCCGTGTAGCGAACCCAAGGCTAACGCAGCGATCATGCAATCGACCGCGGAATCCTGGTGTTTTAGGTTTTCACGCAGATACAGCAATTGGCGAAGCGTCGTGGAATGATACGCCAGTTTGAAGAAAGCGGACGATGTTTTTGCTTTCTCATTATAATGCCTAGGCGTGTACTTTCTCTCTAGATCATCGATCCTTGCTATCACGAGCGACAAGTCGGGTGCGTTGGTTTTCGCGCGAGAAACGCAGCACGCAACGGGATTCGTATCACAACCGACGGCTCGTCTACCCATCAATAACGCCTGAAATGGAAGCGTCCCGCGGCCACAGAAAGGATCCAAGATTGATTCTCCTGGACGTGTCAGTCTTTCTATCCAGCGCGCGGCAAAGCTTTCAGGAAACATGGCAAAGTACGGACAAAGCGCATGAAATCGATGCCTCACGCTTGGTTGCTCTTCTTGATCAGGAATGCCAACGCCTTCTTGCAGTCTTGGACGAGTATTGGGTCAAGCTTTGGAAGGCAGGCTACAATTCTGCACCGATCAAACAAGATTCCACCATCGATTCCGGCGTTCTCCCAGTCTTCGCGCGGAACGCAGCGTGGCAGAAAAAAGAAACGGATGGGATCTACCACGAACATCTGACGAAACCACTTCTGTGCGAATTTCCGTCCGTCTAACTCGGTCAATTTTTCTTCCCAATTGCCCTCGCCTCCGGCACATTGTCCGAACGCGATTAGTTTTCCTTCTTTCAAATCCGGGAATTTTCGCCAAGCTACGATATCAAGGCCTTCGTCACCAAGGTGACTGGCTTTAGCGGGCGACTTACATCCGCCGCCTTCAATGACCTGCTTACACAGTTCGTCGATAACCTGACTCAACTTGGCAATCGGTTTCTTGCGTGGTGAACCGAAGCGAAAGGCGTCAGCGCTATTTTTTTGCCCCCCAAAAAAATGCAATGCCGCTTCACGGCACAATCGCTCAAAAAGCACTGCGGTCCCGTTATGGCCAGTCGTTGGCTGGGCTCCCGAGAGGTATAACAACAGGACGTAAGCTGACGATTTCCACCCTCCTGTCGCGCGTAACAGACCTGACGTAATTTCAAAAGGATACCCTTTTTTTCCACAGTCGTGTGCTCTCCGTTCGATTTCAGCGAATGCGTCTTGGCCGACTCGTTGGCTAGCTTCTGAGCCGACATCTCCCCGCGGTCCTGCAACAGCCTCGGCGCTTCCTCCTCGGCGGATTACGCGAACAAAGGATTCGAGAGAAAGCTGTTTTGTCTTCGATTGAAGAGCTTGGCGCTCGATCCAGTCTGCATGAAGCTCTACGGGGTCGCTCGCTACCAGCGAACGGTCCTTCACTTCGCATTTACCCGCTTTCTAGGCGTAGTTTTGGAAGCGGTACCGTTCATATCCTCAATAAGCGATCTAGAAAGTTCGAGAACGTCCTCGGCAGTCTGACGTAAGTCTTCATTACCGTCATAACCGGTTAACACGGTCCCGCGAGCCTTTTGCAGACTCTGCTTTGCGGACACAAGTGATTCTCGAAAAACGCGCTCGTCGCCTTTGCTAATCTCCAGTGAGACAGAAAGAGGAAGTCCTTTCCGCAATGCAGCGGTTGCCTCCTTGTTCTTAAGGACTTCGTCCAACCTCCGCAGATCAGGATTCTGGCTTCGAATGACCGGAAGAGTTCCGTCCGATTCTCTGCCATAGAGCCAAACAAGAAACTCGCCAAGCTGACGGATTCGTTCTGGAGGAACAGGGCGTCGCTTTCCGATCGTTCGATCTCCCCTAGGCAGGCCGAGAAATCCCTGAATTCCCACGTAGCCTAAACCTGTCGTGAGATGCGAAAAAGAGAAGTGCTCTCGATATCTGTCGTCGCGGTCGAAAACGCCCTTTTCTTCCGCCTGCTCCAGGACCATAAGAGCGTCGTAAAGTCGGGCTACGGTGCTATGTTGATCTCCTATTCTACGCGAGATCTCTTCAAGGGGAACTCCGACCTCGTTGTGCACCCAGGCTATGTAGCTCGCCTTTGGATAGGATTCCCAAGCTTGCGGGCCATTAATGTGCTTGAAGCCTAGAAAGGCCCAGATTTCATCCCTCTTGCAAATGATCACCGGCAGCGTTTCAAGATTCTTCCTTTCGCCGGCGCTAATATTTGGAAGGTTTGTCGCTTTAACCTCTCGACGCAATGACGCGTCTCTCAAGAGTTTTACTGCAGCAAGTCGTCGATTCCCTTCGACTACAATAATCCGTCCGTGCTCTTTGGTAGCATAGAGAGGTTCATGCCGATAAAATCCATTCTCGGCGATCGATAACGCAACTTCGTCCACAGCCATCTGAGACCAAAGTGCTTGAAGAATCTGAGATTGTGACGCATTTGCGCCTAATGCGAGATCGGTGAGCCGTGGGTTACGAGTATCAAGTAGAAGCTCGTCAACTGAAATATCTTTGGGGAGAAACTTGTCAGTATCTGATGAACTCATTTATGTCAGCCCCGAGGTGTCTTTTTTCTTTGTGCCCTTCGATTTCGTCTCGCGACGGGAAAGATGCAGGTAAGATGGTTGATGAAGTTTCTGTCGAGGTCTATCCCAGTACGGACTCTTGCACTTCGGACATACCCGAGGGGGGTAGTTCTTGTCGCGCGGCAGCCACCTGTGACTGCAGCGTTCACACTGAAAACCCGATAGTCTTACCTCTGCCATATGCCTATGAATAGCAATCCCAGTATGTACCTTGCAATCATTACCGTGAGAACACAACCAATTGGTGATTGGCTTAACCGTAAAGGATTGGCGCCGCGGTCGGAGCGACAGCAGACGCGGCGGTTTGGGGCGCGCCTTCTGCTGTCGCAACTATGGAGAACGTCTTGAGAACAAATCGAGGTTATTTCAAGAACGAGGCGACTCCAAGTCGGTCGCGATTGGCGCGACGCAGATTACGTATTCAGAGCTGGGGTCGGCCACCCTCGACCCAAAGTTTCAAAGTCAATGCTGGCCCCTCTACGCAACTGCCCATAGTCAGTTCCACGACGGTCGTCACTAGCGGCCATCGCGATTGATGAGGCGAACGCGCTTCAATCAGGAGATGTCCAGTGGGGTTGCGCTCGACCGCCGACGAGTGAACACGGCGAGGCTGGCGTCACCGTTGCTGCGCGCAGCAATTTGCGCAGCTCGAGTTCGTCGTCGTTGAGCGGACATTGGTGGGACTTGCCGTCGGCCGTCAGGCGCATCCGCGAGGGTTAGGGCTATAGCTAGCTACTTCAAAAAGGCGTATAGTCCTACAAGCCAGTTGGACGCCAGGCTCCAACCTTTGGCTAATTGCCATCCTCCAATACCCGCAGCCCACGGAAACGGGGGCTGAATCGCTCAAGGCTCTTCGGCAACAACGCTGCCCAATCCACAATTTCTGAGAAATTCCACCATCGTAACCGACCCCGAAACAGCAATTCCCCTTTTCATATATGAAATCTCCAACCTCGGAACCCAAACTCGAATTTTACATAACAAACCCAATTTTCCCGCCTGCCTGCTCGGGAAGTTGTCCCTGAGGCGGCGCCCGTGATATCCAAATCCTCAAGGATCGTCCGTTTCGGGCCCCTGTGAGGAGAGACCGCCATGAAAATATCGATGTTCCACCTGATGCCCTACCGCGACCTGCCGGCGGACTTCGAACAGAAATACCAGTCGGTATGGGTTGACCCCCCGTTCTGGGAACTCGCGGATCCGGTCAAGGTCGGCCAGTACTACAACTGGACCCTCGACGAACTTATCTACGCGGCGAAGTCGGGCATGGACGGCATCTGCGTCAACGAACATCATCAGAATGCCTATGGCTTCATGCCCAGCCCCAACCTGATGGGCTCGGTGCTCGCGCGTGCCACCAACGGGATGAATTGCGCGGTGGTCCAGATGGGCGCGACGCTGCCCACCACCAATCCTCCGATTCGCGTCGCCGAAGAGTACGCGATGCTCGATACCATCAGCGGCGGCCGTCTCGTTGCGGGCATGCCGTTGGGCACTCCGATGGACGCGAATCTCTGCTATGGCATCACCCCGATTGAGCATCGCGAGCGCTACTACGAGGCTCACGATCTGATTATGAAGGCGTGGCAATCGCGCGAGACCTTCGCCTGGAACGGCAAGTACTTCAAGCTGCCGATGGTCAACCTGTGGCCGCGTCCGATTCAGCAGCCGCATCCTCCGGTCTGGGTCCCCGGCGCCGGCAGTCTCAGCACCTGGGACTTCGCCGCCAAACACGACCATTGTTACTGCTTCCTGAGCTACTACGGGAACAAACTCGGCAAGCGCGTGATGGACGGCTTCTGGGAGTTCGTCGCGAAAGAAGGCCTCGAGCCCAATCCGTATCGTGCGGGCTTCCTGCAGTTGGTCGTCGTCGCCGAGACCGACGCGCAAGCCGAAAAGGATTACTACAAGCACATCCGCTACTTCTACGATAAGTCGCTGCACATCCTGAACGAGTACCAGATGATTCCCGGCAATCAGGACTACCGCAGCCTGACCAACAGCGTGAAGAACCTGCTGCCGATGCAGTTGGATCTGATGAACTCCGTCAAGAACTGGAAGTACAAGGATTTCGTCGATAACCAGTTCGTCATCGCCGGCAGTCCCGCCACCGTGCGCGACCAGTTACAGGAAGCGGTCAAGAAGTTGCGCGTCGGCAACCTGATGGTGCTGCTGCACATCGGATCGATGCCGCATGAGCTGACACTCAAGAATATCGACTTGTTCTCGCGCGAAGTCCTGCCGCATTTCCGCAACGTGTGGGACGAGGACGGCTGGGACAACAAGTGGTGGCCGACCACCTTGCGTGGCAAGACCAACGCCGAGAACATCGGCCGTGCGCCTCGTCCCGAGATGCATGCCGGCAAATAGGCTGCGGATACCTGAAAACTTCGAGCGCAATAGAGAAAAATAGTTGAAATGGCTGCCACTTCAGAACAGACCCTGAAACTTTGGGAAGATCGAGTTACGGCGCACGTCAAGGTCGCCGGCTCAGGTCCAGCGCTCGTTTACCTCCATAGCGGCTACGGCCTGATATGGGATGAAT
>Ga0185299_10005573_pt1 | contig 14067 bp, 11 predicted proteins | sample PaiPotPPA55metaG_FD_128002 | JGI IMG/M metagenome (GOLD analysis project Ga0185299, IMG submission 128002) | Iron sulfur acid spring bacterial and archeal communities from Banff, Canada, to study Microbial Dark Matter (Phase II) - Paint Pots PPA... ...
CACTGGCGCTAGAAAATCTTTGGCCCGGAGCCAATTCACCTTGCACGGCGGACACCCTCATTGGGTGCAAGAACAACTATGCGAAATCGTATGCCACCGGCGGAAACCAGAATCAGGTAGTAGGCCGGATGGATCAGACTCTGGGTACCAATCAACGAATTTTCTTCCGCTACAGCTATTGGAATGTTTTGGATTTGCCGCAGGACCCACTGGGCACCGGTCTTTGCCAGGATCGTTGCGCGGAGAAGTACGCCACGAGCGCTGCAGCGATTGGCTACAATTACAACGTAACTCCGACAACGATTGCCTCGCTGAACGCGAGCCTCAGCCGCTTCGCCTACAACCGTTCTCCAAACAACGCGGGTTTCGACCTGACCAAAATTGGCTGGCCAGCGCAATTTAACAACGTGATTCCCTCCATCGCTCGAACTCCACCCACGCCTTGCGTTCTCGATTACGCCGACAACGTCATGTGCTCTCAAGGACAGAGCTTCATCCAGGACCGCAACACGCAGTTCGATATAGGCCCCAGCCTGACGCTGGTTCGCGGCAAGCATAGTCTTAAGGTCGGATATCAACTGGAGGTAGGGCGAGACAATTACGCGCAAACCAACGTGGCAAGCGGTTCGTTTGCGTTTTGCGGTTCCGGTTTGTCTTGCTTTACCGGCAATGGCTATGCCGACTTCCTACTCGGCTATGCCGACAACCCCAGCAACGTCGAGAATCACTTTTTTGGCGCGGTTGTGGACCCCGCGTTGATTGCCGGTCAGCAAATCTATAATGCCTTTTATGCCGATGACACTTACCGTGTCACCAACAAACTCACTTTGAATTTGGGTATGCGCTACGACTTGCAAGGTCCGTGGTCAGAGCGCTTCAACCGTTTATCGTACTTCGATCCGAACGCCCCCAGTTGGCTGTCTAATCCTAGCGCCGCGGGGCTAACTGGTGTAGCGGGTCTGCCAGGGTTGAAAGGCGACGTATTCCTGGTCAATCCCAGCACCAGAACCGCAATTCCAAAAAACAGGACCGAGGTCGCTCCGCGTGTCGGATTCGCCTACAGCTTCGACCAGAAGACGGTGATCCGGGCGGGTTATGGAATCTTCTGGATTCCCAACTATGTTTCGTTCGGTCTCAATCCCAACAATGATTTGGTCAACGATGCGACCACTTCGTATACCGGAACGATCAATGGGACTGTTCCAGTGAATACCATTAACACCCCCTTCCCGGCGACGGGCGTGGTGCCCCCGGTTGGTCGTACACTCGGCCCGCTGGGAACTCAGCAATATGCGACCCAGGTGGTGCAGAACTTCTCCATCGCGGATTTCAATAATCATCCTGAGGGGTACGTTCAGCAATGGAACTTGAACGTCCAGCGCGACCTGCCGGGACACTTCTTTCTGTCGGTGGCCTACGTTGGGTCGAAGGGAACCCATTTGCAGTCGTACTCTCAGCAAATTGACCAACTGCCCGACAGTTACTTGCCGTCGGCTGCGTCGCAATGCGCAGCTCAGGAAGCTGTCACCGGGAAGCGGTGCGTAGCAAATGTTGCCGGCGCGCCCTCTGTGGCTTTGCTGCAAAGCGTGCCCAATCCGTTCTTTAGCGCGGCTACGGCAACGGCCTACGCTTTGTCCGGTGCCACGACAACCACCGGGCAGTTGTCCCGTCCTTACCCGCAATTTACCGGTCTAAGTCTGGCGGGCCAAGGCTCCTACGACAGCACTTACCACTCACTACAAATTACTCTGGAGCGCAAATTCGCCAGCGCAGGATCGCTGCTGGTTGCGTACACCAATGCGAAACTGATTAGCGACACGGACACATTGACGAATTGGCTGGAAGCCTCCAATGGAAGCATCCAGGACAATAACAACAACCGCTCAGAACGTTCGTTGTCCTCTCAGGACGTTCCGCAACGGTTGGTAATCAGCTATGTCCTCGATCTACCGTTTGGCCATGGCCGAAGATATTTCTCCGGGGCCGAAGGCATCATGGATAAGATCATCGGCGGCTGGGGAATCGATGGCGTGACCATATTCCAGAAAGGCTTCCCATTGGCGTTCAGCAATGCCATTCCCAACTACACCGCTTCGTTCGGGGGAGGCTCAAGGCCGAACTACAAGCCGGGCTGCAACAAATCATCACCAGCGGGCGCCAAGCAACTTAACGAATGGTTTAACACCGCGTGTTTCAGTGCTCCACTGGATTTCACCTACGGCACCGAATCGCGCACCGACCCGACTCTACGCTCTTCGGGAGTGAACAATTGGGACTTTGCGCTGTTCAAGAGAACCGCATTTGGACCGGACGGACGGCTCGCTCTGGCCTTCCGAGCTGAATTCTTCAATTTGTTCAATCGCAATCAGTGGGCCCCACCCAACACCGCGTTTGGCAGCTCGACGTTCGGCCAGGTTTCCAGCATTTACCCTGGCACAAATCCACGGCTGATCCAATTCGGTTTGAAGTTCCTGTTTTAACTACGAAACGCCCGGAGCGAATGTGCAGAATGCATTCGTTCCGGGCAGTTTTCTTTGAAGTCAGCGTGTATTTGCCCGCAGCTTTTCTGCTAGGGAATATCTCCCCGCTACTATTCGTGAATTCCCGCGTTAAAATACAATGCCCGGCGCGTTTCCGGTCTGGCGCAAGTGTGAGGGGTCGACTCTAAAAGATGGTTCGCCGATTTACGCGCCGCGATTTCCTTAATTACGCAGCAATGGCTGCTGCGACGCCTATCTTTGAAGTAAAACCGCTGCGCGGCCTGGATTTCATTCTTCAAAATTCTCCGACGCCAAGAAAGTTTCTAATCGAGACGATGCCGGGCGGCGCGGCTCTCTTCGATTACAACAACGACGGGTTGCTCGATATTTTTCTGGTCAACGGCGGCAGGATTACTGAATCCTTGCACGTGCCTGAGAATTTTGATCGCAACGATCCTCGCTACTGGAACCGGCTGTACCGTCAGAACCGCGACGGAAGCTTTTCCGATGTTACACGTGCCGCGGGGCTTGCTAATGCGGGAAACGGCAACTACGGGATGGGCGTTGCCGTCGGCGATTACGACAATGACGGTTATCCCGATCTATACGTCACCAGCTACGGAAAAAACATTCTTTATCACAACAACGGTGACGGGACTTTCACGGATGTAACTGCTAAAGCCGGCGTCGCTGGCGGAGGCTGGTCTGTCTCTGCGGGTTTCGTTGACTATGACAATGACGGGCATCTGGACTTGTTTGTCACCCGTTACATGGACTGGGACGCCGATCACAACAAAATTTGTGGAGGAGACTGGCACACCTATTGCCCGCCTGGTGCATTCCCGGCTACCACTTGTCTGCTGTACCGCAATCGTGGGGACGGCACATTTGAAGATGTGAGCGAGCGTTCCGGGATTACCGCCAAGAAGGGGCGAGCGCTGGGCGTCGCGTTCGCGGACTATGATGGCGACGGCTTCACGGATATTTCTGTTTCCAATGATGGCATGCAGCAGTATCTGTTTCACAACAACGGTGATGGCACGTTCAAGGAATGCGCGCTGGAATCAGGCGTGGGACTCACATCCGACGGCAAAGGCCTTTCGGGGATGGGCACGGCGTTTCAAGACTATGATAATGATGGCCGCCCGGACATCATCACTACCGTGCTGCCGCGAGAATTGTACGCATTGTTTCATAACGACGGAGATGGCTCATTTACGTATGACAGTCTAAAGACCGGCCTTGGCGCGCTCACATCCGGCAGTTCGGGCTGGGGCGTAGGACTGGAAGATTTTGACAATGACGGCTGGAAGGATCTCTTCGTAGCGCAAAGCCACGTGCTTGAGAATGTCGAGAAAATTGATGCTTCCTTGCGCTACAAAGAGCTGCCACTTTTGGCGCTCAACCATAATGGCAAATTCGAGCGGACTGATTCCGGCGTGATCACGCCGCTGGCGGCCCGCGGCGCGGCTTTTGGAGACATCAATAATGATGGCAGGCTGGACGCCATCATCACCACTCTTGGCGGCCCGCCGGTGCTGCTACTGAATCGCTGCGATAATCATAATCATTGGCTCTCGATTACGCTGCGTGGCACGCGCAGCAATCGGGACGGATACGGGGCTAAGGTTTCCGTAAATGGCCAAACACGCTTCGCCACATCGGCCGGGAGTTACGTGTGCGCGAGCGACAAACGCCTTCACTTCGGACTGGGTTCTGCGGAGAAAGCTTCTGTAGAAGTTCTCTGGCCTTCTGGCGCCAAGCAAGTTTTAAATGACCTTCGAATCGACCAATTCCTGGAAGTTCGAGAACCGGAGCGCGGATGATTCTCCTTTTGTTTCTAGCGCTCGCAAGCCAGTCCGCAAGCACCGACGCCATGCAGCACCTGCAAGCGGGCCTTGAAGCGCGCAAGCAACATCAGGTGGACGTTGAAATTACGGAGTTTCGCGAAGCTACAAAGCTCGACCCTGGTTTGGCGGACGCATTCTTGAATCTGGGCGCCGCTTACATGGAGAAACATGATTACGGCGCGGCCATCACTCCTCTCAAACGGGCTCTGGAGCTTAGCCCCGACTTGCTGGCGGCCCACCAGTTTTTGGGCTACGCCCTGCTGGCGCAAGGCTATGCGGCTGAAGCCATCCCACATCTGGAGCGTGCCGGCGCGCAGGAAGCCTTGGGAATTGCCCAGATCCAAACGGGCCAGCTGACCGAAGCCGTGGCCAACTTTACCGCCGCACTTCCCAAACATCCCGATGACCCTGACCTTTTATTTTATCTGGGCCATTCCAGCGGCTTGCTTTCCAAGACGGCCATCGACACCTTGATCGCCAATCATCCTGATTCCGCGCGTGCCCACCAGGCTCTCGCGGAAAATTATTTAGTGCTTCGGCAAATGCCGCAAGCCGAGAAAGAATACCTGGAGGCTCTGCGCCTTCGTCCGGATTTGCCGGGGCTGCATCTGGAACTGGGCCAGGTCTATGCCAACTCTGCACAGTGGCCGAAAGCGGAAGCGGAATTTCGCGCCGAAGCAAAGTTGCAACCAGGTAACGCGGAAGCCGCGTACCGCCTGGGCGCGGCGTTGCTTCAGCAAGGAGACGCGCGCGACGCGCTTGTTGAGTTAAAGCGCTCCAACGAGCTGAAGCCGGAAATGCCGGAGACCCTGTACTCCCTGGGCAAAGCCGCCTCCATGGCAGGCGAAAGCACTGTCGCCGAGCAATCCTGGCTCAAAGTAATCGAACTGGAAAAGAACACTTCCATCGCCGCTCAAGCCTATTTCGGACTCGCGGGCTTACATCGCAAGCAAGGCAAGCTCACTCAATCCCAACAAGACATGCAGGAATTCCAAAAACTTCAAAGCACCATCGGCCCGCCGCGCTCAGAGTAGAACGCGAGATGAGCGCTTTATAAATCCGGACCAGGTGCCTGGTCCACGTAGTGGTGTAATGTTGAAGTGCTTCCGCGGAAGGCCTATTCTTTTCGTGTCCAACAACACGCCTGAAATATGCCGGAGACAGCAGCAATGACCTACCAGCCGGAAACACCGTTCGACAATATTGAGAGCGCTCGCGAATACGTAAACCAACTGTTAGCAGCTACACGCGAGGCTCAAGGTGAAATCGAAAGCGAACTCCATCGCGCCGCAGATCCACAACTGGCACGCCGGCACCAGGCTTTGCAATTGGTGAAATACAAACTGAATCAGCTGGCATCGCACATCGCAGCCAGCCGGCGCATCTTGAATGATCTAACGAAGCTGAGGCGATTGCTGCTGGAGGCCAAAAAAGCCCGATGAGCAGGAAAATACAGAACAGGACAACACACAGGAATGACTAAGACACCTATTGCCATGCGTATGTTGTCCGCGGTTGTTGGGACCTTTTTTCTTTTTGCTGGGGCCGAGCGTGCCAACGCGGAACCTCCGATACGTGTGGCCATTGTTGGGTTGGTGCATGGGCATGTGAAGGGATTCCTGGCGGCGCTGCCGGGGAATCAGGCGGCTACTTTGGTGGCGATTGTCGAGCCGCAGGAGGCGCTCGCGAAGGAGTACGCCGCGAAATACCATCTGCATGCCGAACTGTTTTATACCGATTTGGAAAAGATGCTGGTTGAGCAACATCCGGATGCGGTGCTGGTGTACACCACGATTGTCGATCATCGCAAAGTGATTGAGGCGGCGGCGCGGCATGGAGTGAGCTCCATGGTGGAGAAGCCGCTTGCCACTACGCTGGAGGATGCGTTGGCGATTCGGGCGGTGGCGCGTGAGTCTCGCACGCGTGAACGCCCCGTGCAGATGCTGGTTAACTATGAAACCACCTGGTATGCCAGCAATCGCGAAGTGCTCGCGCAAGCGGCCGCGGGCAAGCTGGGCGAGTTGCGCAAAGTGGTGGTGCACGATGGGCACGAAGGTCCCAAGGAAATTGGAGTGGGGCCGGAGTGGCTGCCGTGGCTGACCGATCCAGCGCAAAACGGCGCTGGGGCGTTGTTTGACTTTGGATGCTACGGCGCGGACTTGATGACTGTGCTGATGCACGGCCAGCCGCCAGTGAGCGTCACCGCGGTAACGCAAACGGATAAACCGGAAATTTATCCTCGCGTGGATGATGATGCGACGGTGATTCTGCGTTATGCGAAGGCGCAAGCGGTGCTGATGCCTTCGTGGAACTGGTCCTTCGCGCGCAAAGATATGGAAGTTTATGGCAACGGCGGCTACGCGATCACCGTGGGACCAGACCGCGTACGCGTGCGGTATCGCGGTGAGAAGGTGGAGCCGGACGCGCCACTAACCGCTCCGCTGCTAGCCGGAGCGCAGCGCGACTCACTAAGTTACTTGGCAGCGGTGTTGCGCGGCCACGTGCAGCCTGACGGGGACTTATCTTCGTTGGAAACAAATGTGGTGGTCATGCAGATTCTGGACGCCGCACTGCGCTCTGCGCAAAGCGGCAAAACTATAACGCTATCACCACTGCCTCAGTAGTTGTTTCGAAAGGAATGGTCTCGAAGTGCCATCCCCGTTTTTTAAAGGGTACCTTGCCGTGAGGACCGATGCTTAATTTCTGTTACTTGATTCCCTGCCCTAAATAAACAATTCCTCTTCGTGCTGCTCTTCCGGCCGACGCGGTGCGCGCCTCGACCGCAACAAATCCAGCCCCACGCGAATGCCCGTGACCACCGCGGAGGCTCTGCGCATAGGCTTCCAGAATCCCTGGCGCACCCTCGCCCCGGTCTCTTCCACAGCTTCCAGCGCCCCGGACAAAATCCGGTCCGCATGAATCAATTGTCCACGCAACCGATCCGAGGCCTCGCTCAACACCCGGTCCATCCTTTGTGCCTGCCCGCGCGCCAGATACACAATGTGCGAAGCGTCCGCAACCATCTCCGATATTTTCGGCTGCGTATCGTCCAGCAACAACTGCACGCGGCTCAGGATCGGCCCGACGCGCGTCTGCATATCGCTGACCAGCTTGTTTACTTTTTCCGTAGTGCGCTTCAACTCAAAAAACAGCGCACTCAGAATAATTACCTGCACCACCAGCGCGATGGCAGCGATGATGCTGAACACCTCAAGCCAAAATTCCATGAGCGCCCCAGCCGCCCACAGTTCTGAGCGGAAAGTTGGTTAAATTTGTCCCGTTAAGACCGCGTTAAGACTTTGACGCTTCCCGCAAATATGCTTCTCTTCCCGCATCGACCGCCGCCGAGATAGAATCTTTTTTCCGCGAGGCTACATCCTTGCTGCGCTCGATCAATTCATCGGCACGCTCGCGGAGTTCCCGTGCCTTGCGTTGCGCATAATCTTTGCCTTCATCGGCTTTGCCCGCCAGGTATTCGCGCGTATCTTCACCCGACTTGGGAGCAAACAAAACGCCCACCAGCGCGCCTACGCCTAATCCCACCAGAAAATAACTGACCTTGGAACCAACATTATCAGCCATGACGACCTCCGTTGTGACCGTATAATAGCACCAAGTCAGGTTCAATACAGGCTAACTGGTAGGTGTAGTCACCTTGCTATCAGTTGGGTTTTCTTCGGTCACAGTACCTTCGCCGGAATCGCTCTCCGCAGCCGGCGCATTCAGATGTGCCAGAATTTTTTCGGCGCTTTTCCGCGTAATGACGCGGCTCAACCCTTCCACTCCCGCTCGTTGCACATTGGCCACGCTGCCAAATTCCCGCAGCAACCTCTGCGCCGTCAGCGGCCCGACTCCTGGAATGTCCCGAAGCGCGGTTTTAGTTTGGCGCTTCCCGCGCCGCAAGCGGTGAAACGTCACTGCAAACCGGTGCGTCTCATCGCGAATTTGCTGAATCAAATGCAGCACCGGCGAGTGATGGTCCAGCACGCAAGGCTCATCTTCCTGCCCGTAGATATATAAAATTTCTTCACGTTTGGCGATGCTGGCCAGTGGTTGGTTAATTATCTGCAACGATTCCAGGGCCTGCGCCGCCGCCCGCAATTGCCCAATCCCGCCATCGATCAAAATCAAATTGGGCATGGCGCGCTTTTCTGTCAAAACCCGGCTGTACCGCCGCATTACTGCCTCGCGCATGCTTGCAAAATCGTCGTTCTTGGGAGGCGCGCCTTCCGTGCCAGCCTCGCCGTGAATAATAAATTTGCGGTAATCCGATTTCTTCATGCGCCCGTTTTCCCACACCACCATGGACGCCACCGTGTCGGTGCCTTGAATATGGGAAATGTCGAAGCTCTCAATGCGCTGGGGCTCTTCCGGCAAATTGAGCGCCGCCTGCACCGCTTCGCTGATCGCTTTGGAGGTCGGTTTCAGAACCCGGAAGCGCTGCTCAAAAGAATGTGCCGCATTATTTTCCACCAGATCGAGAAAGGCACGCTTCGAACCGCGTTGCGGCGTAAAAATTTCCACCTTGTGCCCCGCGCGCTCCGAGAGCGCTTCTTCCAGCAGCGCGCGATCTTCGAAGTCCACCGGAACATGAATGGCCTTCGGCAAATACGCCGCCTCCAGATAAATTTGCTTCAACAGCGAAGGGACAAATTCCTTGGGATCGAAATCGTCAAGGTCTTCCCAGTAATATTCGCGCCGGTCCATCGCCCGCCCACCGCGCAAATGAAAAAGATTCGCCGCCACCAGCGGAGGCTCCGCGTGATAAGCGAGCACGTCCGTGTCGTCTCCTTGCGATGATGCAATGCGCTGGCGCTCTTCAATGTCCTCGAGCGTGCGCAACAAATCGCGATAAGCGGCGGCCTGCTCAAACAATTCCTGCTCGGCCGCCGCGGCCATCCGTTGCTCGAGACTCTTCATCAAGTCGTGACGGCGGCCCTCTAGAAATAGCCGCACATCGCGGGCCGCTTCGGCGTAACGTTCTTCGGTCGTCAGCCCGTCGACGCACGGCCCCTGGCATCGCTTGATGTAATACTGCAGACAAGGACGCGGATGGCTGCGCGTCAAATCCACCGTGCAGGAAGGCACCAGGAAACGTTTGTGAATGAAATGCAAAATACGCCGCGCCAAGCTGGCCGGGAAATAAGGCCCGAAATAAAGCGAACCGTCCTTCTTCACTCGGCGCGTAAAATAAACGCGCGGAAACTTTTCCGAAGCCGTAAATTTTATGTACGGGTAAGTCTTGTCATCACGCAGCACCACGTTAAATTTCGGGCGGTACTGCTTGATAAGGTTGTGTTCAAGGGCCAAGGCTTCGCGCGCATTGGCCACCAAAATAGTCTCAAGATCGGCGATCTCTCGCGCCAACGACCCGGTCTTGGCATTAACCCAGCTCGATTCCAGAAAATACGAGCGTACCCGGCTGCGCAGCGAAATTGCTTTGCCAACGTACAGCACCGTCCCGCCGGCATCCCGGAACAGATACACTCCCGGCGCGTCAGGTAATAGCGCCGCTTTTTCGCGTGGCTCCATGCTATTTATTCAACGTTTCACGATTCCGGTAACCCATCGGCCCGCATGCAGGAGGAATCTCTCTTTGACGCATCGGGCAACGCACCATGCAAATACGCCATAGAACCGGCCCATACAACTACTATGATACTAAAGTGAATCGGAGAGAGTAGGCGCGAGGGAAACTAACCGCCACAGCCGGGATAAATTTAATACCGTCCGCTCTGCTTAATTGGATGCCTATAAACACTCATCTGATGCAACGACCGACAGCGCGCCGCAACGCACTCGCACGATCGCTATTGCCTTTAGCCGCATTCCTTCTTTTAACTGTACCCGCATCGCATGCCCAGAATTCGCAAGGCGAATCCTCCTCCACTGCACCTAAACCGTTGCCACCCGGAGCGCCCGATTCGCCGCACCCAAAATCCTCACACAAAAAACCAAAAGATACGTCAACCAATTCCGCGCCCGATCAACCCACGTGGGACCCACTGCGCGCGGAAAAAGATCTGGAAGTCGGTCAATTTTATTTAAAGAAAGGTGATCTGGACGCCGCCATCGATCGGTTCCAGGACGCCGCCGCGGCCAAGCCCGGCTTCGCCATCCCCTATCGCTATCTTGGTGAAGCTCAGGAAAAAAAAGGCGACAAACGCGAAGCCTTGAAATCCTACCGCCGCTACCTCGATCTGTATCCGCACGCGGAAGATGCCAAAAAGATCCAGAAAAAAATCGACAAGCTGTGGAGTGAAGTCGGACAGAAAGATAAATCAGCGGGCTAAACGGTCTAGCACGCGACGCGCGCGTTCAAATCCCACAAAACGTTTTTCCTCTTCGCGAAATTCCCGTGAATGCGATACCAGGCTGCACCCCGACCGCCGCGTGGGATGTTTGACGTGCAGCATTTCGTGAAATAAAACGTATTCCACCGCGCAAGCCGGCACGCCAGGGCGATCCATGCGCCTGTTCAACAAAATCTGATTTGGTCCCGGATCGTAGCAGCCAAACTGCCGCCGCCAGCTGCGCACGCTCCAGCCGATCCGCGGCCGTTGCAACGCGCCGTCAAAATATTTTACGTTCAACTCATCGAATAATCTGGAAAGATCGAAGTGGCGGCCCCGTGGATCGCTTTGTCGCACTCGCACGCGCCCGCTTCGCATCCGGCTGATACGATGGCGCGTCTTATGCGAGCGCGCATATTCCAGGTACGGCTCAACCACATGGCGCGGCGCTTTTCGCCGGTACACTCGCGACAACAGCAGCGCAGCTCCGCCTTCCAATACCGGCAGCGGCGCGCGTTGCAGCAAATCCGAAAATCGCACGTACATGGCCTCTTCTCGCCTGCGAATCGTCAACACCAGACTGGAGTAGGGATAGAACTCCACGCGAAAACGCGGCGGCCGCCCATTGCATCCAAGCCGCGTAAACACTCGCTGAAACAGCGCACTGCCCCCGGGCACCTGCAAAACTTCATAACGTTTCATAGCGTGTCGTGCTGCGATTCCTCTTTAATTCTTGCGGCGAACCGGCGGAGGCGCCACCTTCTTGATAGCCTTCCGCGACTCATTCATCGCGTCGCGCGTGCCTTCGATCGCATCATCAAGATTACTTTTGTACGCTTCCAGATCAGGTCCACCAGCAGCCGATAATTTCTCCAGCACCTCTAAAAACGCTTTGGACTGTGAAGCCATCAGATCTATCGCGGCCCTGATATTTTCCTGCTTCTCTATGCCCAATTGAATCAAATCCGCCGCGTCGTCGAGACAGCCACCGTAGGCATTCAACAATGAATTCAGCATGTCAACGTGCCGCGTCCCCGATGGATGGTCCAGCTCATACTGAAACTTTTTTAGCCGGTCATCCGCGAAAGTCAAAAACAGTTTTACGCGATCATTGGTAGTTTCCGCGTCCCGAATCTTGTCCGCTTCCAACGCCGAGAGGTAATCTTTTTGTTCCTGCCGCGCAATCGTGGAGCCTCCCGCGAGCAGCATCAAACAAAACATCGTGGCGATAATCTTGCCCGGCACTTTCATGGTTGTTCCTCAGGTAAGCCCGCCGGATGCTCCGGACTTGTAGTCGGTTCTGGCCCCTTCGGCGCGGCGGGCTGTTCATCGCGATGATGGAAAAGCATGCGGATCAATTCCCGATCCATGGAATCAAGATCGCGGCGAACAATCTGCAACGGCGGCTGATACTCTTCTGGAACCCGCAAAATAATTTCTTCCGCCTCGCGGATTCCGCGCCGCACGTGAATCTCCAGTTGGCGAAAACCGTTAGAGTTCCGCTCCGCGTCGGTGCCTTTCTTTCTCAAACCCTCCAGCGCCACGCGTACATTGTCGCGATATTTTTCCAGCACGGTTCCCACGGTGTTCAGGTCGTTGGCTTTAAAAGCTCGCCGCGCTTCGTCGAATTCCGCGTCGCCTAGTTTCTCCAGCAATTTGGCACGATGCACCGGGTTTTTCTCGTGGTCAAAACGGGCCTGCAGCTCGCCAAGTTTGTCGGACGCAGCCGCCGCCATGCAACACATCATGGCCGCGCCCAGCCACATCCCGCCGCTCACTCGCCGGACCATCAATTCTTACCTTTTATGTTCTAGCACCTTGCGCAACACCTTGCTGCGCTCCTGCGCTTGCCAGACCTGGTCGGCGTTTTGGCCCTGATCCAGACTCAAAAATTTCTGATAAGCATCCAGCGCCAGCTTCGGCTGATTCAGCTTATCGTAGCAGAGCGCTCGAAGAAACCATGCCCCAGCACCAGGTGTTTCCATTTTGGCAATTTCATCCAGCGTTGCCAGCGTGGAGGCACAATCTCCCGAAAGATAGTAGGAACTGCTCAAATCCTTCCAGTACGCCACGTTCTTCCCGTCCAGTTGCAAAGCTGTCTTCAGCTCTTTTAGCGCATCTGGATAATCTCGTTTTTGTAGATAAATGCGCCCCAGCCCGCCGTGCAATTGCGCATCTCGCGGCGAAAGCGCGATCGCTTTGTTGAGGGTAACGATGGAGTCATCCCATTTTTTCTGCGCGATTTGAATATCCGCGCGCATTCTCAGCGAATCAAGATTCGCTGCTGCATTTGTACCTTGAACGGTTTCAGCTCGATTCAGCTCCGCGAGCGCCATATCATATTGCTGCTGCTCTACCAGCAAGTGCATCAGCCGTGCACGTACAGCGGAATCGGTGGGCTGCATCGTCAGGTAGCTGCGATACGCCTCCGCAGCCTCCGGCTTTTTCTGCGCGGCCAAACATTCGGCGACACCCAGCAGCGCCTGCGCATTATTCGGCTGAGCTTCCAATATGCTGCGAAATTTCGCTTCTGCGTCGGCGGGCCGCTGCAGCCGGAGATACAAATTCGCCAAATGCAGAATCGGTTCAAGATTGTGCGGATCCAGCCGGTACGCGCCCTCAAACGACTCAGCAGCCGCGGAATAATCTTTGGCATTCTCCTGCGCCACACCCAGCAAATAACGCGGGCGACTTTGCGCCGGAAGCAATTCCACCGCTTTACGCAAATTGCGAACAGCCACCGCCGGATCGCGTTCGATAAATAAAATGCCGAGATTTAAATACGCCTCGGCCATTTTTGGATCAATCGCGATGGCCCGCTCGTATTCGGCGCGCGCCTCGTCAACCTTCTGCAGCGCGGTGAAAACGTAGGCAAGCTCGAAATGCCCGTACGCGACATCCGGCTCCGCGGCAATAAATTTCTGCAGCGGATCAATCGCTGCCGCAAAGTCCTTCTTCTCAATGTCGCTTTGGGCTTCCTGCAGCAGATCATTCAGCGGATTGGCAAGCTTCTTCCGGTGCGATCCGGCAACAGTGCCCTGAGACCCAACTTGAGTTTTGTTGGAAGAATTCTGTCCCTCGGTTTGCGCAGCAGTGTTCCATGGGAATACCGCGGCAGCAAAAATCGCAGCAACACCCAAAACAAAAACTAAAAACCGGAGTGAAGCTTTCCCCAGATAACCTCGACGCCACGACCCCAGCACCGCCGCCGATAAACAGTTAGCCGCCACCCTCGCCGTCCAGAGTGGGGCCTTCTTTTTCGGTCGTGCGCGCGCTCGATTAGCGAACACAAAGCTTGGCATTGGAGATGAATAATATGTCTTAACGCGTTCGCAACAAACTAAACGGATGTAACCTTCGATCCGTTCACCACACCCACCGCACCAACAATTTTGGATGCCCCGTTCTGCGCACCCTTTGCCTGTCCATTCTCGTTCAGCACGC
>Ga0185299_10005577_pt1 | contig 14060 bp, 12 predicted proteins | sample PaiPotPPA55metaG_FD_128002 | JGI IMG/M metagenome (GOLD analysis project Ga0185299, IMG submission 128002) | Iron sulfur acid spring bacterial and archeal communities from Banff, Canada, to study Microbial Dark Matter (Phase II) - Paint Pots PPA... ...
ATTGAGCTTTCTAACAGATTTAATATTGCTTAATTTTGGCCTGCGGCAAATTGACGACTGCCCGTCCGGACTTCTTATCGTCAATCTCCTCGATTGGCGAAGTCGCTAGAGTAACGTTAAGAATTCCAGCCAAGCTCTCCCTGCGGGCCAACCTCGGCCAACACTCTTGGCGAATTTGGAGGCACTACCTATGCAACCGATTTCCACAACGATCTATATACCGTTAATTGCGTCAAGCCCCGTGCAAGAGGCGGTAGATCTGCGCCCCATATTTCTTGACCGTACACAGGGCTCGCAGTGAACTGACGGGCGAGAGAGTTCGAACCAGAATGTCTGGCTCCCCGGATTACATTTCGAACTGCGATTAACAGCCTTCACGTTCCAAATCATATCCTGCTTACTCTGTTCGACGATTTTTGGTAACCTTTCACGTGCTATGTAGGCGTTCGACCCGATGCTTCACGGTCCCGGTGCTTCGGCGAGCGTCATTCTACCTCGCAGTTAAAACCAGAATAGGAGCGACCTGTTTTGGAATGTAGAAGCTGTTAATCGTGGTTCGAACTTAATCGTGGGGACCCAGCCGCTCTGGTTCGGAATCTCTCCACTCGTGATTCATACAATACCTTGCGTGGTCTTTTCTCGGGGGATTCCTCAACGTCGTTCTGGCGACTTCTCTAATCGAGGAAATCGACGATAAGAAGTCCGGCGGACCGTAGCGATCCTCAGGTTGAGCGACGTGGCCACCAACAACGGCGACGTGTAAGCTCCGAACATCCACGCGCGCCTGTGAATCGAAAAACTCAGGTGCGCGATGCCGTTGGCGAGCATCAAGAAAGCAAAGGCGTAGCCGGCGTGGACCGTCCACCATGTTCCGCGCTGCACCCAATAGGAGAGGATCAGCAACCGTCGGAGCAGAGGTTGGCAAGATCCAAAGACTGGCGATTGCCAAGCGGCATTAGAGCCACCAAGCTTCCTGCACGTTCGCCAAGCTGATGGACTAGCTCAAGAAGCCGGACCGCAGCAACCTGTTCAACCTGCGGCCCTTTCGAGAAAGAAGGGACTCAACGCAACTGCAACCACAGTATGATAGACCTGGAGGGCGAAATGACTGCGATTCGAATTACTTTCGTGGGGATGTTGGCGATGGGCGTGGCGGCGGCGCAGCCTTCAATTACTTCGGTGGTGAACGCGGCGAGCGGCATCCTGCCGGGGCTGCCGAATGCTGGAATCGCGCAGGGGTCGATATTTCTGATCGTCGGTTCGAACCTCGGTCCCGGAACGATATCGATCGCGGCGACTCCATTTCAGAGCACGACGCTAAGCAACACATCGGTAAGCGTGACGGTGCAGGGTCAAACGGTGAGCGCGCTGATGTACTACACCTCGGCGGCTCAGGTCGCTGCGCTGCTGCCTTCGGCCACGCCCGTGGGAAACGGAACTATCACGGTGACCTACAACGGCCAGCCCAGCGCACAGTCACCGATCACCGTGGTCGCGAACAATCTGGGAATTTTCACGGTGACATCGGACGGCGAGGGCGCGGGCATCGTGACATATCCCGACTACAGCCTCGTATCGGTGTTGAAAGCCCCGAATTGCGGCGGACCCTCCACCACCTGCGGAGCGGCCAATCCTGGGGACACACTGATCCTCTGGGCCACGGGTCTGGGTCCGGTTAGCAGCGATTCCGCTGTGGGTGTCGCGCTGCCGAACGTTCCATTAAAGCTATGGATCGGCGGAGTGCAGGCGAATGTCCTGTATCAGGGACGGGGATGTTGCGTCGGCGAAGATCAGATCAATTTCGTCGTGCCGCAGAATGTTCCCTTGGGATGCGCGGTTCCGCTGGCGGTGCAAATCGGGAACGAGATCAGCAACTATACGGCTATTCCGGTGTCGGCGGTGGGAAACCGAACCTGCACTCCGGTGAATGCTATCTTCACCTCGACCGTGATTCAGGAGCTGACGAATCCGACGGGACCGATCACGATCGGGCGGGTCAAAGTGCAGCGCGGGCCGGCCTTCGAAAATGGGCAAGGGGGCCAGCAGGGAAACATCGATAGTTTCTCAGGAAAGTTCATGAGGCAGAGCGTACCGTTCACATATCAGCCTTTTATCGTCACGTACCTCGATACTCCTCCGGCAGGAACGTGCGTGGTGGCCAACAATCTTCAAGGGAACAACGGTCCGCTTGCGGAGCTCGCGGGATTGGACGCGGGACCGAACTTTAAGCTCACCGGGCCCAATGGAACGCAAACCGTTTCCTCGAACAACGGCGGTGTTTACAGCGCGACGCTCAGCTCGACTGGAAGTTTTCTCTCGCCCGGCAACTATACGCTGACCGGATCGGGCGGCGCGGATGTCGGCCCGATTAACCTGGCGTTCGCGATTCCCGCTCCTCCGACGCTGACGGGCGCGGCAGCGGCAAATAACGTTCCGGTGACTCGCGCCAATGGATTTACGGTTACCTGGACGGGAGGCACAGCGGGGTTCGTTCAGATTTTGGGGTCGAGCCCAATCGACAATACCGCCACCAACGGTGCGAGCTTCATCTGTACCGCCCCGGCGAGCGCGGGATCCCTCACCATCCCACCCAGCGTGCTGCTGGCGCTTCCGGCCGGCTCGAACGGCAATTGGGACTTCATCTCCGGCGCCCTACCGGACGTCACGTTCACGGCCACGGGCCTGAACTTGGGGTTCCTCACCCCGACCTACGACACTCCGATCTTCACCACGCTGCAGTAAAATAAAAACAACGGTTTGCGAGGTGTTGGCCTGTCAACGCCTGAGCATTCGAAACTCGGTTCCTGACTTGCTAGGCTTACTGTTTTCGGCCGGAAGTCGGAGACTTCTTCAGCACTTCAGTCGCGATTTGTTTTATGTAACGGTTGACCAATGCCGCAGGCGCGCCCGTCTGGCTTTGCACCGATTTGCCTGCTTCAACGACGTTGGCAGGGAGCGTTTCGTCTTCAAGTTGTAGCGGCTCCATGCTTCCTTCGGCTCTGGTGCAAACGCGTGGGTGGCGGGCGATGATGAAGAGATGCAACCGTTCGTCCCGATCGAAGAACTGTTCAAAGGACGGCACTTCGACCGACAGATCATCGTTTTGTGCGTGAGCTGGTACACGAGCTTCAAACTGAGCTTGCGGGATCTGGTAATCATGATGGCGGATCGGGGGATCTCAGTTACCCATACAACGATCCTGCGGTGGGTGCAGCGCTACCTTCCAGAATTTGAAAAGCGCTGGTGGCGCTACGCTCGGCCTGTGGGCGGATCGTGGAAGGATGGACGAGACCTACATTAAGGTTCACGGATAATGGGTGTACCTGTACCGAGCCGTCGACAAAGCAGGTCAGACGGTCGACTTCTTTCTTAGCCGGAACCGGGACGTGAACGCCGCCAAATCGTTTCTGCGCAGCGCAATGAAGAACACTCGCGTGCCAGTGAAGATCACGTTGGACGCCTATGCGGCCTCGCACCGGGCAGTGCGAGAGATGAAGGAAGACGGCGAACTTCCGTGTCGCGTCAAGATTCGATCCAGCCAGTACTTGAACAATCTGGTGGAGCAGGACCATCGGAGAGTAAAGCAACGAATCCGGCCGATGCTGGGATTCAAGCGATTCGACAATGCGGCGGTAACGATCTCCGGAATCGAGCTAGCCGAGAAGATCAAGAAGGGTCAGTTCAAGACGGGCAAGCTCGGCGGGTGCAATGCGACGATGACGGAACTGTGGAACGCGGCACTCGCAGCTTGAGCCCCAATTCGCGATCGCTAAACATGGCGGAGCTTACCCATCTCTCCGTCGGCTTGAGTTTGCACCAGAGCCATCGTTTGCGTGGGAATGTTGATCAACTCCCCACGCGGACAAGCAGAGGGCGGCAACGGATGCAGCAATGCCACGTTGAAGGGCGACTACGGGTTCACGGTCACTGGAACCACCCCGACCGGGCCTCCGCCTGCCCCGGTCGAACAATTCTTGGGACTTGCTCTCACGCACTTCGACGGCGCAGGCGGTTTAACTCAACCTGTCGGCGTTAGCCACGGTTCCATCAGCGGCGATTCCGACAATGCCACCGGATCCGGAACCTATTCGCTAAACGCTGACTGTTCGGGAACCATGACCCTTAACCTCACCGGCAAGACTCCCGCCGTTTCGATCCAGCTCTGGATCATCGTGGTAAACCGAGGCAAAGAGATCCATACCGTAGTCAGGACGCCAACGCCGAACGGCACACCTTTCCCTGCTGCCAACTTTACCGCCAGTGGCGGAACAAGAATCTCGTCCTCAGACAAATGAGGCGTTTGGATCGCCGGAGCCGAGAAGCTCCGGCGATTCGCCCTTCTAAGGGCGGGCATCGCCGAGTTCGGGTGACTGATTTGCCCAATTCTATCCCAAACGAGTCTCAGATCCTGAACGCGCTACCCTTCGGCGATCCAGACAAGCGCTAGCCCGCCCCCAATAGACGGGAACCCGACTTATCAAGGGGAATCCGTGGAACACATGTCAGATGAAACGGTTGCGAGCAGTTTGTGTTATTTGTCCACCGGCGGACGACGCCGCAATTCGTCGAAGAAATTCAGGAGGAAGGTCACATGCACATCCCCCTTCTCTTCCACCGGCGCATTCATCTCAGGGAGTACTGCAAACCGTTTGCCGTCCGGCGTCAGATCGTAGTTCAGTAGTCCGCTGATATCCCGAAGGCGCTGATCGGACCACAGGCGCGGCTTACCGCCGTCGAAAGATCCGTTCTGCACTTGATAATCCACCACCATGATACGGTTGTCGGAATTCTGAAAGAAAAGCTCTCGGCCATGGCGTGACCAGATCGGCAGCGCCCCTCCCGTGGCGGAGATTTGCCACTTACCGCCACTTGGTGGAATCGGAAAGGGCCGTACACATACCTCATACCGGCCCGACTCATCGGATTCGTACGCGATCCACTGACCGTCAGGTGAGAGGGCTGGATATCTTTCATTGACTCGGGTGTTTAGGAAAAGCTCTGACTTGCCCGGTTATAGGATGATCCGGATCGCTCATGTCGAGCGCCACCGTCCAAATCTTAAAACGGGCGTCCGTGTCTAAGCCATAATACACGAGGCGGCGGCCATCGGGAAAAAATGACGAGGGATTTACCAGGCTCTTAGTGTCCAGTAGCCGCTGGATCTCACCTGCCCCGTCGGCGCGAACCCAACCGATTCCAGCGGGTGGGGTATTGAGCCCAAACGCGATGTGACTGCCGTCGGGGCTCCATATCGGATTGGTGGCCAGAGTGCCGGCGGTGAGGCGCGTTATCGTATCGCGCTGCAAGTCATAGACGAAGATATCCCGGTCGCTACGTGCAATTTTCGACAACGCCAGTCGCTGGCCGTCAGGAGAAAAGTGGGGCTGCACGTAAAAGCCTCGCGCGGGAATCAGTGGCCGGGTTTTCCCCACACTGTCCAGCCATGACACTGGCCAACTTTGCTCCGATACCCTACCCGTGCGATAGACGAACGTTCCCGGCCCAGGCGCCCCGGAGAAACTGAATTGGCCTGCACCCGAATTCGGATCCCCCGCCAAGTCCTCCAGCAGAGCGGCTGCCGTGCCGCGAAGTTCCAGCCGCGCCGGATCGAACGGTATCGCGAAGAGCACACCGTCATGGACGTACAACAGATGACCTTTTGCGTCACTTGTTGGCAGGTAACGGCCGAAGTACCCGCCCCGCACCAGGACCTTGATCTCCCCAGTCTTCAAGGACGCCGCTGCAATGCTGGCACCCTCGAAAGCAGCCATGGAACCTGAAGCAGTAAACAGAACAGCTTCATTTCCCGGCAAGAGCTGAGGCCAGTGGTGCAGGCCCACGCCCGCTGGCAGCTTAGTGGCGGGCTGAGGCGTTCCTCCTTCGGCAGGCACGCGCCAAAGTGCACCCGTGGCGTTCAGTGCAGCGATGATATTGCCGTCATCCCCCCAACTCCCGCCACGCCCGTCACGCGCCTCGCACAACACGATCGGTGCGCCACCCTGGATCGAGATCTTTTTCATTTTTCCATCGGCGAAAAACCCGATCCATTTTCCATCCGGCGAAAAGAACGGGTCTCTTCCGTTTTCGGTTCCCGAAAGCGCCGTCGGGTTGGTCTCGCCTAGCAATCGCGTGGCCAGCAATTGCTTTCCGTCTGGATTCTTGACGGTAAACACCAGACGCGATCCATCGGGTGAAATCGCGACGGTAGTAAATTGACCAGCGATTGCGTCCGGCCCGAGATCGACGTTCAGACGTATGAGCGGGTGATCCACTGGCCGCGTCGCCCGCCATGCTATCGCGCCCATCACAATCGAAATCACCGCGAGTGCTGTTACAACCCAACCGAACCGCGACCGTGAGGGAGCGATTGCCTGCGGCTGCTCTTCCAGCAGCAATCGATAATCCCCAATCGCCTGCAGCCGCTGCTTCGGGTCCTTCTGCAGGCACGATGCGAGTAGCCGCCGCACCTTCTCCGGAACTGCATTCCAATCTGGCTCGGTCTTCACCACTGCCGCTAGTACATCCGTAATCGTTTCGCCTGTGAAAGCGGGCCGGCCGGTAAGCATCTCGTAGAGCACACATCCAAACGCCCATATATCCGCGCGCTTGTCCACCGGCTTGCCGCGCGCCTGCTCGGGGCTCATGTAGGCGGCCGTACCCAGAATCATGCCGGCGCGGGTGGGGGAGATGGTGAGCGTTGGGGAATTGGCGGAATTCGATGCATCGCCGGCTGAGGTTTGTGCTATTGCCGCCAGGCCGAAATCGAGCACCTTGACCACGCCCTGTGGCGTAACTTTGATGTTGGCGGGTTTCAGATCGCGATGAGTAATGCCCTTTTCGTGCGCGGCTTCGAGGGCGTCGGCGATTTGCCTGGCGTAGTTGAGAGCCGTTTCTAACGGCAGCGGCCCCGCGAGCGTTTTGCCATCCACCAACTCCATCACCAAAGCGTGCTCTTCCACGCCGTAGATCTGGGCGATATTCGGATGGTTCAGCGCAGCAAGCACCTCGGCCTCACGCTGAAAGCGAGCCATGCGGTCCGGGTCGCCGACGAAGGCATCCGGCAAGACCTTGAGTGCCACCTCGCGCTTTAGTCTGGCATCCCGTGCGCGATATACTTCGCCCATGCCGCCCGCGCCAATCGGTGCAAGGATCTCGTAGGATCCCAAACGAGTGCCGGGAGCCAGAGGCATAGGTTGTCTAACGATTCTACGCTAGCGAGATGTACTGCACAGCGGATTGGAACTGATAAACGATAGATCTTAATCGGAAGTGCGCCGGCGAGGATGGCCCAGGCGCAGACGGATGTTGGGGCCGGGGCACTTTCGATAAGGCCGTTTCAAGTGAGCCGTTCGCGTTTGCCGCGGACGCGGTCCTTATATATATGGGTATTGAATGCCATTTTGGTACTTTCGTACTGGTTGCGTAGAATGCAGATGCCTGGGGGACTCTGCGGGCGCTGGCATGCCCTGATGCTACTCCGGATAGGTGGTGTGAAGCAAGACTGACTGCCTCTCAGGCGAGCCGAGGTCCCGGCGTTCCACGCACGCGCAGCGGCCGCCGCGCGAGCGGCTTACTTGAAACGCGGTAGCCTGATCGTGGCGCGGTCGTGTGCTTGATCGGCCGCTCTCAGCAAACCCGACTTCCCCTTCCTAATCCGGTCAACTTCCGGTTGCTGACCATCTGGGAGCCATAGCTCTAGCGTCAAATCAGATGGAGCCGGATTGTTGCCGGACAGCTTAGTGGCTACACGGATATGCGGTTCTCTATGTCCGCCACCGCGCCGGAGTAGTTGCTAGACTGAACCGCATGCGGCATCCTTTAGAAACAACCATCCGCGAAGCCTACGCCGCGTTCGGTCGCGGTGATGTTGACGGCTATTTGCGGCCGTGTACGGAAGATTTCACTTTTCACGTACCGGGTAGGGGCGGGATCTCCGGAAGGTATATCGGCAAACAGGGACTGTATGAACTCGCCGGAAAGGCGATGGAGATCACGGGTGGGACGTTCCAGGAAGAGGTTGAAGATGTGCTGGCTAACGATGATCATGCCATCGTGTTGGCGCGACATCGATTCACGCGGGACGGCAATTCGATGGATTACAGGACGGCGCACGTCTATGAGATCCATGAAGGGAGACTTAGTCACTGCTACGAGCAACCTCGGGATCCAGCCAGTTTCCACAACGCATGGGGGTCTTCGCAAGACTGAGAGCGCCGATGCCGACACCGGCCACTGGGATTCCGTAGCAATGCACATCCCATTCTCAACTTGGCCTACGCTACAAGTCTGGTCAAAGTGGAATGGAGTTTTGAAGCCCTGTATGAAAGGCCGATTCGCGAGTGTCGAGGGCAACGGGCAAACAGGTTCACGTTCCTAGCTGCTCATTGTAAGGAATACGACCTCGGAACCAGAAAGGATCCGGCGAGATGGATTTACTTAAAAACCTACGATGACTTGGAACTTTTTCATGTGTTTATCCGACATCCGGTTTTGGATCCGGAGCGCTCATAGCGATGTGATAGCGCGCGTCGCCATGGAGCAGGTGCATGCGCGGATCCACTTTCACCAGCATAGGAAGGAAGGCATCCCGAGCTTCACAGGCCTTCTCCAGCCAGAGTAGCGCGCTCTCGTTGTCGCAAGCCGGCATAAATCAGTGCGATCTGGTAATAGTTGATTCTTTCCCGCTCCGACTCATCGAGTAACTGTTGGAGCATCCTCGATGCCTCATCCCGGTTGCCAGCAACTGCCTGAGCGTTACCCAGAGCGCCGACCGCGAACGACACTCCCCCAGAGAGATCGCACGCCTTTTCAAACTCGTCGACCGCCTCCGCATACTTCTCCTGGCATTGATACACCAGTCCGAGCCAGATCCGGAGCTGGAAGTAGCCGGGGTCGTATTCAAGACCTCGCAAACATCGCTCCGCCGCCTCACCGTACCGATGCGCCATAACGGAGGCCAAGGTCCGAGACTGAAGAGGGCCAGCGCCTTGCCCAAGGCAAGCTGAAGCGAATCACTCAAGGCATGGGGAAGATCAAGGCCGTCCGGAAGTACGAAAATCCAATAGAGTTCTCTGAGACCCACAAGCTCTGGATCGACACCAATCGCAAACCGGCCATTAAAGATGCGGACGACCAGGCTACATTTGCCCGGCTACATCCGATTCCATTCTCGGTGCGAATACCGAAGGATAGAATCGACAAAAACATGCGGACGAAGCTGCTTAATGAGTCGGAAGGAATTCTCGCCTGGGCGGTGGCAGGCGCGAAGAATTGGTATGAGCGCGGGCTCAGCAAGCCTCCGGAAATCGACATCGCGAGGGAAGCGTGGCGTGCGGAGATGGATCAGATCGGTCGATTTATCGAAGAAGAATGCTTCCTTGACCCTAACAGTTCGGTAGGAGCTGAGTGCCTGTACTCGGCGTACAAAGTTTGGGCTGAGAAAAGCGGAGAACGTTTACTATCCTCAAAGGTGTTTGGCGCTAAGCTCGTCGATCGAAATTTCGGAAGAACCCGAGTGAGTCGTGGAATTCGTTATCACGGCCTGCGGCTCCGAGATGCGAAAGAAACCGATGTTCAGATGTAGCATGGTGTAGGGTATTTCCAAAAAACGCGTGGCTCGTGTTTACGCGATCGATTTAGAACAGAAATCATACACCTCCCTACATCCTACATAGACCAAAAGTGAACAAGTCCGTGGCAGCAATGGTCCGTCTGAAACGGCTGCATGAGCGCGATCATCGGCGTTTCGCGTTGCGCCGCCATCCCGGCGCATTAGCCGGCCCGGACCAGTTTCTGACCCCTGGTCCCGAATTAGGCGGTAGGGTATACGCTGGCGTCCGCCACACGCCGTTTCTTTCACTTACGAGAAAGCCGATGTCCGGATCATACTGAATTGTACGCGGATTTCCGTTCTGATAGCGGTCACGGTAGTGGTCAGCGGCCATTAGTAGACATACAGCAAGTTGTTTTCCAGTCGACGTCACATAAGCCACTGGTGTGTACGAAGGATCCCGCTGTCGTTCGCCCGCTAAATTCGCTGTCGAGAAACGCTGCCTCTTGCAGGAAAACGCCGCTTTCCCGATTACAGAAACTCTCTGCACCTTTTCGCCCAATATTGCGAAATTTCTTCTAGAGTAGTCTACTCTAGGTTTGCCGTCAAAGTTTCAGAGGGTCGAGATTGTTGGAGCGTCCCCTCAAGGTTCGACGCGATCCGGGCCGGCGCCAGCTCGTCTGGGCGCTAGCTCGTCTTCGGATGAGCCATGCTCAACAAAGTTAAGGAGCACTGTTCAAGAAGTTTGAACTTGCCGAACGGGGTTGTCACGACGTTGGTCCGGGCCTCCAGAACAGGAGCCACAAGGGTTCGACCCGAGCTGCAAATGACGTGACCGGCGTTTCACGGGATATATCCGTCCCGCGTGATGCAACTTCCCGGAGTGACGGAACTATGCGCCGTAATACAGGACTTGACCGCCAGCGATGACGGCACGGTTCACTTCCGCAGCATGCCGACACCGCGGTTGACTGGATGGCTGTTCGGTGGCGACCACGCGACCAAGACCGACAAGAGCTGCTAGCGGCGGTGAGAACTGCCTGGGATTACTTGATACTAATCGTGACGACGCTGGCCGTCACGCCGTCGACGGTCAAGACCACTGGCACTTCTCCCGCCCCCGCGAGGCTGCTGGGGACGATGATGTTTACTTGGTCGAGGCCGTCGTACTGCGATTGCCCGCCGGCATAGAGAACCTGCGCTGGCGCACCCCCGATCTGCGCGACTACGTTGCCGAGCGAGCTACGCCCGCGAATGCCCGTCCCGTAAAACACCACCGCCAGGGTATCGGTGGACGAACCGAGGTCCATCGGCACTGTGCTGCAGCCGGTGGACCCGCATTGGAACACGGGAACTGGAACCTGAGTGCCATCGGTGGAAGCGCGCACCGCGGCCGCCAGAGCGGCGCCGCTGCCGGAGCCGTTAGCGGTCAGCAGTCCCGGGCCGACCGGTGCGATCAGGGCGGCGCTGGGAGTGTTGCTGACCGTCACAGTCGCCACGCCGCTAGCCGTATCTTTGGGTACGACGTAAGCGACCTGACCAGAGCTTACGTAGTACAGTCCGGCCGGACGCGTGACGCCCGCGCTGTCCTTCACCGTCACGCTGAGGCCGCCCAGCGCGAGCGGCAATGGCTGAACGCCCGCTTGCACCGGGGATGGCGCGAGGTTCTGCCCGTAGGCTACTGCGATGGATTCCGGCGCCAGACGGTAGCCGCCGTCGGCGTTCGAGACATTGGCGATCCACTGCCCGGTGGTCGTGTTGTTCGAGTTCGTCACCGAAGAGCTGCTCGTGACCACTACAGGCTGCTGGAAGTCCGCCACCACCTGCGCCTGAGTCTCGCAACAAGCCGGCAAATACCACAGGTAATCGGTGGGCTGAAGCGCGTAATTCAGGATTGTGTTGCCAGTGACCTGCCCACCCCTCACGTTCTCCATGCGGATTCCCGTGCGGATGGAGTTCGTCACAAAATTGCTTGTGATGGAAATGTTGGAGAAAGGCGTTGTCGATACCCAGCCGCCCTCTCCATCGTAGGCCACCACGCTGATGGCGGCGGCGTCAGTTATCAACGGGTTTGTCGGCGTTCCATATTCCAGCGCGTGGTCCACAATATTGTTCTTGATCACGATCCCGGAGGAGGGTCCGGTTTTGAAGCTGTAAGTCAATGTCTCCTCCTGATCCACCAGGATGCCAGGGTCGTTGGTCGACTGGGTCATGTTGTCGGTGATCGTGACGTTTTCGACGCCGACGGGATAGATTCCGCGCGCGAACACCTCTTCCTGAACCAGATTCCCGCTGATGACCGTGCCCGATCCGCGCAGCTTGGGATCGGACGGTATGACACCGAAATTGGCCTGCAAGCTGATGGCGTGGTCGAGCGTCAGCGTAATGAGCTCGTTGGGCGCGCCCGTTTGCTGGCTGGGCGGCGGGCTTTCGGCGACAATACTCGCGGTCCCGACCACGGTCGCATTGGTGTAGTTGATGAAATCGAAAGAAACGCCGATGGCCAGCGGCGAGTTGCCGTTGCGGGTCACCTGTACGCTGGCTCCGCTGTTGGCCGCAGTCACGATCGCATACCATTGGCCGTCCATGGCGATGCCGTCGTCGCAGCCGCGCCGGACGGTGTTGTTCGAAACGACGTTATTGACGCCTGCCCGCGAGAGATGGATCCCGTCGCCGTTGGTCGAGACTAAGCGGTCCGTGCCCGGCCGCGGGATTACTTGCAAATGGTCGAAGGTAGTCGCCGACCCTAAGTCGCTGAGTATCCCGTGGAGACCCGACGCGTAGATGGATACGTTCTGCACAGTGAAGCCTGTACAGCCATCCGCGAAAATGGTCCCAACTCCGGCGCGATAGTTCAACACCAGGGTGTCGCCCGGCTGGATGGTCGCGATGTTTGACGGCTGAGTCCAGGGGTCCGTCTCTGTCACCTGAATCGAGCTGTCGTTGAAGGGAGGCGTGACCCGCATGCGTCCAGTGGTGCGGAGTTCCTGGCCGTTGCGGAAAGCGAACACGACATAGCCGGTGACCTCGTAGCTGGCCGGCACGGTCACCGAGTTGAAGGTGGAAGGCAGCGGATAATTGCCGAGCTGCTTGAAGCTCACGGTCTTCGTTGCGGCGTTCACCCCCGTGACGGTGAGTTGCGTAAATGGCAATTGGAGATAATCGACGGTGAAGTTCTTCAGCGCAAGGTTCGAACAGTTTGCGGCATGAATACCGATGATATAGCCGTGCGCGAGGTAGAGGTCCGAGTATTGGAGATCGACGGTGACATTAGCGATCGCGTTAAGCAAGGCGTGCTGGTACGTGCTGTTTTGAGTGAGGAAGTAGTAGCTGCCGCGATCGGCAGTCACCGTGGGAATGTGGTTCCGGGACGCGTAGGCAACACCCGCTTGAAATAGCGGGCGGGAATCCAAGCTGGGTGCGTCCGGCGTCATGTTCTGCTGGGCGATTCCCTTTGCTACAAGGTCGTGAGACAGGTTCAGCACCGGTGGAGTCTGGCCCGCTGCGCTCCCAATGACGGTCAAGAACAGGAAGAGCGGAATTCTATCAAACGACCCAGTAGGGATGCCCATTGGCGCGCCTCTTGCTTTCGGAGATTATACCTCGACAAAACGCCTCTTACGGTCGATCTATCGGCACATCGGAAATAGCCGACTTGGGCCCTCGTGCTGCTCGCTGACGTAGGGCCCTTCGGGGCACTGTCTCTCGCGCTGAACTTCGTCGACGAGCGGCAGCGACGTGTACAGCAGGAAATAAGCCTCACTCGCCGGTAAGGGGAAATCTCTGATAACAGCTTCACTTTTGAAGGGTTGGCCGGATAGCTCCCGGATGGTCGGCAACCCTTCCACTACTTCTTGACGGATCGATCGCGCAGGGTTCTGTCCGGATGCGCCGTCATCCAGGAATTGGGCGCTTCCTGATCGACCTTCGCCAGTCGGGTATAATCGTTCGGCTGCCTTTCCTTAAAGGAGGAAATTCATATGCGAATGTTGCTGAGAGTATCGATTCCCGTGGAGGCCGGAAATGCCGCCGCCAAGGCTGGAACCCTGGGTTCCACGATCGAGGGAATACTGGCTGATCTCAAACCGGAAGCAGCCTATTTCTTAGCGGACGACAGCGGCAATCGGTCGGGCTCCATCGTTTTCGACATGAAGGACACATCGCAGATTCCGGCGGTCGCTGAGCCTTGGTTTCTCGCCTTCAACGCAAAAGTCTCGCTGCGGCCGGTCATGTCCCCGGAAGATCTTGGCAAGGCGGGTCCATCGATTGGCAAGGCAGTCAAAAAATACGGGAAGTAGCCACAACTGCAATTCGTGAAGGTGATGACCACAGCGGCCACGATGCCGCTGTGATCATCGGGTTCTGTCCGGATACGCCGTAATCCAGGACCTATCGAGTAAACTGAACTGATTCCCTAGCAGCCCGTGGTAAAAACCTTCCAAAACATGTGACCTTGATTCTGTTTGAAGCGTCTTATCAGCATGGGCATGGGGCGCAAGAAGGATCGGGA
>Ga0185299_10005580_pt1 | contig 14054 bp, 13 predicted proteins | sample PaiPotPPA55metaG_FD_128002 | JGI IMG/M metagenome (GOLD analysis project Ga0185299, IMG submission 128002) | Iron sulfur acid spring bacterial and archeal communities from Banff, Canada, to study Microbial Dark Matter (Phase II) - Paint Pots PPA... ...
CGCTCCCGTGCGATAGGTACAGGCGCCGCGAGTCGGGATCGAAGGTGATGTAATCGAAATACTCACGGTCTCCCGGCGCTGCCCCGAATTTATAGGTGTTCGCCAGGTGATAGTTGACCGTGGTCGCATCAGGGCGCCGAGCATGATGCGATTACAAAATATCGATTTCATAGGCTTCTTCTTTCTTTCCCTACCGAAATCTTAAACCGTGTCACTGCGAAATCCCGAATAGTTGTTGAAACATCCCCCAATTACACCAATGACCAGCCAGGGACTAGTCAAACCCTCTTCCGGTTACCTAAGTACTGTGACCCCCGTAATCTTGTCCGCTTCCGCCGCCTGCCGCATACTCGCCTCACCTACCACAGAACCTGGGAGACGGGGTTGGAAACGGAGATTAGGGTCGCCGCTTTCAGCCCCGCATTTTTTTTGCCTTTAACCTGACTCACCCTGATCACTCCCCCGATAACCCCCGTTCTGCACCCCGCATCGAATAGAATCAGAGCTAGCAAATAAGACAACAGAATCCACACTCTGATCTCCCAAGTGAGGCATAATGCGACATTCCCTCGTTCTGCTGCTGCTCGTCTGTTTCCTGACATGTTTCCAAACAACGCTCCTTGCCGCTGATGAAGACGCCAAGGCCGCGGAAGCCCACACCAAAGCCGCCGGGCGTATCGAGGCCGCCGGGACGGTGCTCGATGAAATCGAGGCTGCTCCAGACCAGCGTATTCCCGAAGAAGTGTTGGGCTCGGCCGAATGTGTGGCCGTGGTTCCGTCGCTGCTCAAGGGGGGATTCGTCGTCGGCGGCCGTTATGGCAAAGGCGTCGCCAGTTGCCGCACTGAAAAAGGATGGAGCGCCCCCGCTTTCTTCACCATCGGCGGCGGCAGTTTCGGGTTGCAGATCGGCGGCCAGGCGGTCGATCTCGTCATGCTGATCATGAACAAGAACGGCATGAATAACCTGCTCTCCAGCCAGTTCAAGCTCGGAGCCGATGCCAGCGCCGCCGCCGGCCCCGTCGGACGCCACGCCTCCGCCGACACCGATTGGAAGATGAGGGCTGAGGTGCTGACCTATTCGCGCGCCCGCGGCCTCTTCGCCGGGCTCGAACTCCACGGCGCCGTCATCAAGCAGGACAAGGACAGCACCCGCGAATTCTACGGCCGCATGGTGCCCTTCAAAACATCTCTTACGGGAGAAATCGAACCTCCCAAAGCCGCTTACCCCTTCTTGAGCACGCTAGCCAAGTGGGCGCAGCAGGCGTCAAAATAATCAGTTCTCAGTTCTCAGTTCCCAGTTCTCAGTCCTTTGATTTTCAATTCACTGAGAACTGAGAACCGGGAACTGAGAACTGCAACATCGTGCGAGAACGCCTTGAGTACGCTCTAGTCTGGCCCTGGGTAAAGATCCTGGGCTTGCTCCCTCGTCCCTTGGCGCGCGCCATCGGAATCACACTCGGGCTAACCGTATACGCGGTTCACGGACGCCTGCGTCGCGTCGGCCTGCACAACCTGTCTCTCGCCTTCCCCGAAATGTCGCCGCGCGAGCGCCGCCGCCTGCTTCGCGGCGAATTCATCTCCCTCGGCCGCCAGCTCGCCGAAGTCTGCCTCTTCCCTCGCTACACCCGCGAAAATGTCTCCCGCGTGGTCGTCTATGACGGATTTAAAAACTTCGAGCGCGCGTACGCCCGCGGCAAAGGCGTTCTTTTTCTCACCGCTCACCTCGGAGCCTGGGAGCTCTCCGCTTTCGCTCACTCTCTGCAGGGCCATCCGCTCTCGATCGTCATGCGCTCCCTCGACAATCCCTACATCGACGCCTTCATCCAGCGCTACCGCACCATGCACAGTAACCGCACCGTGGACAAAGACGATTTCGTGCGCGGCCTGCTCTCCGCCATGCGCGCCGGCGAAACGGTGGGCATCCTCATGGACACAAACATGACTCCACCCCAAGGCGTCTTCGTCGATTTCTTCGGCATCCCTGCCTGCACCGCCAGCGGCCTAGCCCGCATCGCCCTGCGCACCGACGCCGCGGTAGTCCCCGGCTTTACCGTCTGGGATTCGAAACTGCGCAAATACATCCTGCGCTTTGATCCCGCCGTCGATTTGATTCGCACCGGTGATGACCAGGCCGACATCGTAGCCAACACTGCCAAGTTCACCAAAGTCATCGAAGACTTCATCCGCCGCTATCCCGACCAGTGGCTGTGGGTACACCGCCGCTGGAAAACTCGCCCAGCAGGCCAGCCGCCGCTCTACTAAGCTTTTAGTGTGGGGACGGGCGCCTCGCCCGTCCAAGCCGAGCGAAGCTCGGCAGCTGCCCGTGTGGCAAAGAACTCGGCGTTGTACACACCCGCCTCGCAAAGCGACAATAGACAACCATGAAGCAAACCTTGCGCGATCTCGCCGAGCAGCTCGGCTGCCGCCTCCTCGGAGACAGTTCCATCACCGTGACCAGCGTCTCCAGCCTACAATCCGCCACCAGCGGCAACCTCGTCTTCGTGGAGGATGCCCAGCATCTCGACGCCGCACTCGGCTCGTCGGCCGCCGCCGTGATCGCCGGAGACTTCGCCACCACCGCCACCTCCAAGCCCATCCTGATTTCCGCCCAGCCGCGCCTCACCTTCGCCCGAGCCGCAAAGCTTCTCCGCGACCCCGATCGCAATTGCGAAATTCATTCCACCGCCATCGTTCCCGCCTCCGCCAAGATCGGCAAGAACGTTGCCATCGGCCCCCGCGCCATTCTCGGTGAACACGTCAAGATCGGCGATGAAACCACCATCGGAGCCGGTTCAGTAATCTGCGAGGCAGTGAGGATCGGAAGCCGTTGCCGCATCGATCCGAACGTCACCATCTATCCCGGCACCACTCTAGGCGACCGCGTCATAGTGCAGGCAGGAGCTGTCCTAGGCAGCGAGGGATTCGGCTACGTCCGCGATTCCGAAACCGGACACTACGAACAATTCCCTCAAATCGGACGCCTGGTAATCGAAGACGATGTCGAGATAGGAGCCAACTCCACCATCGACCGCGGCGCTCTCGACGAAACCCGCATAAGCCGCGGCACAAAGATCGACAACCTCGTGCACATCGGCCACAACGTCCAGATCGGCCAGGACGTGGTCATAGCCGCGCAGACAGGACTCTCCGGCAGCGTCACCATCGAAGACAACGTCATCATGGGCGGCCAGGTGGGCATCGCGGATCACGTGCGCGTCGAAGCCGGCGCCATCCTGGGAGCCCAAAGCGGCATCCCAACCAAGAAAATAATTCGCGGCAAGGGCGTCGTTTTCTGGGGAACCCCCGCCCGCCCCATTCGGGAGTATCTTAAGGAATTGGCGTTCCTATCGCGGTCAGCGAAGAAAGACCGCTGAGCAGAATTCAATTTTCCCGTAGAGACGCGGCTCGCCGCGTCTAAGCCCGTGCGACGAGCTACGCACCTATGGCTAACGGCTAAGTGCTAACCGCTAAGAGCTGCTTTCTCATGCCCATCCTAGTCATCGGCGGACACACTCGCAGCGTCGGCAAAACCAGCGTCGTTGCCGGCCTCATAGCCGCCCTGCCCAGCTTCCACTGGACCGCCCTCAAAATCACGCAATACGGACACGGCATCTGCTCCGCCAACGGCGCACCCTGCGACTGTGCCACCGCCGATCATTCCTTTGCTGTGTCAGAAGAAAAAAACCGCTCCGGCGAATCCGACACTTCGCGCTTCCTGATCGCCGGGGCCGATCACTCCTGGTGGGTCCGCACCGAGCAGGGACACCTCGCTGAAGCCATGCCCCGCATCCGCAAGATTCTCGCCACCACGCAAAACGCAATCATCGAGTCGAACAGCATCCTGCGTTTCATGAAACCAGATCTCTATCTAACCGTGCTAGATCCAGCAACCGCCGATTTCAAAGCATCCGCGCAAACTTTTCTGGACCGCGCCGATGCCGTCCTACTGCACTCCGTCGAAAACTCAAAGAGCCCAGCCTGGAAACACGTCTCGCTGAAACCCGTAAACGACCGCCCCATGTTCGCGATCCATCCGCCAAACTACGTCACTCCAGAAATCATCGAGTTTGTTCGCGCGCGTTTATCACGGTTTTCCCTGACCTCGCGCCCCAACAATTCCCTGTCATCCTGAGCGAAGCGAGGATGTCCGCGAAGCGGAAGTCCTCGCGGAGTCGAAGAGCCTGCCCTGAGCCTGCCGAAGGGACCCCTACATCCTCGATCGCGGTCGCGGTCCACCAGGGTCAGCCCACGTCACAACCCGAAATTGTTAAAATTTCTCCGCGCCCTCTGCGTCTCGGCGGTGAGCCAGCCCTACCCCGCATACATCCCAATCACCCGCTCAATCGCCCTCCGGCACACCGCGCAAAACGTTTTATGCCGCGTGAACATAATGCAGTCCACCTCAGGACGGTAGTATCCCTTCGCCTCATAGTTCGCACCCTCGAACGCTCCAACCTTTCCCGCGTATTTCTGCGAACCGAGCATCGCATCTTCCTTCTCGCGCTCTTTGCGGAAAAGCTCATCCATCTCCGCCTCGGGCTTCCCTGCCGCCCGCAGCTCGCGGCGCTGCCGCTGGATGTCCCGCTCAAAGCGATCAAACTCCTCTTTATCCCACGGCGTAGGCACCGGAGTCCCCGCCGCGACCAGATCCTTCCACTTCAAATTTGCCGGATCAAGCAACGCGGTCACATTCGGCTCCCACGGCTCCGTCTTATTCGCCGGCGGCAGATACGCCACATCCGACGTATAGTACTCATCCGCCAGCCCGGCGAAATGGTGGCCAAACTCGTGCACACCCACATATCCCGCCCACAAATTGTCGATCGCCACGGTCGCATACTGATTGAAAATTCCGCCGCCACCGTAAGTCTGCCCGTTAACCAGAATCTCGATGAACTCATAAGGCGCAAACGACGCCACATCCCGCAACGCGCGGTTCTCTGTGGTCAGCACATAGCGCTCGGTGCCAAATGTGTCGTACGAAGCGCCGACCGGCGACCGCCGATAAATTCCGCTCGAAGGCCGCGACACGCCCGACTCCTCCGCCGCCGGACACAGTCCCCACACGTTGAAATCTTTCCGATGCTCGCGAAATGGCGATGTCGAAAACACCGCCTCCACAAACCGCCGCGCGTCTTTCTCAAACTTCGGACGCTCTGCCGTCGTGTAGCCATCGCCCAGCACCAGCAAGTCCACCTTGGTCGCCGGATCGCCCATCTTCTGCAATTCCATCAACGCCCCCGGCGAAGGTGGACGCGAACGATCCACGAACTTGTCCTCCGGATCGACCACCGTCTTCCATACTTCCTGAAAGCCACTCCCAGCACGCTCTTTCAGCGACACTTCCACCGGCGCCTCAGGACTCGGAAAGCGCAGCGACTCCGAAAACGTCCGGTTCCCATGCAGCGCCTCTTCCGTCGTCTTCCACTCTCCAAACACGGAATTGAATCCGCGCGAGTACAGCAACTTCCCGCTGCCTCGCTCGCGCACTTCAAACAGATACTCTCCCAACTGACTTTCATCGATGGACTTGTTCAAATTCCCCGGCCACTCCAGCGGCTCCAGCACCACCCGATCCAGGCTGAACCATTCGTCGTGCGAGTTCCCAGTGTGGTAATAATCGACGCGCAGAGTGCGCGGCGCAGATAAAGTTGCGGAAAAACTGGGCGTGGAAAACGTGGAAAAACTGAAAACGCCAAATAGAAGAGAAGAAACAATAACGCCGAGGGCTCGTTTCATGCCCGGAATTGTACGCTACGACCCCGCCTTGATCTCAACCGCCTTGTCGTTCTGAAACGTAATCACCAGCGGCTTTCCAGCATTCGAATAATGCAGAGTTCTCGACCCGTAATCGCCCGAACCCTCCGGCACGCCCGCTCCAATCGCAAAGCTGGCCTGTAGCTCGCTCATCCCGGCTTGCACTTCATGAGCGTCAATCTTCTGCCAGACGTCGGCGGCCCAGTGCTTATAAAGATCATGCGGATCTTCAATGAAGAAAATGTCGTCGGCGCGAAGCTTGAAGTCGCTACCCTTCTCCGCTCCAATCGGAACCGCGTAGGTCTTGCCGTCCAGCGAGAAGCATGCCAGCACCTGCTTAAGCCCGGGAGCCTGCGGAGCAACATCGGTCACCACATCCTGAATCGCAAGCTTCTGCAAAGGCAACAGCACTCCCGCCTCATGTCCGAAATCGGTCTTGTGCCGTTTCGAATCGTACGGATAATACGTGAGCTGATAACCGTACTTCACCCACACTGGCTGCTCGGTAAATTGCCGTGCCGACTTCAGATCGTAAGCATGCACCCTCTTGGGCATAACGTAATAATCCGCCTTCAGCGACGTCTCCAGCTTGGGCTTCGCGTCTTCCTTCATCGCTTCGTGGCGCTGGTACACGATGTATGCCGCGCGCCCGCCCGCAAGCACAATGGCGACTGCCAAAAAGATCTGCAGTTTTTTCTGAAACTCCGGATCGATAGCCATGGGCTTGGTCTTAGGGTTCCTTAGTGATGTTTTCCTTAGTGTGACTTCGCGCCCTTCGTGGTTAAGATTTCGCACGCGCAATCGGTTAAACTATAACTAAACACCATTCAGCCGGCCGCAAAGGAAATCCATGCCCATAGCCCAAGATGACGTTCTGAACGCACTCAAGCAGTGCTACGATCCCGAAATCCCCGTCAACATCGTCGATCTCGGCCTGATCTATGAAATCCGCTTCGACGACGTACCTGAAGGTCAACAGGATGTCACCGTCAATATGACCCTCACCGCTCAAGGCTGCCCCGAACACGTCAACATAAGCGCACAGGTCAAGTCCCGCGTCGAGCAACTCCCCGGCGTCCGCAACGCCAACGTCAACGTAATCTGGGAACCCGCGTGGACTCCCGAACGTCTAAGTCCCGAAGCCCGCAAGCAACTAGGAATCGACTAAGCGAAGCGCCCGTGTGGTGACGGGGCTATGCCCCGTACTCTGGCCCGTGCTTAGTACTCCCCCAACTCCTCAAACGCCCGCGCCGCACGCCTTTCCGCCAACTCTTCGATCCGGTTGCCGATCCTGATTGCGAGATCCAGAAACCGCGTCCCCTGCCGCACATACGACGGTAACTCTTCGCGAATCCGCACAAACTGCTCCGGATACTCCGACGCCAGCACCGCCAATCCCACGCTTCCGACCAGCACCGCCGCCGGACGTCTCCCCTTCAGCACCAACAAAGCCGCCGTTCCCGCCGACCCCGCAATCACTGCCCGCTTCCAGTTCTCCATGTCGTCTCCTGAAGCCGTCGCCTGAAATCATCGCCCGACGCCGGTCCGGCCATGCCTGTCTCCAAGCAGGATTCTATCCCCGTCTACACGAATATTGTAGATTGTTCACCCTCCAGATAAAACCTGGAATGCCAATCCTCCAAGTCCGCAGTAGCGCTTTCCCCCGTGCCCCCTGTGCCACCCCTGTGCTCCCTGTGGTTCAGTTTTTCGCTGGTGGACGCGATCCTCTCGATGCCAGACTGCACAGTACGGAAAACGCGCGAACAACGTATCCATGCTTTATACTGCCGCCGAAGCTCCATCTTAGAACTATCAACCGAACGATCGAACCACACCTATGATGCGAATTCACGCGCTCGCGTTTCCGACCGCACTTCTCTGCGCTCTTCTCTGCGCCGCCTCTCCCGCCTCCGCCCAAGCCAAGCCCCGAGCCCGCGATCTCGGCGTCCCCTTCGACGGCAACCCTGGGCCCAACAACGCCATCACCGACGTCAAAGGCGTCGAAGTCGGACACACCACACTAATCTCCGGCAACGGCAAGCTCAAAGTCGGAGAAGGCCCCGTCCGCACCGGCGTCACCGCCATCCATCCGCGCGGGAAGGACGCGAACGACTCCGTCTTCGGCGCCTGGTTCACGCTCAACGGCAACGGCGAGATGACCGGCACAATCTGGCTCGAAGACTCCGGATTCCTCAACGGCCCCATCATGATCACCAACACGCACAGCGTCGGCGTGGTTCGCGACGCCGTCATTGCCTGGAAAGTGAAGCGCGGCGAGCCCGACATGGAAGGCTACTGGTGGTCATTGCCCGTGGTTGCCGAAACCTGGGATGGCTATCTCAACGACATCAACGGATTCCACGTAAAACCCGAGCACGTTTTCCACGCGCTCGATTCCGCGCACGGCGGCCCCGTCGAAGAAGGCAATGTCGGCGGCGGAACCGGCATGATCTGCAACGAATTCAAGGGAGGGATCGGAACATCCTCACGCGTGCTCGATGCGAAAGCCGGCGGATACACGGTCGGCGTGCTCGTGCAGTGCAATTACGGACGCCGCGACCAACTCCGCATCGCCGGAGTTCCCGTCGGCAAGGAGATTCCCGAACACCCCGCCTACGGCGAAGACGTCGGCTCGATCATCATCGTCGTCGCCACCGACGCGCCGCTCATCCCGACGCAATTGAAGCGCCTCGCCCGCAAAGCCTCTCTCGGACTCGGCCGCGACGGCAGCTACTCCGGCGACGGTTCCGGAGACATCTTCGTCTCCTTCTCCACAGCAAATCCGCGAGCGGCTGATCCCAAGGGCGTCCGAGACCTGAAAATGCTGCCCAACGACAGCCTCGATCCCCTGTTCCTGGCCACTGTCCAAGCCACGGAAGAAGCCGTAATCAACGCCATGGTAGCCGCCGAAACCATGACCGGCATAGACGGCCACACAGCCATAGCCCTGCCCCACGACCGTCTGCGCGAGGTTCTAAACAAATACAACCGCCTGGCAAAATGACTCAGGGCTAGTGTGGGGACGGGCGCCTCGCCCGTCCAAGCCGAGCGAAGCTCGGCAGCTGCCCGCGGCCAAAGCAACTCTGGGTTCTCCACCACGTTACCTTAGCTGCCCAACCAACGCGTAACCGCTCCCGCTTGCACAAGGACTACAATTAAGCCAGTGAAAGCCTATAAAATCCAGCGCATCAAGAACGGCATGAAGTTCACCTGCACGCATTGTGCACACAGCGTCAGCACGTTGGACTTCGACGCCAAGGGCGGCAACCTCCGCACCCAGGCCGCAACCGCGATCAATGACCACGCCCGCAAAGCGCACTCGGCACCCCCGATAATTTCCCCCTCAGATACTCAACAGCGCACCTGGCGCTAGTCCCATTTTCCAATACCGGCAAACTGTAGCACGTGGCTCGCGACTTTTTCGGTAACATGGGTGTCTCCAGTCGGACACTGTCCATGATCGAGCGATTCGACTTCCCCGATCTCCGCGAACTGTTTGCCAAAGCCAACGAGGAAAAGTCTGGCGACCAGTTGGCCGGCATAGCCGCGCGATCGGAACGAGAGCGAGTCGCGGCGAAACGCAAACTTGCTGACTTGACGCTGGACGAAATCGTCCGCCGCCCTCTAATCGACCCTTCCGAAGATGACGTCACGCGCCTCATTCTGGACTCATTCGACCAGCAAGCCTTCCGCTCCATAGCAAGCATGACCGTAGGCGAGTTTCGCGAGTTCCTCCTCGACGACGGAACCACAGACAGCCAACTCCAGCCGCTGCAGAAGGCCATCATCCCCGAAATCGCCGCCGCGGTAGCCAAGCTGATGAGCAACAAGGATCTGGTGCTCGCGGCCGCCAAAATCCGCAACGTCACACGCTGCCGCAATACCATGGGAGAGCGTGGAGTGCTCGGCATCCGCGTGCAACCCAACCACCCCGCCGACGACATCGGCGGCATTCTTCTATCTGCATTCGAGGGACTTCTCTACGGCTGTGGAGACGCAGTCATCGGCGTGAATCCCGCCACCGACTCGGTGGAGACAGCCAGCGCGATTCTCATAGCGTTGAATCGCCTGGTGGACACATACGAAATTCCCACGCAGGTGTGTTGTCTGGCACACATCACTACACAACTGGCCGCGTTAAAGAGCGGGGCGCCCGTAGACCTTCTTTTCCAATCCGTAGCGGGAACGGAGGCGGCCAACCGCAGCTTCGGAATCACCTTGAACATGCTGCGCGAGGGCCGTGAACAGGTTCTCGAACATCATCGCCAGCGGGATACTCGCTGGGCCGGCGATGACGTGATGTACTTCGAAACAGGTCAAGGCAGCGCTCTCTCCGCCGAAGCGCATCACGGAGTCGATCAACTGACCCTCGAAGCGAGAGCCTACGGAGTCGCGCGGGTCTACCAGCCTTTTCTCGTCAACAGTGTAGTCGGCTTCATCGGCCCCGAGTATTTGTACGACGAGCGCCAGATCATCCGCGCTGGACTCGAAGACCATTTCATGGGCAAATTGCTTGGCTTGCCGATGGGTTGCGACGTCTGCTACACGAATCACGCCGCCGCCGACCAAAATTCCGCCGACAACCTGCTCCTGCTTTTGACGGCCGCAGGCTGCAACTACTTCATGGGCGTTCCGTGTTCCGACGACGTGATGCTAAATTACCAATCCACCAGCTATCACGACGCATTGGCCGCGCGGCGCCTCTTCCATCTGCGTCCCGCACCGGAGTTCCTCGCGTGGTTGCAGCGCATGGGCATCTATCGCGATACCGAACCGGCGTCTCTCGACTCATCCGCAAGGCGCCAACTCATGCACGGTTTGGAATCTTCCCTGGAGAGTGCGCTATAAATTTCCGCCTTTCAAGATTAGCTGCGGAAAGACTCGTGTAGAGACGGGGCTTGCCCCGTCTAGGATTAATCTGAAATGTTTGGCTTCGCGCAAGCTTCGTATCAGGGCATCGCTTTAGCGATGCCGAAAGTCGTTCAAAATGAGATGCCCCTTTAGGGGCTGGGCGTCACAACCCAATTTCTTTGCGCAGCCTGCGAAACAGGGATACTTTGAATGCCTCCGAAAGATGACAAACTCGCACCGCTCGACGACCTGTCCGAGATCGTGAGGAAAGTGCGCGCCCAAACTCCGGCGCGCCTGTTAGCCGGCCGGAGCGGGGCAGCATACAGAACAAGTACTCAACTGGAACTGCGCGAAGCCCACGCCGCCGCCCGCGATGCCGTGCGCGCGGAATTAAATCTCCTCACAAATCTCGGCGACGACTTCGTGCGCAAGTGGAATCTGTTTGAAGCCCGCTCCCAGGCGGCGACTAAAGATCAATATCTTTTGCGCCCAGACCTGGGCCGTCACCTGAATGACGTGTCCTGCGCCGAGGTGACCAAGCGTTGCGCCACGGGACGCGATTTCCAAATCGTAATCGGCGATGGCCTCTCGGTGACCGCCGTCGCCTTGCAAATCCCTCGACTATTGCCGCTCCTCTGTGAAGGAGCAAAGACGCGCGGTTGGAGTCTCGGCGAGATATTTGTGATTCGTCACTGCCGTGTAGGCATTCTCAACGAGCTTGGCGAATTGCTGGAGCCCAAAGTCGCCGTCCTCCTGATAGGAGAACGCCCAGGATTGGCGACCGCCGAAAGCCTCTCCGCCTACATGGCGTACCAGCCGAAAGCCTCAGACACCGACGCCAATCGCAATCTGATCTCAAACATTCACGCGCGAGGAGTAAGCACCGAACAAGCGACCCAGCGAATCCTAAATCTGGCAGCCTCGATGATGAAAACTCAAAAGAGCGGTTGCGAGCTTCGAGAAGAACTGCCTACTGTCCTCGCGGCCAGATAGCTCGATAGTTCCTATTCCTTCACCGCCCGATCCGTAATCTCCAGCCCCCTGTCAATAATCGCAAACGCCTCCCGCAGTTGCTGCTCATTAATGCACAGCGGAGGATTCGTGTAGAAGGTATTCCAGCGAACCAGAGTATAGAGCCCGTTCTCCCTGAAAAACTTCCCAAGCGCAACCATCTCGTCTGAAGTCCCGTTGAACGGCGCCATAGGCTGCCGCGTCTTGCGGTCCCGAATCAGCTCGAAGATGCCGAACAGCCCAATCGACCGCACCGCTCCCACCGACCGATGTTTCGCCTGCAACTCCGCGCCCAGCGTCTTCATGATCGCGCCCATCTTACGCGAATTCTCGATCAGATTGTCTTCCTCATAAACACGAATAGTCGCCAGCGCCGTCGCGCATCCCATCGGATGACTATTGTAAGTAAGTCCTCCATAGAACACTTTGTCGTCGAAGTGCCTCGCAATATGTCGCCGCATTCCAACGGCGCCCAATGGGACGTAACTCGAAGTAAGTCCCTTAGCCATGCAAATTAGGTCAGGAACAACCTTCCAATGATCGACGGCAAACCACTTACCCGTGCGCCCAAAGCCCGACATCACTTCGTCGGCGATCATCAGAATCCCGTACTTGTCGCACAGTTTGCGCACGCCTTCGAGATACCCATCCGGCGGAACAAGAATGCCGTTCGTTCCGACCACCGTCTCCAGAATGAACGCGGCAATCGTGTGCGAGCCTTCCAGCTGGATAATTTCCTCGATCATGGCCAGCGAAGTTTCCGCCAGCTCCCATCCGCGTTCGACCCCGTGATAAGGATCGAGCACGCGCACCACGCCCGGAATCCCAGGCTCAGCGGCCCATCGGCGAGGATCGCCCGTAAGACTGATCGCGCCCGCAGTAGCACCGTGATACGAACGGTAACGCGCCATAATCTTGTGCCGTCCAGTGAAGAAGCGCGCGATCTTGATGGCGTTCTCGTTCGCTTCCGCGCCACCGTTCGTAAAGAAGAACGTATCAATATCGCCCGGAGTAATCTCCGCCAGCTTTTGTCCTAGCCGCGCCCGCGGCTCCGTCGCCATGAACGGATTGGCATAAGCCAGCACCGACGCCTGCTCGGCAATCGCCCGGATGACGCGCTCATCGCCGTGTCCGATGTTCACCGACATCAACTGGCTGTTGAAGTCGATGAAGCGCTTCCCTTCCGGCGTCCAGAAATAAATGCCCTTCGCACGCGCCACCGGGATAGGATCGACCTTGGATTGCGCCGACCACTCAAACAGTGTGTGTTTCTTGGTGAGATCTACAATCTCCTGGCCGGTCATTGTGGGGTTGGCAGTCGCAGTCGTCATCTACAAGAACTCCTCATGTTTCAACTTGCTCAGAACTTGCGCGAGTGCTCTTTCGCCCAGCGCTCGACCACAATTTTCTTCTCAGTATAGAACTCGATCGCGTCGCGTCCCTGTGCGTGCATGACACCGAAGAAGCTGTCTTTCCAGCCGCTGAAAGGAAAGTAAGCCATGGGCGCAGCCACTCCGATATTAATTCCGATATTCCCCGCCGGAGTTTCATAGCGGAAGCGCCGCGCCGCCGCGCCACTCGACGTAAACAGCGATGCCTGGTTGCCAAACGGGCTGCGGGCAACGATGTCCATGGCGTCGTCCATGTTGCTGGCATGAACCAGGCTGAGCACGGGACCAAAGATTTCCGTGTTGGTCAGTTCGCTGCTCGCGGGAACGTCGTCGAGCACTGTGGGCTTGACGAAATTTCCGGCTTCATACTTTGCGACCTTGGGATTGCGTCCGTCGAGCACGACCTTTGCCCCATCCCGCGCGCCGACGCCAATCAGATTCTGCACCCGTTCTTTGCTTTGGCGCGTAATCACCGGCCCCATCTGCACACCCTCGTCGAGTCCATTGCCCACACGCAAATTCGCCGCCGATTCAGTGATCGAATCGCGAAACGTTTTCTGCGCTTCGCCCACCGTCACCGCGACCGAGACGGCGAGACAACGCTGTCCCGCGCAGCCGAAAGCGCTGTCGGAAATAATCTGCGTAGCCATCGACATGTCCGCGTCTGGCAGAACGATGACATAATTCTTCGCGCCGCCCTGGCACTGCGCGCGCTTGCCGTTCGCGCCCGCGCGAGAGTAAATGTATCGCGCAACAGGAGTCGAACCGACGAAGCTGATCGCTCGCACCGCCGGATGATCGATCAGCGTATCAGCCGCAACTTTGCCGCCATTAACCAGGTTCGCCACGCCCTTGGGCAGCCCCGTCTTCTCCAGTAGCTCGAAAGCGAGTTTCATGGTGAGCGGCACGCGCTCCGAAGGCTTGACGATCAACGTGTTCCCGCACGCAATCGCGTAAGGCAGAAACCAGAACGGAATCATGCCCGGAAAATTAAAGGCCGTGATCGCCGCCACCACGCCCAGCGGCTGGCGAATCATAGTCTCG
>Ga0185299_10005581_pt1 | contig 14050 bp, 9 predicted proteins | sample PaiPotPPA55metaG_FD_128002 | JGI IMG/M metagenome (GOLD analysis project Ga0185299, IMG submission 128002) | Iron sulfur acid spring bacterial and archeal communities from Banff, Canada, to study Microbial Dark Matter (Phase II) - Paint Pots PPA... ...
GAGAATCTCTCACTTTTTCCCGCGACAAAAACTTCGAGCGCGAAGCGGTTGTGGATGAACGTGCGCTAATCCGCGACGGGCTTCGACGCGGTATGGGTGAGATCACCCATGCCCAGGTCCGCGTCCACCTTGACGCTCGCTTGGCTTCCGGGGAATTTCAAATCGTTGAGCGACCTAAAAGCGTTCCCGGCCGTCATTTCACCACCGCGAAAACCATCGAGGCGGAACATGAAATTATCCACAGAGTCCGTGAGGGACAAAACCATATTGAGCCGGTTCTGCCGCGTCCGCACGCCATCGCCGCTGCCGACCAGCACCCGCACCTCAACCGAGCACAAAAGACCGTGGTGGAGGACGTGCTCAGCTCGCCGGACCGCATTCAAGGAATTCAAGGCTTCGCCGGCTCAGGCAAGACGACCACGCTCACAGTCATCCGCAGCGTCGCGGAAGGGCAGGGCTATCAGGTTGAGGGCTTCGCCCCGACCTCCCGCGCTGCGCGCCAACTGAATGAGGCGGGCATCGAAGCCGGAACCTTGCAAGGCTTCCTCGCCCGCACTGCAAATCCCGACCCACGAGAGCAAAAGCACTTCTACGTTGTCGATGAATCGAGCCTTGCCAGCACGAACCAGATGCGCGAGTTTCTTTCGCGGGTTGGTCCTAATGACCGCGTGCTTCTGGTCGGTGATACCCGCCAGCATCAGGGCGTCGAAGCGGGCCGCCCCTTCGAGCAACTGCAGGAAGCCGGAATGCGTACCGCCAGACTTGATGAGATCGTTCGCCAGCAGGACCCGGCTCTAAAATCTGCCGTCGAGTTGCTGGCTACACGCCAGATTTCTGCCGCCCTCGACGCGCTCCAACAGCAGGGCCGTGTGAAAGAAATTCCCAACGCAGAAGAGCGCGTCCGCACCATCGCAAAGAGTTACGTCGAATCGCCCCAGAACACCCTCATCGTCTCACCGGACAATGCTTCCCGCCGCGAGCTGAACGTCGCTGTTCGCCAAGAGTTGAAGGCCACTGGAACAGTTACCCCGGAAGATCATACTTTTCGCGTCCTGGTTCAGCGTCAGGATATGACCGGAGCCGAACGATCCTGGGCCAGCCACTATGACATCGACGACGTAGTTCGCTACACACGTGGCAGCAAAGCGATCGGAATCGAAGCTGGCGCCTATGCATCGGTCATCGCGATCAACCCAGCCCTAAACCAGCTTATTGTCGAAAAAGCGAACCAAGAACTTGCAACCTACGATCCCCGCCGCCTGACAGGCGTCAGCGTCTACCGAGAGATCGAACGCGAGTTCTCCGTAGGCGACCGCATCCAATTCACCGCGCCCCACAAATCGCTCGGCGTTGCCAATCGCGACCTCGCCACCATCGACGCGATCCACCCCGATGGTCGCATGTCCGTCCGCCTCGACGACAACCGCCAGATCGAATTCAGCCCCAACGAGCATCGTCATCTCGACCACGGTTACGCCGTCACCAGCCACAGCGCCCAGGGGCTTACCGCCGAACGCGTTCTCGTTCACGCCGACACTAGGGTCCACCCGGACCTGCTCAACTCCCGCTTCGGCTATGTTTCCATCTCCCGCGCCAGCCACGAGGCCACGCTCTTTACCGACGACATGGCAAAACTCGGGCCCCAATTAGGAGCCGATGTCTCGAAGAGCTCCGCTCTGGAAATGAATCAACCATCATCCATCGCCCAGGGAATTGGGCTAGGGCGCTGAAAAATGCCGACCATAGATGGCCAGAATGCATCCCGTTTTGCCGGGCATAGTGGGAACCAGCACCTTGGCTCGCCCGGACGTATTTACATATTACAACAGAGGCAACCACAAGATACTGATAACTAAGATGTTGTATTATAAATTGCATGAAACGTTAATAAAATACTTGACAATTTGAGATCGTGAGGAGTAGAGTAAGTGTGGAGGATCAGAGAAAATGCGGACGAGCACACTTGAGCAATTGAGGCGACATCTCCGCCCTGGACGTGTGTACCGCAGAGAAGACCTTCTGCCCTGGTCCCATAGTGTCGATCGACACCTGAAAGAGCTTACTGTCGACGGCACCCTCCAGAAGCTCCGTACCGGCTTGTACTACAGCCCTCGCAAATTTGAATTTGGAGAGGCTCCCGCGGACGAGCACGAACTGGTGAAAGCGTTCCTGAAGACCGACCGTTTTGTCCTGACCTCCCCGAATGCCTACAACCAGTTGGGACTTGGGACAACGCAGCTCTACAACAAACGAGTTGTCTACAATCAGAAACGGCATGGGACATTTCCGCTCGGCAATCGAATGGTCACTTTCGAGCGCCGCATGAATGTTCCAAGGCAACTCTCTCCCGAGTTTCTACTGGTCGATCTTGTTAATGAACTCGGCGACCTTGCGGAGGATCGGGACCTCGTTCTTTCTCGCGTTCGCGAAAAAGCCAAAGAGATGGACCCGAAAAAGCTCTCACGGGCAGTTTCTCTCTACGGCAAATACTCCACGCAGAAAAAGTTTCAGGAGATGCTGCAACATGCCGTCTGACGCCTTTCTGCATGAGAGAAGCGATTTCAAGGCGCTTGTCGAGACCGTTGCCGACCGCGAAAAGATCCATGATCCGGGTCTAGTTGAAAAGGACTACTGGATCATGCACGCCGTCTTTGGGCTCAAGCAACTCGGCTTAACGTTTGAGCTCAAGGGCGGCACATCGCTTTCTAAGGGGTTTGGGGTAGTTCATCGCTTTTCCGAAGACATCGACATTCGCATCGAGCCCTTCGATGGACTGGAGGTCGATACAAATCCAAATCACGAGAAGCCCCAGCACATCGAATCGAGACGAGTGTTTTATGAAAAGCTCCGGGACAAGATCAAGATCCCAGGGATTACGGCCGTCGAGAGGGATACGACATACGACGACGAAACGCTGAGGAACGCCGGCCTCAGGCTAACCTACGAAACTCACTTTGGTTCAATCGCTGGTCTCAAGGATGGAATTCTCCTGGAAGTCGGATTCGATCAGACCACGCCGAACCGCGCCGTCACAATCTCCTCTTGGGTCGTCCAGTTCGCCGATGCTCGGAAACTTCAATATACGGACAACCAAGCCCTCAACATCCCCTGCTATAACCCCGAATACACTTTCGTGGAAAAGGTTCAGGCTGTGGTTCGAAAATACGGCCAGTTCAAAGGAACTGGAAAAGTTCCAACGAACTTCCTCAGACACTACTACGATATCCACCAACTGCTCGATGTCGAAGCCGTGCGAAAATTCATCGGCACCCCGGAATACTTGGCGCACAAGAAGAAGCGGTTCAAGTCTTTGGATCACGACGTCGCAAAAAGTGGAGCCTTCACAATTGAAGACGAGAACATCCGCAAGCGCTTCGAAGCGGAATACTCAAAGACGGCTCCACTTTACTATCGCGGCCAGATTCCTCTGGATAAAATCCTTGCCCGCATCCAAAAGGACCTTGCGCTTCTTTAGCCCTGGGCCACGGTCTCGACTTACTGGCCGCTACAGCAGAAAGACGCTTACGACATCCACTACTGACATCCGCAACTCTCCCGGCGGGATTGTTGCGCTGGCACAAGCCTGCCGACCGATTCTGGACCATCCCAGCGGCGCAGAGGGCTACCGCCACATTGCCGAGAAGTTCGATACGGCGGACGGCAATGCCTACGGTCAGGTTGACGAATGGCTGCGAGTGCTTGGACTAAGACAATAAAAATTTAGCTTGAGACGGCCTCTTTGCGGGCGTTTAGGGCTTACGAATCGTCCAAGAATCCTCACGACGGCTCAGGCGTCCGTGTCTCAAAGCCTACGCAAGATCTTCTCAACCAAAGCCTTTGCTGCCGCCTGATTGTCAGTGGCGTCGTAAACGATGTCAACGAACTTTTGAACAAGGCACCGGCGCGCGCCCCGAAATCGTTTCAGGTCTTGGTGCTTGGTTTTCGAATAAAACAATTGCGGTAGATTGGCATTGAGACGCAGCAGACGTTTGTGGCATGCGCTTCTCGTTTTTGCGTCTAGAGCGGGCAGTGCCGCAATCTTCTCCAGTTGAGTGGCGCGAGCCAGGATTTCATCCTTTAGCCGCGTCCGCCGACCCGCTGTGACAGCACCTTGACGGAGGATTGCTTGCCGATCTTTTATGAAGCCGACGCCCTGTTCAAATTGGCGAGTCCAGTTTCTTCTTATCGAGCTGGCCCTGCAACGACGCCCCAAATCGCCTGCCAAGGGTGAAAGCTGGCTAAGCACATTGCGGAAATGAACATTTTGCTCGAAATGATCGCGACGACCATTGGGCAAAATCCGCTCATCAAGAATGTGGATCTCCCCAACCACCCACGAGTTGAACCTCGGCTCGGGGAAAATTTCATCCAGGAGGGCCGCTTCGCCTATCTGCATGTTGCCACTACGAAGACGAAGCCCCTTAACAGCGGAACTGTTAGGGAATGCGCCGAGATACCCGTGATGCAGAATCCATCCCACACCAGCGAGGGCACCATCTGATCCAGGTATGGTCAGCAGCTGCAATTCCCCGAACCGATCAACGGTGCCTTTTCTCACCTCAAATTGGTCGCGATGAGGACGATAAATCGGCCGTTCAGCACCATTAATGACAATTTCGAGTTTTCCCAGGTTCACGTGCGACTTCAGTGCCTCCTCGATTGTTTCTCCATACTCGAACTCCGGCGCGAAAGGCACAGGTGCGACCTGTGAGAGGTAATTCTGAATCGCCGAACTATCCATCAGTACATCGTTACCATGTCGGACGATACCCACAAGCTCGACCTCAAAAAAGTGCTTCGGGAAACCTGTGTCCATGAGAGTCCGGGTCGTCACGACATCACTGACCAGTCTCTCAAGGTTATCGGCACTACCTTCGCTTCGCAGTAACGACTTAAGCTTGCGGCAATCCCAGCGAAGCTCGCTGATCTGCGTATCGCCAACTGCTTGCGTCCGGAAAATCAGTTCCTGACAATACCCTAGTCCTGCCAATCTTCCGACACCCCGAAAACCGCGTGCGCGGGAGCCGCGCTTCTTGCTGGCGCCGAACGCAACCAGTCGTTCGACAAATTGGTCTCTCTGCAATCCGGTTCCGTTATCGCGGATGCGTACCACGCGCCGCTGTTGATCAACCGAAATCTGGACGCGCCCTATCCCTGCCTTTCCCAGCACCCCTGTCTCCCTGGCCACATCGATGGAATCTGCCGCATTCTGGACATATTCGCGGTAGATCGACAGAACATTGACGTACATAGAGCTGCTGAGCAGCTCCAGAACATCCTTGCCAATAATCGGCCGCTCGGCCACGGGAACCCAGTCAACGCGGGGTTTTTGAATTTGACTGGCAGTGATTACGGCTAGGTTCGCGCTCATGGCGCCGAAACCATATGACGAAGATTGTCCTCACTCACAACCGCCCCGCTATCTTCAAGGAGACCCGCGTCTTCAACCCGTTCGTCTTCCGGAACCTCCGGAGCGTTCAGCTTTCGCGTCTTCTGCTTGGCCCAAATCGCCGCTTCCGCATCTTTCGATAGAGGGAAATAAAATCGTAAGACGTTCTTCAGTTGCGAATCCGTAGTCATGGCCGGAAGTCTGACAAATTGACGCGGGTCACAGGACGATAGAAGCTCCACCGCCTTGGTCCTTTGCAGAGCGCTGAGCCGTCCAAATGCAGATTGATATTCATCGAACTCCGCGCGTCCGCCGCGATTCTCGTACCATTCCCGGTTAAAGATAAAGTGGTGCGGTCGAAGCAACAGGCTCTCGAATTGCGCGACAGTTTCCCCAAACGCCCTATTGAAAAATGAGGGATGTCCGCTCACTACGCCGTGTGTCGCCTGCAAGATAAGCTGCAACGCCCGCAGTTGGTAGCGTGTCCATTTTTCTCCGATATGCGACCTTTCCGGAAGATCGGTTGGCTGATATCGCATCGGGAACGACCATATTCGAATTCCCAGGTCATCGTTCAGCTCTACATTGAGCTTCATCCGCCCGTATAGGTCGGAAGGACTGTCATGGAAGTTGTACAGCATGTAGTTTGACAATTCCGTTAAGCCGAACTGATAAGCATATCGGACCGCTTGCTCATATGGCTTGCGCAGCCCCAAATGATCGAACGCGATCCGCAGCGGCTTTATGCAGATCGATGACAGTTCCCGCAAATACATCGGGTCCTTGCACAGAATCCGCGCGTCGACGCCCTGATTGAAATCCACCCTTCTCGATATGTCTCGACGATTGCGAGTAAGTTTCGCGTCCCGTGTAAAGCCAAGATCGCGGATTTCCGCCACAATTTCCTTAAAGCGTGGGGCGGCGACTACATTGTTGTCCATGAGAATCAGGTCCTTCTTTTGCCCATACAGCTTCTCGATGTTCCTAACCATTGAGGTTATTGGCGCTATGTCCCGCTGCCCGCCCTCAAGCGTCGGAACTCCGCAAAAGCTGCATTTTCGGATGCAGCCCCGCGATGCGTAGGCGAAATATGCATCCGTGACCGGGTACTGATATTCGACCTGGCTCAAAATGCTGTAGTCCGGGGTTAAATCCTCGATGGGTGTACCGCTTCGATCATCCGAGTAAAGTTCTTCGGAAAACTCATCCAATTCCAGCGAGATTGCCGGAGCATCTCCGAGCAAGCCCTTTATGAATCTTATCCCCGTCCATCGCGGCTCCCGGATAAAGCGCTCATGCATTAATGAGGCAGCAATCCCCCCAACAAATATCTTGTCCTTCTCGCCATTCGCCGCCGTCACTGCGAAATCGATGCTTTGGGAGATTCTGGCGAATTCAAACGAGAAAAGAGTAGTGATATAAATGCGGTCCCAGGCTTCTGACAGCACCGACAAATCTTCGCCCTTTATGAATCGTACGAAGTCGCGTTTTCCTCGCGGGCCGTGATATTGAGCAATCTTCATGAGGCCCAGCGGCGGGTATTTGTTCTTGTACCCCGGTTCGATTAAGAGAATCCGTTTATTCGCCATGCTTTGCAGTTCTCACTCAACAACCGCCTGCTTCTCCCGTCCAGCTAAGCCCCGCCGTCACTTGCGGATAGCTTCGGCGCAATTAACGCCGGTTTTGCGAATGTGCCGTTTCTCACTTCGAGCATGCCGAGGTCAACCAACTGCAAGAGACTCTGCCTGCTCGACGTTTTATGACCTATGCCAGCACGAAAAGTGAAGTCCGTCACGAAATGTATCATTGACGCCTTGCCTGTACCGGAGTAGAGAATGCTGGGTCGGCATTCGACGTCGAAATGCTCCGCTTCGCCAGCGTCTCGCAGAAACACATTCATGTACAGTGCTTGCCGCATTGAATCCGGTATCTCTGAATCCGAGTACCAATCCATCACGCGGTCGATCGCATCACGCGTGGCGCTCTCCAAGACGGCACTTTTTAGTGAGCGTCGCAGGTCATCCAGAAACGCCGCCTTTTCGCCGATTACATCTCCGTCCCTCAAGTGCTGCGTAATGATGAGCAGGAAGCTCCTCTGAAAATCGACCTGATTCGATATCAGCTTCTTGATGGCCTTGGGCCTGGAAAGATCCGCATAAACAAACCCGCCGAAGTAATCGAGATTCACAATATCATAGGGCCATTCCGGACGACGGCCATTTCTGTCGCGTCCAGTCAGCAATATCTGATCGAATTCACCATAGAGGGAATGGAGCCGGTGCTCCACATCCTGGACATTCGCCTGAAGAAACATTAGGTGTTGCTGATTTTCCTCCCGCTCGATCGTCGTGAACCGGTTCAGAAATTTCTCCCAGGCGATGATGTCAAGCATCTCCCATGCGGGAAGCCCAAGATAGTTCAACCGCCCCGCGCGATTTCGGCACCATCGTTCGACATGTGAATAGTCATACTCACCACGAAGAAAGTCCTTGTTCCGATTCGTATGGAAAACCGCGTCCCGCTGATCGGCCATTAGTATTTTTTCCTGAGAGACTTGGAAATCCTCGCCGCCAGCTCATAGTAGCTCTCCGGATCATCGGCGAAGTGATCCTCCAGCGTATCCATGATGATCTGGAAGACCTTTTTCGCCTTTGCGGTCATATTCAGGTCGCCGGCAACGTCCGCGATACTGTTATCACTCGTTGGCGATTTGGCTTCGTCAAGGTCTTTTTGAAGGTTGGTCGCGTATTTCTGCACTTCCTTGTCGAACTGCTGTACGTCGAGGTCAGTACACTTGTCCGCACGCTGCCTCAGCCTGCTAACGTGTTCATGAAGTTCTCCGCGAATCGATTTTAGCTCTGCCTTTTCAATCTGCCCGGTACGCAGTCGTTCCTTCCAGGTCTGTAGTTTCTGCTTGAATCTCTCTCCGTCTTCGTATGCCTTTCGATTGTTGCTAATCTCTTGCGCGAGCTTGTTCAATTTTGCGGGTATGCGCTCTGCCGCCTGATATAACCGCTTCCGCGAGTCAGTCTCGACAAAATCGGAACGATCCGTCGTAGGCAAGACATCCTTATCGATGATGTGAATCTCACCGGTAAACCACAGCGCCCTTGGAAAGCTCTGCCCCCACAACGTGCGGACAGGGAGAGACCTATCGCCAACAGAGAATCCAAATAGTTTATAAACCAGCCCGGCAAATCGTTTCTTGTCGCGGGAGTCATCTCCGTCCACCGAAAAGATCTTCCCGGCAGGCCTGATCCGATCAAGTACCTGCTGACCTTTGGTGGCGAACCAGCACAATGCAACCGTGTTGTTGGGATTAGCCGGGTCGAGCACTTCTATGTACTCCGGTTCAGCAACCACCATGGCATCGACATATGGTTTAAAAACCCTGATGCGATCCCCGTTTAGCATCGACAGATATACCGTCTTGGGAGAGTAGTCCGGAACATCCTGCCGAAGCCGTTGGGAGAGCCGCACGCCCCATTTGAATTCCGGCGAGAAATCCACTGGCGCGATGTCGCCTATGTATTCCTTGAGAACCCTACCGTCGAGAAGTTCGGGACAAGATTCGCTGATGCCCCGGACTTCCACAATCGTGTAATGATCCTTGCGGTCTATAGGGGCTGACCACAAATCCGTATGACGGTTGATAACCTGGCTCGCAGGTTCCTGGACGCCGCGTCTTTTGTTAGCGCTCACTTCCTCCCGCATTTCTTTGGCGCGAAACTCGAAGTGATGCAGCTCGGGATCACCGTAGGAGGTCGACGAAATCTTTAGCTTGTCAGCCACCGCTATGCCTGCGAGTCTTCCTATCCCCTTGTACCCGGCTTCGTGCCCGGCCCTCTTTTCAGAATAGGCAATCCGGCGCAGCTTCGACACTTCGTCGCCATCCATTCCTATCCCATTGTCAAAGATCAGAAGACTCCGTCCCTGGACGGACACCTTGATAACCGGCTCAGAATTATCCTTGATTATTCCTGCGATCGATGCGAAGGAATCTATCGCGTCGCTGGCATTTTGAATGTACTCGCGCACAATTTCGAGTTTCCGCGGATAGAGATCCTGCGACAGAATAAGGACAGCCGGTGCGTAAACCAGCTCCTCAGATTGCTGTGGCGGAGACTGCATTCTTTACGCCTCTTTCCAGAGCGTCGCCCGCGTCCTCAGATCAGCGATTCGCACCTCATGGCCGCGGTTCTTTGTGACAAACAAGGCGTCCCCCTGGTTGAGCACTGCAATCACGTCATGGATTTGTTCAGCCGATTCGTAATTGGAACACTTGGCCAGAATGAACCGGGACACTTTTAGATTGGGGTCAGTGGTCTGGAAAACCAGTTTTGAAGCACTGTTGGAGAAAGCCACCTCGCTGAAATCCTCGGGCTGTTGTGAGGCAAAAATAATCCCCAAGCCGAACTTACGTGCTTCGCGCACAAGCAGATCAATGGGGCCTCCTTCGCGAAAGGAAAGATGATGTGCTTCATCGAGCACACAATAGATTCTCAATTTACCCTGGCCGTGAGATTTCAAATAGAAAAAGAGATGCCAGAGCAAGATTTCGAGCGTTACTTTCTGAGTTTTCCCTTCGAGGCCCCGGAATTGCAAAATGTGCACTCTGTGGTTTGGGTCTGCGAACAGACTTTCCCACGACCAGCCCTGATCGCCGGAATTAAAAGAACTCAGCATGAAGAATGTCGTCAGTCGCGCCGCCAGGCCGACGGCGTTCTTGGCATTTGCGTACTGCTTATCCGAAGCCAGGTCGTCGAGCGTCTGCTGAAGCTGCCCAAAATTCGGAGGGTCGCTTTTCCATGTCGAGGGCACCGTTGTGAGGATTCCAACCTTTTCAAATGTCGTGAGTATCGCCTCGATCAAAACCTTTCGTTGAATATGCCCGAGATGATAGACAGCGTCGAACACGTCAGAAACACGCGTGGCAACTGACGCAGGCCCTTTTACATCTTTCGGAAAGATTTGTAGGGGGTTAAGGGAGATGCCTTCTTCGCCGATGCGATATTCGTGGACGTTTACATACTTCTTGTAGACATCGTCCAGATTCTCTAACTCGAAACCCTGTGCGTAATCAAAAATGATTGTCGGCAATCCCCGCCGGGCCAGTTCCGCCGTCAAACACTGTACCGCATATGTCTTCCCAGATCCGCTCTCCCCTACGATCATCATATGTGGGTTTTGAACGGTGGCGGCGCTCTGCGGATTCCAGTACAAGGCATCCCCGAACTCCTTGTCATTGCCGATATAAACTCCTTCGTCCGCCGCCTCTTCCTCCAGCGACCCGGTCGCGATCTCCGTTTCTGAAGATGGAGAAGGCAAATCGCCGGGCGCGCTGTATTCTTGAATGATCGCGGAACCGCTCAGGTCTTCGCTTTCGTGGTTACCGGACTCAGGCCCTCTCGTATCCCCGGAATCCTCTCCGCCCTGTCGCGGCACATCCTCACCCTCCGAGGGATAGAAATATGCAAGGATGGCGCTTACCTGCGTCTTCTTGAGATCCAAGAGTTGTGCGATCCCAGAAGAATCCATCTGGGTTTCGTGCAGCCGCTGTATTTCCTTAGCAAGAGCGTCCGTGATCTTTGGAGTCACGATTCGTCGCCTGCGTCGGTTGGATTCTTCACTGGGTGAAGGTACTACGTTGAAGGCTTATGCCGCAATAAGCCGGTTCTAGGGCGTAACCAACCTCTTATCACTTAACTGAATGCGTCCTGGGAGTCCTGAATCCAGGTTTGCTCAAGCGGCATCGCCCGCGATCGAATCGTCCGGTGCCTGCAGGCACATTAACAACGCTTTCGGTATTTGGTTTAGACTCTGTTGACCTCAGAAAGGCGGTCACGACCTTGGGAAATCGAATCGCCCATCCGAGAGAACCTTCCATTGATTTGGTTCGAATTCTCAGCGAGGGAACCTATACGTCCTTCCCTCAAGCGTTAAAGGAATTTATTTCCAATTCCTATGACGCATTCGCCACAGATGTCGCTCTCCGCTTTGACGACGATTTTTCTACACTCTCCATTCGAGACAACGGCGAAGGCATGACCTCGGATGACTTCGAAAATGTTTTTGCAAGCATTGCCAGAAGCGGTCGGACAGCACCTCCGTCCCCTGGCACAACGCGCCTAGGCAGAGAGCGGATTGGCCGTTTCGGTATTGGCGCTCTGGCAGTCGTTGGAACAGCAGACCGTTTCACCATCAAGTCGGTGAAGAAAGGCAGCGGTAAAGGATTTGAGGCTTCGATTGATTTGAAGCATCTCAGGACCAACTACCAGAAGGGCAAGGACCTTAAGGATGTCTGGCAATTTGCTTTATCGGAATGGGAAGGTGAAAAGACTGCCACTCATTTCACGGAGATTTCCGTTGAGGGAATAAGGGACGATATCCACCAGATCCTGCAGAGAAGCGGTAAATGCCTGTCCGATCCGTTTCGCTTGATTGGCGAGCTGAGCGGGATCGAGGAATTACGCTGGCAGCTCGGAATTATTTGCCCGGTTGAATATGCCAACAAGTATCCAATTCCTGCGAAGGTCATAGACCCGGACAAGGATCACATCCTCGTCCATCAGTCGACTCGACTCCAAAGAAGCAAGTTCAAAGTGACCTTGAATCAACTCCCGGTCAAGAACCCGACACTGTTGCCCAGCTACGACCCGGAACGGTCACCCGGTGCGGACGGGAAATTTCTTCAAAGGAAAGGTCTTGGGTATGACGTTGCGTACCTTCAGTCTGCAGCCAGATCGAAAGTGACCTATAAAGGATACGTTTGCGTCCAGGCACATCAGGTTTACCCGAACGAACTTCGCGGAATTTTGATCCGTCTGCGGGGTGTTGCGGTCGGTTGGCACAGGACACTACACCTGGATGCTACCGTCGCCACGATGCTCACGTCGATGTCGGGCGAGGTTTGGGTCGATGGCCTGGATGAAGCGCTGCAATTCGATCGTGAATCTTTCCGCGAGGATCACCCTCTCTTTGTTTGGCTAAGGGACCGGATTCAGGAAACCGTCGATACGGAGACGACCCGGTTCAGAGACAGGTCAGCAAAACGGGTTGCCATGGTCAAGAGTAAGCGGGCGGCTGCCACCAAGACGCCCAAAATCAAGAAAAAACAACCCACAACGAAACAACCTTCTGATTCGTATCTGCAGCCCGAGATACTGGAAAAAATGCCACCATACATTGTTCGGCTAGTACCTCAGATCAATGGATCATACGAGCACGAGTGGTATGAAGGGGCTGCCATGGTATTACGGCGCCTCATGGAAACTCTGATCATAGAGCTATATTCCCGGCGAGGTTGGAGTCAAGACGTTCAGGACCCCGATACTAACGAATTTGTACCGCTCAAAGCACTGATCGGAAAACTTAATGGCGACGGACGGCTGCACATGCAGAGGAGAACTATCGACGGTTTGAACAAGGTCAAGGAAGTAGGGGACACCGCAGCCCACGATTTCAGGATCAGGATCAGAAAATCAGATCTAGACAAGATTCAATCAGCCGTGCGGCTGACTTGCGAGCGCCTCATCTTTACAATCGGAGAGTCTGCACCTACGGCGTAACAGACGCCGTAGATCGGTTTCTTGCTAGTCGTTCCGTACATCACGAGCAGTGGGAGCCAATGCACACGTTGTTCGGCGTGTCGGCGCGACACGCAAGCGCAGCTCTTCTAAACTGTACTCCGCAATTCCATGTCGAATCGTGTGTACCGTTCCTTGTCAATCTCAGCAATAACCTGAAGCAGACCAGTCGCCATTTTTACGCACCCTTCCGCTTCGGGCTTCCCGAACTCAGTGTGCCCCGAATGCAGAATTTTATTTCTCTTGCGGAAAAGCTCTTCCACGAAGAACTTGCTCGGAGACCTATTCCCCAGGTTCTGGTACTTCTGCTGAAGGTCAGAAGCCAACCCTGCTCTCCGTACCAAGAAGGCGTCGAATGTCTCACCCGTCATTAGCTGAGTCGCAGCATCCAGCTTGCCGCTGACACCCTTCATCTTGCGAAACTCCTGCTCCCACGAATTACTGTGGGCTTGGGTTACTTCGTTCGGGAGCAGGCGCGCTTCGAGCATCTTCCACTTAGAGAACAGGAACGCCAACTCGCATTCGACCGCCATTGCACTCAAAATGATCGCCAGCGAGAAATCTTCCTCGCTGAGTTCAACTTCTGCTCGGCAGAAGGCACGGCGACTGACACGCATATCCGATTGGAGAAGGTAGATGGCTGCGCCGCACTCACAGTGAGGGTTTGGATAAGGCTTGCTTCCCTCCGCCTCTACGACAAGGCGCTTCTTGCAGCTAGGACATGTCACCACCATCGGAAACTTCATGCCTTGAAGTGTAACCGACTCGAAAAAGGTGGCTGCGCGTCTTCCTTCCACTGCGCCCTCTTCCGGGTGCGCCGCCGCTTGGCCGCGGCTCGCACGGGCGTTTCGGACTGCGCCGGTTTCGCGCCAAACTAACCACCACCCCGTTTGGCACTCACCGCGCTTTCACTCACGCCCTGCCACCCTCCTTCGGCCTCCGTTCCGTCCCTTTCACCGTTCCGCCTTGTTTCTTTCCGCTGCCGCTCTAGTGAAGAAAGAAACAAGCCGGAAACGGCAGAAAGGGAAAAAACATGAAATTAGAAGAAGTCAACACACGAACCAAAGAGGCCGTG
>Ga0185299_10005584_pt1 | contig 14046 bp, 15 predicted proteins | sample PaiPotPPA55metaG_FD_128002 | JGI IMG/M metagenome (GOLD analysis project Ga0185299, IMG submission 128002) | Iron sulfur acid spring bacterial and archeal communities from Banff, Canada, to study Microbial Dark Matter (Phase II) - Paint Pots PPA... ...
GACGGCGGCTTCCCGGAGCTGCTGGACGCTACGAACGCCGGCGGAACTGCCGTAGCTGACAAAGCCCACCGGCTTGCGGTTCCACTCCGCAGAGACCCAGTCGATCGCGTTCTTCAGGACTGCGGGCGGTCCAAAATTATACTCGGCCGTGATGATGACGAAGGCATCGGCTTCGGCGATCTCCGCGGTCCAGCGCTGCACGACCTCGTTGGAATAGGCCGGACGGCCGGGCGCCGCCGGCGGCATCGTCTGATCGAAGAACGGCATCGGGAAGTCGCGCAGATCAAGAAGCCTGGCCGTCACGTTCGGCCGCTTCGCCAGACGGCTATGAAACCAATTTGCGGGCTGGTCTCCGAACCGGCCTTCCCGAGTGCTGCTGATGATAACCGAGACTTTGGTCACGCGCTGATCCTTTGGTGGTGGCTTTGAAAAGAAAGAAGAGGGCCTCGCATCATCGTGGCTGGATGGCTTTGATACGGGCTTCGCCTGCCGCAAGCGCTGCGGCCGAGGTGTGGACGGAGTGGTAGCCGAGGACGAGATCGTGGCGGTGCGGGATCGCCGAGCCGATCACGAAACACGCGCCGTCTGCGCCGGCCTGGATATGGATCGGGATCTCGCCGGGTTCGAACGCGGCCAGCTCCCCGGCGCCCACCCGCTCACCTGCGGTAAGGCCGCCGCTCGCGACGCTCAGGAACGCGACGGTGTGATCCTTCGGCGGGGTGAACGTCCAGTCCTCGCCAGCCTCCAGGGTAACCAGAAGATAGGAGATGCCGTCCGGCGACTGCGCGGGGCTCCGGGCACCGGCGTATTCGCCGATCATGACGCGCGCCGGCCCGATCGCCGGCGTGTGCTCCGCCTCGATGAATTGCGCCAACGAGTCGGCGTATTCGAGGTCGGGCGGCAGCGCGACCCACAACTGGAAGCCTTGGACGGTGTCCGAGGCGCCGGCCTTCATCTCGTTGCCGTGCCAGGCGCCGCCGCCGGCCTGCATCCACTCGAGTCCGCCGTAACGGATTGCGCCGTGCCCGCCGGTCGGATCGTCGAACAGCATCTCGCCCTTGATGACGACGGAGACAGTTCCGATGCCTGAATGAGGATGGACGGGCGCGTCTTTTAGGACCGAACCGTCGGATTCGAAGAGATCGAGGAAGACGAACGGCTTCAGGAGTTGCCCGAGATCGGATGGGCTCATCAGCCTGATGATCGGTCCCGACGCTCGTCCGCGCGTTCTCTTCGCGATCGCTCTGCTGGGTGCTTGGGGCGCGACCCGATCCCCCGATGTTTCGGCTGAGTGCGGCATTGTGCTTCTCCTTGATCGCATTTGAGAGTATTCGACCTATCAGGGAAGCCGTTTTAATGTGATACCAAGTATCGCCGTGGATGACGGATGCTCGATAACGTCTCGCTTGACCAACTTCGTGTGTTTGTGGCCGCCGCCGACGTCGGAAGCTTCTCGGCCGCGGCGCGCCGGCTCGGCCGCGCCCAATCCGCAATCAGCCAGGCGATTGCTGGCCTCGAATCTGCCTTGGGCGTTCAGCTCTTCGACCGAACGGAGCGCCTCCCGAAGCTCACCCAGGAGGGAACGAGGCTGCTCGCAACCGCGCGCGGGATCGTGCGAGACGCCGACGCCCTGAAGGCCCATGCGCGCAACATGGCGGGCGGGCTGGAACCCGAGCTGTCCATCGTCCTCGACTCGATGTTTCCGCAATCCCTGTTGACCACCGTGGCCAGCGAGTGGGCGGACGTCTTTCCGTCGACGCCGCTGCGGGTTTATTTCGAGGCGCTCGGCGCCGTCGCTCAGGCCGTGCTCGACCAGCGGTGCAGCATCGGCGTCATTGGAACGCTTCAGACGGTCCCCCCGGACCTTTCGAAGGAATGGCTGTTCAGTCTGCAAGGGGTGACCGTCGCCGCGCCGTCCCATCCCCTTGCAACCGTTGGCGATACGATCGGACCGGACCTGGCGGAGCGCCACGTCCAGATCGTTCTCACCGATCGGTCGATGCTCAGTGCCGGGCAGGAATTCGGCGTACTCGGCAAACAGTCCTGGCGGGTCGCCGATCTCTCGACCAAGCACGCCTTCCTGTGCGCCGGCCTCGGTTGGGGCCACATGCCCTATCCGTCTGTCGCCGAGGACATCGCCGAGGGCCGACTCGTCGCGCTCGAACTGGCCGGAAAGCCAACCCAGGCGAAGATGCCCTTGTCCGCCGTCTACCGCTCGGATGCTCCGCCAGGACGCGCGGGCCGCTGGATGATCGAGCGGCTGAAATCAGTCATGGCTGACTAAGAGCGCCGGTGGCCGCCGGCCTTATGCCGGCGTGCCGGGACGACCGATCAGTTGTGCGATCTGAGCGCGCCGTAGCCAGAGGATGGCCGCGTTGAGGATGACGAGCACGAAGGCAGGAGCCGGGTTTCCGCCGATCAGAACGAGATGGGTCAGGATGGCGCAAACCATCGTGACGAGCAGCAAGGCCGCACCGACCATCGCGGTCCGAGGCGCCAGGAGCAGTAGGCCGCCGATGATTTCCACGGCTCCGGTCACGTAGCGAGACCACTGGCCGAAGCCGATATGATCAAGAATTCGACCATCTGCGGTACGCCCGCGAGCTTGGCGACGCCCGCCGCAACAAAGGCGGCGGCCACAAGTATTTGCAAGCTCCAGAGGATCACTGTTCTTTTACGAGAGGGGACAGTCGAGACATTCGGCATGGACAGCTCTAGGGAATTGTACGACGTGACGAAGGATTTCAGCGAGGCCAATGACCTGGCTACCAAGGAACCCAGGAAACTCCGCGAGCTGCAGGAATTGTTCTGGATTGAAGCGGCAAAGAACAATGTGCTGCCGTTGGACAATAGCAAAATCGAACGTATGTACGTTGCGTGGCCGCGCCGTGTTCACTTACTATCCGGGAATGACGCGCATACCCGAAGGCAGCGCGCCGCCCAGCCATGGGTAGCTACTGCCTGTGCCGGGACGTCAAGCGACCGGTCTAGCCGAGAGAGCTCGGTGACGAGGTTTGGGGAGAAGCCGGCTCCTGGTGATGTTCTCGCGCGCGAAGGCGATCGGCGGACTCTCGGCTGACGGGAAGCTGAAGAACCGTTGCTCGCTGACCGCTGGTGAGCATGGTCACCAAGACCTTCCTCCCATCCGGAAATTCGAGTGCATCGTGGTGCTGATTGGGAATGTCCAAGTCAACAGAGCAAAATCGCGCTACGCGGAACCCGGTGCTCTTAGCCCATATCCAACGGTGATAAAACTCGGTGCCGGGAAGGAGGCAGACGGCCACCTGCAGATTATCTTGGGCGGCAAAGCCGCTTGTGGACGAATGCCGAAAGCTCGTCGAGATCAGTCTATCGGAGATCTGGGCGGGGCGAGACTCAACGGCGTGCAGGCTATAGTCACACATGGGGATGCTCCCTTCCCGCGGTAGCGCGCCCGTACCGGGATCGGCCGGAGCGTCAACTGGTTTGCCGTGAAACGAAGAGCCAGTCGGTCGCACTGCCATCTCGGTTGCTCTGAAAATGGCAACCATGCGGCTCACGGGGCCGACGATGCAGAGCAGCTAAAACTCTATTACGTTAAATTGCCGGAGACGTTGCACAAGGCATAGCTCAAAAGTACGGCCCCGGATGATCAATCCGGCGCTTTTTGGCTCATCTCCGCGCGTAGCGTCGTGTCCGCGCCTTCAGGATAACCGCCGCGACGTCGTGCGCTGCGTAAAGCTGATCAACGTCAATGCCAGGGAATTCGCACTCAACCGCCACGTCAAATATTTGCACTGTTCGATCTTTTGCTGGCGTGCGTTCCGTCAGATCGACGTTGAACGCGGCAATGTCATCGGTGTCGTGTGTCATAGGGGTATTTTCCTCACTCGCGCGCGCTCTAGCTTACGCACGGTCGAGAACAAGAGTGAAACGTCGACCCTGCTCGACGGCTACACCCTCCTACGCAAAATGTTGCCCCCCAAGTCGGTAAACTTTACATAGCGAACTCGTGAACGGGATGCTGTTCAACTTACATGCTTGCGAGCCGGAAACGTGCGCCGTCGTTTCGGGGCGAGGGCTTTATTAATCGTGCGTTCGGCTTCGTCCGATGCCGCGGGCTTGCTGCACGTGGAACCGGTTTTGATCTCGCCGTCACGCAATCGCACGGTCCATACCCATCTGCCGCGCTCGACGCCTTGAACCACGTTGTATTCTGCGCCTCGGTATTCCATGCTGGTCACCTCCAAGTCCACTGGCCTCATTTATTTTTCGTTTTTTACGGCCTGGCCGTCAACCGAGGTGGCCAGTTCGAGCTTCCCACGGCTGCAGACCAACCCCGCTTATTCGACGGTGACAATCAACTTGCTGAAGCCGCGCAGGATGTTGTTCAGGGCGCGCTCTTCCGCCTCGATATGGAAGCGAGTGACCTTGCGGGCAAGCGCGGTGAACAGCGCCCGCATCTCCAGCTTGGCGAGGTTCATGCCCAGGCATGTGTGTGGACCGGCGCCGAATGCCATGTGACGCCCCGCATTGTCGCGCCGGACGTCAAAGCGATCGGGAAGCGGGAACTGTCGCGGATCGCGATTCGCGGCGCCGTAGAAAATGATCGCGCGCGAGCCTTCCGGCAGCGAGACGCCGTCCAGATCATAGTCGCGGGCCACGTAGCGCGAGAAATCCTGGATCGGCGCTTCCATCCGCAGGATCTCGTTGATTGCAGCGGGGATCAGCGACGGATCATTGCGCACCAGATCCCACTGATCGGAATGGTTGGCAAACAACCACACTCCGCTGGAGATGCCAAAGATGGTCGTGTCGAGGCTGGGCCCCATATAGTCGATCATCATGACCGGCACTGCCTCGGACGGTACCTCGCCGGCGGCGGCGGCATGATGGATCGCCTCGGCCCAACTTCCGGGCTTCAGCTTGCCCGGAACGGCATGGGTGCGGGCATAATGCATCATTTCGGAGAGCACCGGCATGGCGTTGCGTGTACGCTCGTTCATCGGACCAATGCAGTTGAACAGGCCAATGCTCCACTCCATCATCCGCTCGCGCCCTTCCTCCGGAAGACCGATAGCGTTGGAGACGATCGTCACCGGCAGATGGGTTGCGAGCTCTCGGGTCGCGCAAAATCGTCCCTTGCCGCACAGCCGCTCGACGACCGCTTCGGCCTCATGTTCCAGCTCTTCGCTGAGCGAAGTGAGCGCGGCCGGCGTCAGCGGCCGGATTACCACACGGCGCAATCGGTTGTGGGCGTCGCCGTCGCTGCACAGCGTGTTGCCGCGCAGCAACTGGTTCATGTCGTCGTTCATCATGACGCCGAACGACGACGGGAATGCCTCCCAATCCCGGAGTGCTTTCACAACGGCATCATAACGGGTGAGGGCGAACATCCCGTATTTTTCCAGCCAGACGACTGGCCCCATCTGGCTCAGCTCCCGATACAGCGGCCAGGGGTTCAGCAGGGCTTGGTCCGTATAAGGGTCCAGTGTCGAGGTCGGCGCCTTTTCTGCAAGGATTACAGACATTCACAGCTCCAGTGGGCCGTACTTTGCGCATGGCAACGCTGCGACGCTGGATGGCGCGCGTTACGACATTATTTCAATTGTGGGAAAGCGCGTTACGCTCGTCACGCTCCTGGCACAAATGCACAACTGCGTATCCGGCTTGCCAATTCTCCGGCCAGCGCAGGGGAGGAGATCGTCGAGGCCGAGGAATTGGCGGAAATTCCCTCCTATTTCTATGTCCCGCCCCCTTCCAGCCCGGTGCTGACGAATCTCATCGAAGATCGCGCCGCCATCGCGCTCTGGTCGGGCGGCGTCACGAGCTTGAAGGTGGCGGACATCATCGAGGAAACCGCCGACGCCAAGACCTTTCGGCTCGTCGGCGAAAAGCCGCTCCTGTTCTCCTATCGACCGGGTCAGTTCGTGACCCTCCTTCTCACCATCGATGGCGAGTATATCGAGCGGTCCTACAGCATCTCATCGAGCCCGTCCCGGCCGCATGTTCTCGAATTGACCGTGAAACGCGTAGCCGGCGGTCGTGTGTCGAACTGGCTGTGCGACCATGTCATGCTGGGGGAGCGGCTGACCATCAAGGGGCCGGCCGGAAAATTCAGCTGCTTCGATTGTCCGGCGTCAAAGATGCTGTTCATCGGCGCCGGCAGCGGGATCACGCCGATGATGTCGATGAGCCGCTGGATCGTCGACACAACCACCGATGTGGATGTGAAATTCCTGGTCTCGTTCAAATCGCCTGCTGAGATCATTTTCCGCAAGGAGCTCGAGCTCATCTCGGCCCGGCATGCCTGTTTCCGCGTTGCCGTCACCCTGACCTCCGCCTGGTCCGGGCGAAGCGAATCCTGGACCGGCCTCACCGGGCGATTCGACAAGTCGATGATCCATGCGCTGGTCCCGGACCTCGATCAGCGGCACGTCTTCCTGTGCGGGCCCGAGCCCTTCGCCGCGGAGGTAAGGAGGATCCTCCAGGAGCTCGGCTTTGATCAGGCCAAGCTTCATAGCGAGAGTTTCGGATCCAGCCGGGTCGCGGGGGGAGGCAAGCGTGTACCGAAGCCGCTGGCGCTGTCGGAGCCGCGGCACCGTGTTCACTTCATCAAGAGCGACAGGACGGTCGAGACGGACGAGACCGTGACCCTCCTGGAACTGGCGGAAGCCCACGGAATCGAGATGGATTACGCTTGCCGGACCGGCAGTTGCGCAGAGTGCGAGGTGAGCTTCACTGGAACGCTTTCCGAGAAACCGGAGTTTGAAAAGGACCGCCGGCGCAAGGAGAACGGTATCGCCTTTGCCTGTTGCAGCGTCGCCCTCTCCGATCTCGAGGTGGAAGCGTGAAAGACGGCGCGCGGCCATACCGGGACCCGGGGCTCGGTCCGCGGCGGCGCGGTCAGCTACATTGGTCGCTTGGGGCTGTCTTTCTTTTCTTGGATGCGACGGATCTCCAGATCGTCCAGCGGAGCAAACATTGATGCGAGGCCACAAGGTTGAACAGCTTGGGATAGCGACCGTCGGCTTTTTTTGGTGTTTCCTGATGTGGTTCTCAACGGCTGCGTTCAGCCCGAGCATCGCGGCGACGTATCACCTCACGATCAAGGACCTTGGCCTGCTCGCCAGTTCGGCCATCTGGATGGCGCCGGTCGGGCGCATCGTCGCCGGCTGGGCGTCTGATCGATTTGGCGCTCCGCGGACGTTCGCCGCGATCCTTGCCGGCTGCGGACTGGTTTCGATCGCGTCGGCCTTCACCACCAGCTACGAGCTGCTTTTCGCCGAGCGAGTGATCGTCGCCATTGCCGGCGTCTCCTTCGTCGTCGGTGTCCAGCACGTGGCGCAATGGTTCGACGTCCACGAGATCGGCACCGCCGAGGGACTTTACGCTGGCACCGGCAATGTCGGCGCCGGCGTCGGCGCATTGTTGCTGCCGCGCATCTTCGGCACCGACTATCGGAGCGCATTTCTGTGGCTGGGCGTGATCGCTCTCGTCGTCGCCGCCTGGTATCTGTGGCGCGGTAGCGCCGCCAAGACCATGGAGCGGCGCGACGCGGTGCGGTGCGGCGGCGACCTGCGCGGAATGGTGTTCGTGTGGACCCGCTATATCGCCATCGCTTTGATGCTGGCCTATGCGATGTCGTTCGGCCTGGAAATCGGTTTGAACGCCTGGCTGCCGGGGTATTTCGCCCGCGGCTTTCACGATGAGATTCTTGCGCTCGGCTTCACCGGCGTTGCCGGCATTCAGATAGCGGCCGGCACGTTCGCGGCCGTGGCATCGTTCAACGCGTCTTTGTTCCGGCCGTTCGCCGGCTTCATGTCCGACCTCTTCCAGCGCAAGGGTTGGACGCCGTTGCCTTTCATTGCCAAAGAACTGCCCTACGCGCCGCGCCTGCATTGGCTGGGAATCGCTCTCATCCTGATCATGCTGTCGATGATCGGGCTGACCGTTGCGGGGCTTTACGGCTTCCTGCCCTGGTCGATCGCGGTGCTGGTGGCGCTCGGCATCTTTGTATCTTTCGGCACCGGCGGCACTTTCGCCCTGGTTCCGCTGCTCTTTCCGGACCGCCCCGGTATTGCCGCCGGCTTCATCGGCGGGGTCTCAACCGTCGGCGGCATCGCCTATCCGCTGATCTTTGCCAGCGTCAACGCCCACGTAGGATATCTGTACGTCGCGCTCTACATGTTCGCGCCGTTCATCCTGTTCTATTTCTGGGCGGCGCGTTACGAGCGGCACCCGCAGGAGCATGGTCTGCTTGGCCGCGCTCTGGCCGGCCAACGCTCCTGAGCTCTGCACCGAAGCCGTCGTGAAACTCCCCAGGAGATGCAATGAACCACGTTGATATTCGTGTCGCGCCGCACGAGCCTTGGTACAAATACGGCGTCGCCGTCCTGCTGTTCGAAATAGCCGTCGCCATCGCGGTCAGCGGCTACTCGCTGTATATGACCTTTAACGGCCTCGGCGGCTTTCCCGGAAAGCATTAGCGCCCGACGGACTACGAATCCAAGCGCCGGCGCCGCTGTGTGTGCCGAAAATTCGATTCGGTGTAGACGCAGCAAGCGGACGGCGTAAGCTCGCATGCTGATGACCGATCTGTTCAGGCTGATTCTCGGTATCCTGGCTTCGCGCTTCAAGGCGAGAGCAACGCTGGAAGCGGAAAACCTGGTCTGGCGGCAACAGCTCGGTGTGCTGCGCGCTGCGCCGGCGAACGCCGAAGCGACCGCATCTCAACAATACTGATCCTTTTCTATTTGCTTGGCTCTAACCGTTGTGTGTACCAAAAAACCTAAACTCGGACGTAGTGGTGGTGAAGTCCGCCAAGGATGGCGTGTGATTTGACACTTCCGATTCGCTGAATTTGGCGAGTGACCGGCGCATCCTTGTCCAAGGATCGATGCGTTCTGACGCTATTATAATAGTCGGCGTGGGATTTCAGGACCCGACGCAGATGCATCTCGCCCAAGACAATGATGTGGTCCACACACTCACGCCGGATCGATCCGATCAGCCGTTCGGCAAAGCCATTCTGCTAGGGCGAGGCCGGTGCGGTCGGCTTGTCCCGAATGCCCATCGTGCGCGATCGGCGCGTGACGACGCTGCCATATATCCGGTCGCGATCGCGGATGAGGTAGTGCGGAGCCTCATCCCAGGGAAATGCCTCCGTGATCTGACGTGCAACCCATTCGGCCGTGGGATTTGCTGTGACGTTGATCCAGACGAGGTCTCTGCGGTCGAGCCGGACGATGACGAAGGCATAGAGCAGGTCGAAACCGATAGTTGGAACAACGAACAGGTCCATGGCGGCAATATCTGGCGCGTGGTTACGCAAGAAGGTTCGCCATCCCTGACTGGGTGGCCCCGTCGTCTGACCATGTACATGGCGACGCTTGATTGCGCGACTTCAAACCCGATCTTGAGCAGTTCGCCGTGGATGCGTGGCGCGCCCCACAGCGGATTTTCGACGCTCATCCGCTGGATCAATACCCGCAGTTCCGTGTCGATCTGCGGTCGCCCTCCCGATGGCCGCGACTTCCAGCGCCAGTAGCAGCGAAAGCCGGCCCTGTGCCAACGCACGAGCGTCTCGGGCCGGATGATTGTGAGAACCTTCAGGATTGATGGAAACCAGCGATACAGCTGGATAAAGAACCAGCGATCATTGTTCGTGAGCCGGACGCGACCATGCAGCCTGCGCCGCAAGACAATCAGCTGATGTCGAAGCGCCGCGTTCTCAGCCTCAAGCCGCACCTTTGACTTGAATGGCGAGGCCAGGACGGCCAGAGCGAAACAGAGCAGCCCGATCATTCCGCCAGCTTAGGCGATTCCATCACGTCAGCAACTCGGATAAGGTTTTCGGTACACACAGGGAGCAAAGGCCGAGCGAAACTGAGTTCGTGGCCGTCGGGGTCAATTAGGTGAAAGAAGCGCTCGCCCCATTCGGCATCACGTGGTTCTGTCGCTGGCTGGTATCCTGCTGCGAGCGCACGGTCGTAAAGTGCATCAACATCGGCAACGTATAAGATTACCCGCCCCCACCAGGACCAGCGCTGCTCAGCTGGCTGGGCGATGAGGTTAAGATAGCTCACCCCTGCTCGAAAGCTGGTGAATGACGACTCTGCGCCGCCATACAGAACCTCAAACCCCAGCGCGCGATAGAATCGGACAGCTCGTGGCATTTCGTGGGTGCCCAGTGTGACCGCGCTGATCCCCTTGATCATGGACAGAACTCTCCGGTTTTATTTCCCTGCGCCGTTGTAGTCGACACTTCTCCACCTCCGTTTTTCGCTGTGCTCCGCGTCCGACGGCTGGCGACGCGGTCGCATGGTCGAGCGGCGCAAAAAAGACGCGCAACCATTCCTCGCGCTTGGAATTGCCGGCACTTTTCAGCGCGCTTTCATAGGAAGGATGAAGATCTGGCCGGGATAAATACGATTTGGATTTCGGATTTGGTCCCGGTTCGCTTTGTAAACGACTGCGTACCGCATGCCCGCGCCGTAGGTGACACGGCTGATGCGCCAGAGGCTGTCGCCGGGGGATACGACCGTGGTCACTATCTTGGGCACGGCCACGGCGGACGGTGAGCCTCCGTCTGACAGAAGGGCGGTGGCAGTTGCGTGCGGCAGCTGTGAAACGGCAATGTCCTGCCCCTTCGCAATTTGCAAAGGAGGCCGGGAGGGTTGGTGCGCTTGAGAAGGTGCAACGGCCTGATTCAGCACGGAACGGTTTGCCCCCACCGTCTCCGGAACATTGAGCGGCATCTCGGCGCGCGATCGGACCGTGCCGGAGCTGGATTCCACCTCGGCTAGTGCGACCACCACGCTCTGTTTGGATATTGCCTGCTTGCCGTCAGGCTGTCTGAACCTCAACGTCAGCTCGTAGTCCCCAGGGGGAAGGCGGGGAGGGACCATAACGAATTGTCCGGATTGATCTGCGACCGCCCGATCATGGCGCTCGCCGTTGCGCAACAGTTCCACGATCGCGCCTGGCGCAGCCCTGCCGGCAATGACCGCGTCACCAGTTCGCTCAATGCGGGCAATGTCAAAGACGGGCACGGACTCATCGGTGTCCGGCGCGCGGGGTGATACGGCAGGTGCAGCCGCCACGGCGTTTGCTTCAGCATGTGCCGTTGTGAGCGCGGCCGAGCCTCCATCCCGAGCGTCCGATGCAGGTGGCGAAACCGCCGGCGCGGCGGTTGCGGCTCTGGTTTCAACCGGCGGCTCGCGCCGTACGTGCGTGATGCCGAAGACAAGTGCTGCACCACATGCCGCAACAAGCGCCAGAGACGGCACGACTATTCGGCCTATCGATGTGGCAGTCATGATACGCTACCCTCGGTCAGATCTTTGGCTCGTCCGCACCCCGTGTTGACCCTGCGCTGATTTGTTTCGGTCATCAAGTCCGCCTAACCGGGCAGCCCATCGGTCAGTAGTGCTGGCCAATGCACATCTTATCGCCTCGCGGCCTGTGCCCGTCGTAAATTAAATCCGGGCATATTGGTGATGCATTCCGCCCAGGATTGGGCGACAAAGAATGTGCGCGCAGCAAATGACCGTCTCGGAGCCACAGGCGCTTGAGGGTGACCGTCCGCGCTAAACCCGCGAGAGCCGCCGGGTGTCCCCAGCGGTTCGCGCGTTGCGTAGCGATGTGGTGCGACGCGCAGCGTCGCGTGGTGGAACGTTGCGATGCGCCGAGGCGCGTCGCGTTGCCTACCGTGATGTCGATAAGTCCTACGCGTCTCATCGACTACGTTGAAACATGGCGTCGTCGCGAGGCGGCTTCAAGACAGCGCCGCTGCCGTATCGTCTCCTTGCGCCAACGCCAGCTCACTCGATGCGCATGGCTCCCCCAAGGTCCTTTGGACAAGCAGCGGAACCAGCCTAGCCATCCGGCGTTGTCGTCCTTATTCCAAGGAGGGCTTGTCATGGATCGGGATGATCCTGAACAAGCGGCCGACCGTCACGCTCGGGCTGTCGTCATGGCAATCTTTGCCGTCATCTTAGCGGTTGCAATTATGGCTGCTTTCATCACGACGCTTGAGGATATCGACACGAGGTACGCCGGTAACGTTACGCAGCCAGGTACGATTGGCTTGGCGAAACCGCATCCGCCGCTCGATAGAGCGCCGGGAGAGCCCGTTCGGGATTAGTTCTCCGCCACCTCTCTAAATTCTCGGATGCAATTGTGATAAGAAGCACCTTGTCAAAATGGCTTAAGGACGCTGCCACGAAAACCGGGCAGCCCCATCTGGTTTTGGCGATGATTTCGATGCTGTTGGCAGCGACAATAGTTTTCTTTCTACGCGGAATTTTTGGCTGGTAGTGTAGTGGCCGGGCTGTTAGCTGCGGGCCACCGGCTTCGAATGTTGGTCCATATCCCAGGTCGCTACTTCCGGGTCGCCATACTTTTCCCAAAGCGGAATCAATTCGTCGTGGCGCGTGAACTTAAAAAAAGCCGCAGGGCTCTATCGGTGGAAGGCGGACTCGCCCTCTAAAAGCCACTTCCGTCGCCAAGAGCAAGAGCGATTCCATAGCAGAACGTGTCCAACAGATCGTCTTCTCGTTTGTTGTCCTTGTCGCCGTCCGAAAGCTTTCGATCTGGTCGACCAAGTGATTGCGCGATTTGCGCTTGTGAACCGTGGTCTTGTCGAAGGCGTAGTCGGTGTATTTGACGCTCTCCCGGTAAACGTAGCCAGAAACCGAGAGGGCTCGCTCGTCCTTACCCATGGCAGTGGAGTTTGATTCGATGGGGTGGGCCATCCAATCCCTGCGAAGGGCCTGCTGAAGAAGAATTGTTCTGGAGTTTTTGTCCTCGATCCAGCACTAAGCATTCCGTAGCGGGCCCCGAACTGGCATGGCAGTTCTCCCAATCTCTGGAATACGCTCGGTAACCACGTCTCCAGCATGGCTCTCCTTCGATTTGTGTGAATCACGGCTTGCAATCGCTAGGTCGTGATCCCATATCGACGATGCATTGCGACGAGGGCTGGCGCCTTCACCAACCTGCCTCTGCGGCAAGGTGGTCTCCACGAAAGTGGGATGTGGCCGTTTTGACGGCAAATATAGCAAGGCTGTGCCAGGCCTCCTTGCAAAAGGAGAGTTTGATGACGGTGCCAATTCCCAACTATCATCACAATAGCCTCGTAACACGTAGAAGCATCTTCATTGGTGCGGCAGCCTCGATGCTGTGCGCCCCTGCCATCGTGCGGGTTGCTAGTCTGATGGAGGTGCGCCGATTGCCATTTCCGATTGGGCCTCAGTCGGCGGGGTTCGTCGAGCGGCTATATCTTCATGCCCTCGAGAGTGGCTTGCAAACAGCTTTGCGAGCGGGCCGGACCAGCATAGATATCTGCAGCCAGACGATTGCAGTAGAGATAGCCGGTCGGCAAGTGGCATTTGCGCAAGCGCACGGATTTCTGCCCCCCTACATTTGCATTTATCGTAGTAGTTGAGGGGCATTGCCAAATGGCCAACCAAGCTGAAGGACCGACTCAGATCGCCGTTCTTCATATTCCGCACTCGTCGTGGGATGTGCCTGAGGCCGAGCGGCATAGCATCCGCCGTGATGATGATGGCCCTCAACAGCGAGCTGTTGCGGATGACGGACGCCTAACGCCAGCGCTGGGCTGGCAGCTTTGAGATTTATCACGTCCGCTTTGCTGCGCTTAACGGACTAAACTCGGACATCGCGGCATGTCCGAAAAGTGCCACTTTCGGATTATGCAGCGCAGCAAAATAAGCTGGTTGTTCGATAGGTTTTGCAACACAGTCCACACGAACAGAAGTCCAGCGCACTCTACCCTCAGGACCGGGACAAAACCACAACGAGCGGCGATGCTCGTGTATCGGCTCCGAGAATATTGCCCCCGATCGGCATTCAACACTGATCACTGAACGCGATAGAATTACGAAGCCAGGTCAAGCGCTTTAGTAACGGACGAAGGGCTCAACCTTCGACGCCGATTGGGGGTCGTACTGCGCGCCGATGCACAACGATTGGAATTGCCATTCGCCTGCCCCTGTTTCTCATTGGCATGGGCCAGGAAAAATACCGCACGTGCCGCCGACA
>Ga0185299_10005586_pt1 | contig 14040 bp, 13 predicted proteins | sample PaiPotPPA55metaG_FD_128002 | JGI IMG/M metagenome (GOLD analysis project Ga0185299, IMG submission 128002) | Iron sulfur acid spring bacterial and archeal communities from Banff, Canada, to study Microbial Dark Matter (Phase II) - Paint Pots PPA... ...
CGACGGCGTCTTGCAATGAAAACTTGTACGTGGCGTTGAGATCGACGGTGCCGGAATTGACCACGAAGTTGAGCTGGTCCTCGAGATATTCCCAAATCGTGTGCGCGCGCAATCCGTCGATTTGAAACTCACCGTCCGATTCGATCGGCTGCACCGACAAGTGCCCGTGCCACTCCACTCGCTCGCCAAGCGCCGTGGCTCCGGTGAAGGTAAATCGGCCGCCTTCGACACCCGTCGTGAAGTCCATCAATGCAAAATTGATCGGGTCCAGCCGCGCCGCAAACGCGGACGGCCGGCTGTGATCCTCGTACGTCACCAGTCCCTTGGTGACTTTGAATGAACCGATCCGAATATTCGGCAAGGGAGCCTTCTTCCCCTGCGGTTTTGCCGCAGGGGTTTTCGGACTCAACAGCAGCAGATTGAGCTTGCCATCGTGCGTCACGATGGCATTCACAAAGGGTGCCTCGATGTCGACGTCGGCGAACGAATACGCGAGGTGCCAGATCGAGGACAGCTCGAAATCAACGAACAGCCGTCCGAAACCCAGCAATTTTTCCCCGGTCGGCGCGGCCAACGAGAGATCCTTGACCTCGAGTTGGAGCAGAAAGGGATTGAGGCGTATTTCACCCACCGTCGGGGTCACGCCCAAGGTCTCGGGAATGTCTTTCATCAGCGCAGAGCGAAGAATTCTCGGAGCGAGCACGAACCCCGCGATGGCGTAGAGCCCCAACAGCAGCACCACCACCACGGCGGAAATCCGGAAGCCTTTGGTTTTAGTGAATTGCAGCACTGGACTTCCCGCCATTTACGCCGCCGGCCGACCTTGCAGATTAGTCTAGCAAAAATTCACTCAACGCTTGTTACGCTGAATCAGCCGCTTGCGTTTGCGCACTTGGCGGGGCGTCAAGGGGTTTCGCTTGCCTGCGAAAGGGTTCTCGTCGCCGCGGAACGCGACGCGTACCGGTGTCCCCATCAAATCGAACGCCTTGCGATAGACATTGACCAGGTAGCGGCGGTACGCGTCCGGCACATGATCGGTCTGATTGCCGTGGATGACGACCACCGGGGGGTTACGGCCGCCTTGGTGAGCGTAACGCAGCTTGATGCGCCGGCCGCTGACCAGCGGCGGCTGATGGCTTTCGATGGCCGCTTCGAGCACCCGTGTCAATTCCGGGGTGCTCATATCCCGGGTGGCGGCCGCATACACCTTGCGTACCGCGGCGAACAGCTCCCCCACGCCGCTGCCGTGCCGCGCCGAGATGAAATGCAGCGGGGCAAAGTCGGCGAATTGCAGGCGTTGTTCGACTTGCTGGCGAATCAGGTCGCGCTGTTCCGTCGGAATGTTGTCCCATTTGTTGACGGCGAGCACCACGGCTCGGCCTTGTTCGATGACGGTGCCCAGCAGGCTCGCGTCCTGTTCGGCGACATTGTCGTGCGCATCCATCACAACGACGACCACGTGAGCGGTCTCGATCGCCTGCAAAGTCTTGATGACGCTGAATTTCTCGACTGCCTCTTCGACGCGCGAGCGGCGCCGTAGACCCGCGGTGTCGATCAGCGTGTAGCGCTCGCCGTCGCGTTCGAACGGCACCAGCACGGCGTCGCGCGTAGTGCCGGGCTGGTCGAACGCCACCATGCGATTCTCGCCGAGCAGCCGGTTGATCAAGGTGCTCTTGCCGACATTCGGGCGGCCGATGACGGCCACCTTGATGCCGGTGGTTTCAGGACCATCCGCCGGGTCCGGCGTCAAGCCGGCGAGGGCTGCCTCGAGCAGGGAAATGACGCCCTGATCGTGCGCGGCCGCGATCGGATGCGGCTCGCCCAATCCCAGCTGGTGAAAATCGGCAACGGCGATGTCGTGATCGAAGCCTTCGGTCTTGTTGACTGCCAAGAACAGCGGCTTGCCGCTGCGCCGCGCCAGCTGCGCCACGAATTGATCTTGCGGCGTGACGCCGGCCCGGCCGTCCACCAGCACGATGAGCCGATCCGCCTCGCTGATCGCACGTTCCGTTTGCGCGATCATCAAGCTTTCGATGACGTCGGCGTTCTCGACCAGGCCGCCCGTGTCCACGACGATGCAGGGGACTTCGGTGCGCCGCGCGAACCCGTATTGCCGATCGCGGGTCAGTCCCGGCAGATCCGCGACCAAAGCATCGCGGGTGCCGGTCATGGCATTGAACAAGGTCGATTTGCCCACGTTCGGCCGACCGATCAATGCGACTACCGGCAGCACGTCGTCTACGGCGTCGGGGGAGGAGTCGCGGGATCCGCAGCCGGAGGCACTGGGGCAGTGGGAGCGGTGGGAGCCGCGGGCGCGGCGGCGGGCGCGCGCGCCGCGGCGGCGGCCACGGGCGTCGCGCGGAATGCGGCCAGCTTACCGCGGTCGGTCAGCACGACGACGGTATCGCCGACCGACACCGGTGAATTGCTGATGCGTTCCTTGGCGACACGCTCCCTGGCAACGAGCTCCCCGGTGGTCTTGTCCAGCCAATGCAAATAGCCCTGGAAGTCGGCGACCGCAACCGCCGTGCTCGTCAACACCGGCGTGCTCAAGCGGCGAAGCTTCAATTTCTGGTTCCGCCAAAGCTCGGACCCGTCGCGCTGGCGAAGCGCAACCACGATGCCGTCGGATTGCGTCACGTACAAATTGTCCTCGTCGACCGCCAAGCCTCGATAGCTCGACATATCGTGAGCCCACCAAATTTGGCCCGAATCGAGCGCAAGCATCGCCGTGCGTCCCTGGAAGCCCGCAGCGAACACATTGTCGCCCACCACGCGAACCGCCGAGTCGATATCGACCAGGCGGTCGAGTTCCGTGCGGCCGTGGGGCGTGGCCAGGGCCGAGTCCCACACTGTGTCGCCGGTATTGAGCGACACCGCCATGACCTTGCCGTTGTCAAAGCCGCTGATCGCCACTTCTTTGGCGATGAGCGGTATCGCCGTGCCGCGCAGACTCAAGCGCGGCACCTGCTGCTCGACCGACCACAGTTCCTTGCCGGTGTGCGCGTCAAGGCCGTGCAGCCGGCCGTCGACCGAACGAATGGCGATGACTTTCTCGCCGATGGCAGGAGCGGACAGCAGCTCGGAATTCAAGCGCGTCCGCCACAGCTCGCGCCCGGTGGCTCCGTCCAATGTCACGATGGCGCCCTTGCTGCTGCCCACCACGACCAGCCCTGCGCCGGCACCCGGCCCTGCCGATATCGGTATCTTCAGCTTCTTGACCCAAAGATGGCGCCCCGTATCCAGCGACGCCGCAAGCACCTCGCCCTTGTGCGAAGCTGCGAACACCACGCCGTTGTCGACCGCGGGGCCCAACCCCAGGCGCAGCACCGATTGCTTCTTGCCGCCGCCGACGCCCTCGCCCCACAGCTTTTTCACCGGCAGCGTCGCGGGGAACTTGACCAAGGTCGCCGGCGGCTCGACGTCTTTGTCTTTGCTGCAGCCGGCCGCGATCAGCAGCGCCGCCAGGCCCAAAGGAAACAATAAGCGCATCAGGGTTTAGCCTTGTTCGGAGTGCCTATGGAAATGGTATTCGCGAGCGGCGCCGGCACGGCGCCGAGATCCTGGATTTTCAATTCCAGCAATGCGGCGTTGATTCCACTGGCATCGGCGGCTCCGAGCGCTGCCTGGTATTCGGCAATCGCATGGGGGATATCCTTCTTCGCGAGAAACGCGTCGCCGCGTACCTCGTGATAAGGCGCCGAGAATGCGGCCGGCATGGGATCGGCCAGCGTCTTGATCGCTTCGTCCGCCTTGCCCTGATCGGTCAAGACTCGCGCCAGGCGCAAGCGGGCGACGCGGCGGAGTTCCGAGTCCTTCGAGTCGTTCATGACCTGCGTCAGAGGCGCGATGGCTTTATCGAGCTGGCCGTCCTCGACGTCGAGCCGCGCCCGCGTCAGCTGCGCCTGGTCGGCATAGGGTGAGTTCGCGTAGTCCTTGATGAGTTCATCGGCTATTTGCCGGGACTTGGCGTGGTCATTCTGCCGAAGCGCGGCCGTCAGGGTGCTGAACTCCGCCGCAGCCTTGTACGCACGCTCGTTGGTGTAGTTCTGAAAATACCGATAGCCGAAAAACGCGGCGGCACCCACCAGCACACCGCCGATCAACCACGGCGCGTACTCCACTATCAAGTGCTTGACAGCCTCTAATTGTTCGTCATCGGTCAAATATTCTTCTGCCATGGCTTCTCCGCTACCCGCCTTTAAGACCCAACAAGACCCCCAAGCGTTCATTGATTTGGGAGATGGGGCATTCCTCCTGCGCCAGCTCCCGGCGCAATGCCTTTACGGCGACCACGCCCCGGGCCATTTCGTCATCCCCCAGAATGATCGCAAACTGCGCGCCGCTCTTATCCGCACGCTTGAACTGCGTCTTGAAACTCCCGCCGCCGAGATTGATTTGCAGCGCGAGGTCCGGCCAGGCGTCGCGCAATTGCTCCGCCAGTTTGAAACCTGCGATCTCCGTGCGTTCCCCGGCCAGCACCAAATACACCTGGGGCCGGGCGCGCTCGAGGCCCAATCCCTGCTTTTCGAGGAGCATGACGATCCGCTCCTGCCCCATGGCCCAGCCGATACCCGGCGTGCCGGCGCCGCCCAATTGGGCCACCAAGCCGTCGTAGCGTCCGCCGGCGCACACGGTACTCTGCGAACCGAGCGCATCCGTCGTCCACTCGAAAACGGTTCGGGTGTAGTAGTCGAGTCCGCGGACCAGGTGCGGCTCGATATCATACTCGATGCCGGCGCTGCGCAGGTGGGCGCACAAAGCCTCGAAATGAGCCCGCGACTCCGCATCCAGGGAATCGAGCAACAGCGGCGCCCCGGCAACGATGCGCTGCATGTCCGGATTCTTGCTGTCGAGTATTCGCAGCGGATTGCCCTTCAGCCGCCGTTTGCTGTCCTCGTCGAGCGCGGACTCGTGCCCGCTGAAATAAGCGGCAAGCTGCTCGCGATACGCCGCCCGCGAAGCGGGAGTTCCCAGCGAATTGACCAAGAGCTTGGTGCGGGTCAATCCGAGACGCCTCAGCAAGCGCGCGGAAAGGAGAATGATTTCGGCGTCGATATCCGGGCCTTCGAATCCGAATGCCTCCGCGTCGATTTGATGGAATTGGCGGTAGCGCCCCGCCTGCGGCCGTTCGCGCCGGAACATCGGACCCATGCACCAGACGCGGAGGCGCCCCTCGCGCAGCATTCCGTTCGAAATCACGGCACGGACGATGCCGGCCGTCGCTTCGGGCCGCAGGGTGATGTGGTCCTCGCCCTGATCGACGAAGCTGAACATCTCCTTCTCGACGATGTCGGTAAAGTCGCCGATCGAACGCTTGAACAATTGCGTCTGCTCGATCACGGGAACGCGGAACTCCTCGTAGCCGTAGCCCGCGAAGATCTCTCGCGTGATGCGCTCCAAGTGCTGCCAGGCCGCGATTTGCGCGGGCAACACATCGTGTACGCCGCGCAGGGGCTCGATAATCTTGGTCAAGAGCCCTCTCCGATCAGCCGGACGGATGCGCGCCGGGAATCGCGGCGCCGGGCGTCGCCACGGCCGGCGTGGCTGCACCGGGACCGGGGGTCGCCACGACGCGGGAATCGCGGCGCAAGACACCATCGGCCCCGGCCTCGAAGCGCGCCACATCGCCGGCCCAGAATTGCGGCCCGATCGCCACCGCCCGGTTGTTGATCTCGAGCTGCACGCCGCTCGCGGAGCCCAAGTACACGCGCATGGGCGCGACACCCGCGATGGTCTTCACGCTATTGGCGCGGCCATTGCCCGCGAACACCCGCCGCCCTGCCGCGTCATGCACGTCCACCCACGAGTCCGCGGAAAAGCTCAAGCGAAGGCGGGCGCGCCCCATCCCGGCCATGGCGTCGGGCTTCGATGTCGATGATGCGGCGCGCGTGCCCGGCGGCGGCGCAGCGCCACCGCTCGGCGGCTCCGCCAAAGGGAGCGATGACGCCGATGAAGGTGAGGGCGCGGGCGAACCCAAGGGCGGCGGCGCCCCGGAGCCGGCCACGGCCGCGGCAAAATCGCTTGCGCCGTCGGTCGATGCGGCGCTTGGATTCGCCGCCAGGGTTTCGTTCGCCGTCGGGACTACCCCGCGCGGCTGCCACGGTTTCCACCAAAGCACACCGGCGGCCAGCAATACCACGGCAACCGAACCCGCAATCAACGGCCAAGGCAAATCGTTCACGACGGGAGGGCTGGTGCGCAGTCTCACATTGGCCGGCTGCGACGCCGCCGGCGCGGGCGCTTGGTGCCGGGATTCGTAACCGGCCATGATTTCCGCCGAGGGCAACCCCAACAACGCCGCATATCTCTTCAGGTGACCCTTGGCGTAGACCGACGGACCAATACGTTCGTAATCGTCGGCCTCGAGCGCATCGATGACCCAGCCATCGAGATGCAGCTCATCGGCGGCCTTTTGCGGGCTCAATCCTCGGCGTTCGCGCTCGGCCTTCAGCCTCGCCCCGATTGTGCCGGGATCGGTCATCGATCGACGCCGGAACGCATCATTTGCGCCTGCTCCGAATCGGGGAATTCAGTCTGCACGCGCCGCGCGTAGCTCGCCGCCGTGGTCGCATCGCCCAGCTTGCGTTCGGCGCGAACCCCCAACCAGAGGACTTCCGACGTCGGCGGATTCACCGCCAGATATCGCTTCACGATCTCGCGCGCCTGTGCGGCGTCGCCGCGATCGAATGCGATGTTCCCGAGCTGCAGCATGGCCTCGGGCAAATTCGGACGGATCGTCAGCGCCCGATTGAAATAGCGCTCGGCGTCCACCAAATCGCCGGTACCCCGCACGCAAACCCCGGCGTTGATCAGCGCCACTTCGGGAGTTTGATAGAGCGGATTGTTCGCAACCGCGGCAAAAAGCTTTTCGCCCGCGACGGCCTTGCCGGTACGGCACAGGAATCCGGCGTAGGTGTTTTGAATGTTCGGATCTTTCTTTCCGAGCCGGTAGCCGTTGGAATAGGCGCGCTCCGCCTTCGGCATATCATTTACCCGTTCGTAGACCAGGCCCGCGGACATTTGCACGTCCGGGTTCCCCGGGTCCTCACTGAGCGCGCGCTCGATGAATTCCTGCGACGACGCGAGTTTGCCGAGCTTCATGTATTCGATCGCGAGCTGCATATTGGTGGCCGCCATCACCGTGGGCGGAGCTTTTTTGAACTCCGAGTTGTGCGAGCAGGCCGCCACGCAGACGCCGAGAATCACCGCGAGTATCTTCACCATGCTGGAGTTCATCGAATTTCCGCCGGGGCGCGTAAGGTAGAAGTCAGTTTGGTGCCGAGCCGCACCAAGGTGCGATCCGTGACCCGGCCGGCCAATTGCCCGCAGGCCGCATCGATGTCGTCGCCCCGCGTCCTGCGAATCGTGGCGATGACCCCGTGATCATTGAGAATGTCGCGAAACTTCAAGATGGCGGCCGCAGAGGAGCGGCGATAGCGCGTACCGGGAAAGGCGTTGAAGGGAATCAGATTGAGCTTGGCCGGCCGGCCCCTGAGCAGCGGCGCAAGCTGGCGCGCGTGTTCCGGCTTGTCGTTCACGCCGTCGAGCATGACGTACTCGAAAGTGACGCTGCGGCCGTTCTGCTTGTCGATGTAGTGCCAGCAAGCCGCCAGCAATTCGCCGATCGGATGTTTCCGGTTGATGGGCACGAGTTCGTTGCGCAATTCATCGTTCGGCGCATGCAGCGACACCGCCAGAGCGACATTGCATTCTTCCGCCAATTTATAGATCTGCGGAACCAGCCCGGAGGTGCTCAACGTCACCCGGCGGCGCGATAAGTCGTATCCCAGATCATCGAGAAATGTCCGCATGGCCGGCACGACATTGCGGTAATTGGCGAGCGGCTCACCCATGCCCATGAACACGATGTTCGTGATGTTGCTGCGGGCGCCGCCGCGTCCGGGGGCACCGCGAGCGTCGTCGCTTCCGCCGGCGCGCGCCTCGGTCAATTCGCGGTGGGCCAGCCACACCTGTCCGACGATCTCAGCGACGCTGAGGTTGCGGTTGAACCCCTGCTGCGCGGTCGAGCAGAATGAACAATCCATGGCGCAACCCACCTGGCTCGAGATGCACAGCGTGCCCCGATCCGGCTCGGGGATGTAGACCGTCTCGATGCCCTGAACCTCGTCCATGCGCAGCATCCATTTGCGCGTGCCGTCGCAGGATACCTGCTCGGCCACGATTTCCGGAACTGCAATCCTGGCGACCTCGCTCAACTGCGAGCGAAAGTCCTGCGAAAGATCGGTCATCGCCGAGAAATCCGCCGCGCCCCGCCGATAGATCCACTTCATCAGCTGGCGCGCGCGAAACGGCTTGGCGCCCAGGCGCGCCGCAACGAACGCCTCGAGTTCCGCCCGCGGAAGCCCAAGTAGATTCACGCGTTCGCCGGCCAAAGATGTCTCCTTAAGTCCCCACCCTTACGCTAGCGCGTACGCGGGCAGAGCTCAATTTCTCGAAAGAAGTAGGCAATTTCCCGTGCCGCGGTATCCGCCGCGTCAGACCCATGGACGACGTTCTCATCGATGCTGCTGGCAAGATCGGCGCGAATCGTGCCCTTGGCCGCCTTCTTCGGATCGGTGGCGCCCATGACCTCGCGATTCTTTGCGATCGCACCCTCGCCCTCGAGCACTTGCACCATCACCGGACCCGAAGTCATGAAGCGCACCAGATCCTTGAAGAAGGGACGCTCGCGATGAACGGCATAAAAGCCCTCCGCTTCCGCCTGCGAGAGCCGCACCATGCGCGCCGCCACCACCCGCAATCCCGCCTGCTCGAAACGACGATAGACTTCGCCGATCAGGTTACGGCCCACGCCGTCCGGCTTGACGATGGAAAGGGTACGCTCGATTGGCATGATGACCTCGTAAACCATGGGAAATCCGCCCCACAAGGGGCCGACAAAGACCGCGAAGTGTACTGGAGCGCGCGCGCTCAAGCAATCAGGACGGGTACCGAAGTCCCTGTATTACTTGGAAAAACCCCGCGCCCAGTGATGTTGACCGGTTGGCGGTACGAGCGCTCGTCAGGAAGGGTAAGGAGCCTCGAGGCAACTGCGTTCTTCGTTGCCTCGAGGCTCCTTACCCTTCCGGGCGAGCGAGCTGCTGCCCCAAACCAGTCACAATCCCTGTGCTGAGATGGCTGGAACAGTCAGACGTTGAAGCTCTCGCCGCACCCGCATTCGCCCTTGGCTTTCGGATTTTGAAACTTGAAGGCCTCGTTCAAGCCCTGTTTGACAAAATCCACCAAGGTCCCGTCGATCAGCGGCAGACTCAAGGGGTCCACCACGACCTTCACGCCGCGCGCTTCGAATACCGCATCTTCGGGATGAATTTCATCAGCATAATTCACGACATACGCGAATCCCGAGCAACCGGTCTTCTTGATCCCGACGCGCAGGCCCAAACCAGCTCCGCGCTGCGCCAGATGAGATCGAACCCGATCGGCCGCCGATTCCGTCAACAATATCGCCATACCGCCTCGTCCTCTCCATACGGCCAAAGATCCGGCCGCTGCGCTATACATAACACGCCGGTAGGCCGTACGCACGGAACCAGAGCGCGTTTTTTCCCATAAGCTCATGCCTGCAAAGCACGGAACTTTGTCTCGATATGGGGCCGCCGAGGCGTTACCCAATACCCATCAACGCTGCAGCGCAGCGTTCACTGCGGCGACCCAGGCGTCCTCGACGATCAACAGCCGTCCGAGCTTCTCCGCCGGCACCGCAAAGCGTTCGCTCAAATCCTGCACTCGCTCCGGCAGCGCTGCGAGGGACACGGGTCCGACCGCGTGCTGGGCAACCCATGCCGACACCGCGATCGTATGCGGGCAGCCGAAAGCCAGAAACCGCGCCGCTTGGATGATCCCCCCGCTGGCTTGCAGGTCGAATTGCACCCAGGTCCCCTGCTCGCGCCTGCCGGCGGCGCCGCGGTAAACATCGGGACCGGTGAGGACCCCCGCACCCGGAGCGGTCTCGAAGTAGTGCAGGGTCAGTTCGTTGTAGTTCACGCGCCGCTGATCTGCCGTAATCGCGATACCGCCCGAGCGACCACCGCCACTGCCGTGTCGATATCGTTCTCGCTGGTGCCGCGGCCCAGCCCGAACCGCAGGCTGCTTTCGCTCAATGTGTCGTCCCGGCCCAAGGCGCGCAGCACATAGGATGGCTCCTGCAGGGCGGACGTGCAGGCGGAGCCGGTCGAGACTGCCAGGCGACCCCGCACCGCGGCGAGCAGGCTTTCGCCCTCGACTCCCTCGAATGACACGTTGAGCACGTGCGGCACCGACCGCGTGGGATCGCCGTTGCGAAAGGCACCGCCGACGGAGGCCAGTCCCCGCCACAGGCGCTCCCGCAACGCCGCGATTCGTTCGGCCTCCGACGGCGGCGCCGTGCGCGCCAGCTCGAACGCCAACCCCATGCCGACCACTTGATGGGTGGCCACGGTGCCCGCCCGGAGGCCCAGCTCCTGTCCACCGCCGAATTGCAGCGCCGTCAATTGCACGCGCTCACGGTCCCCGCCCCGGCCGCCGCGCCTCGACACCAACAGCGCGCCGACGCCCTTCGGACCGTACACCTTGTGCGCCGACAGCGACATGAGATCGACCCCAAGTTCCGCAAAGTCGACGGCGATCTTGCCGACGCTCTGCGCCGCATCCACGTGCAGCCGCGCACCGCCATGCCGCGCACAGACCGCGCCCATGGCTGCGATATCCTGGATGACGCCGATCTCGTTGTTGACCTGCATGATGGACACCAGCACCGTGTCCGCCTGCAGCGCCGCGGCGACCTGATCGGGGTGTACCACCCCACCGCTGTCCGGCGCCAAGTAGGTGACACGCCAGCCCCGCCGCTCGAGTTCGCGGCAAGGATCAAGCACCGCCTTGTGTTCCGTGCGGGCCGTGATGACGTGCCGGCCGCGCTCGCGGTAATACTGAGCGACCCCGAAAATCGCCAGGTTATCGGCCTCTGTGGCACCCGACGTCCAAATCACCTCGGAAGGTGCGGCCCCCACGGCAGCGGCCACCTGCGCACGCGCCGTCTCAACCAGCGCACCGGCGGCATCGCCAAAAGAATGGCTCGCCGACGCCGGATTGCCGAACTCCCCCTCCACGGTCAAGCATTGCGCCATGGCCGCCGCCACTCGGGAATCGACGGGGGTCGTTGCCGCATGGTCCAGGTACACGGGCCTCAACATGCGCGGCCCGCCGCGCGCTCCGGCACGTCCATTTGCCCCGCCATGAAGTCACCCGGGCGCACGTTCATCCGCGCGGACCGCGCTCGTCCCGCCGCCGCTGCGCCGACTGACCCCGCCGGCCCTGCACCGCGCTCAATATGCCGCGCAGAATGTTGAGCTCATTGCGGTCGAGCTGAGCGCGATTGAACAATCGCCGCAGGCGCTCCATGAGGTGCCCGGTACGGTCGTCAAAATCGATTTCGTTGAGAACCTGGTGCAGGTGCGCGTAAAAGTGCTCGACATCGCCCGACGGAGCCAGCGGCAATTCCAGTTGGGTGCGCGATTGCGGCTGCTCGCGCGACATGAAAATTTCGTAGCTCAAGAGCTGCACCGACATTGCCAGATTCAGTGAGCAATACTCAGGGTTGGCGGGGATGCGCACCAGCACATTGCAGTGGTTCAAGTCCTCGGTGGCGAGGCCGTAGCGCTCGGAGCCGAACAGCAGGGCCGCCCGATTTTCTTCGGGCAGGCCGACGATGCGGCCCGCGACATCGCGCGGCGTCGCGAACTCCCAGTAATACGAGCGCGGCCGCGAAGTCGTGCCGGCGATGAATCCGCAGTCGCTGATCGCCTCGGCAACGGTGCCGACGACACGCGCACCGGACAGAATATCGTCCGCCCCGGCCGCCAGCGCATTGGCTTCCGCATGCGGAAACGAGCGGGGCCGAACCAGGACCAAGTCGGTCAGGGCCATGTTCTTCATGGCACGCGCGACCGACCCGATATTTCCGGGATGGCTGGGATCGATGAGGACGATGCGAACCAGGGCCGTCATGCTCTGCTATTCTAGCGCCCGCTTATGCAACCACTGCTCAATATCGGCATGCGTGCCGCCCGCCGTGCCGGTGATTTGATCGTGCGCAGCCTTTCGCGCCTCGATTCCTTGAAAATCGACAGCAAGGGGCGCAACGATTTCGTCACCGACATCGACCGCAAGGCGGAAGCCGACATCATCACCACCATTCGCCGCAGCCACCCGCAGCACGCGTTTCTCGCCGAGGAAGGCGGGCGCAGCGGCGACAGCGAGTTCGTCTGGATCATCGATCCCCTCGATGGCACGACCAATTTCCTGCATGGATACCCCACGTTCGCGGTCTCGATAGCGCTCGAGCACAAGGGCCGCCTGGAGCACGCCGTCGTGTACGATCCCATGCGTCAAGAATTCTTCACCGCCTCGCGCGGCGACGGCGCACAGCTCGAAGGCAAGAAAATCCGGGTCAGCACGCAACGCACCCTGGAAGGCGCCTTGATCGGCACGGGCTTTCCGTTTCGTGCCGGCGCCCATGTCGACGAATATCTCGCCATGCTGAAGGTGATCATGGCCGCAGCCGCGGGCGTGCGCCGGCCGGGCGCGGCCTCGCTGGATCTCGCCTATGTCGCGGCCGGACGTATCGACGGCTTTTGGGAATTCGGCCTGTCTCCCTGGGACACCGCGGCCGGGACGCTGCTGATTCAAGAGGCCGGCGGCCGCGTCGGCACTCCCGCGGGCTCGGAATATGCCCTCGGTCCCAATGTCATTGCCGGCAACCCGAAGGTGTACCAAGCCTTGCTCGATGCGCTGGGGCCACTCACCCCCGCTGCCTTGCGCACGTAGAGCGCGCGCGAAACACCACCCTCGGCAGCGCCCGATTCGCCGTCTTGAGGGGGCCACGGAAACTCGCTCCTAGGCGCGCGGGTCCTGCACCAGGCATACTTCCGGCACGATGGAGGCCTCGGACTTCATAATCATCAGAACTCGCAGGGAGAACGCATGAGCCTGTTCCGCACCAAACCGATCGACGTCAATGCCGATACGGGTCTGAAGCGCTGCCTTGGCGCCTTCGACCTCACCATGCTGGGAATCGGCTGCATCATCGGCACGGGCATATTCGTGCTCACCGGCGTGGTCGCGGCTCAGCATTCCGGCCCGGCGATCGTGCTGTCGTTCATTCTGTCCGGTACCGCCTGCGCCTTCGCCGCGCTCTCCTACGCCGAGCTCGCGGGCGCCATCGGCGGCGCGGGCAGCGCTTACGGCTACGCCTACTCCGGCATCGGTGAACTGATCGCCTGGATCATCGGCTGGGATCTGATCCTGGAATATTCCATCGCCACCTCCACCGTGGCCATCGGCTGGTCCGGCTACTTCGGCAAGATCCTGGAACTGCTCGGCGTGCATCTGCCGCATGCGCTGACCAACGCCCCGCTCGACGGCGGCATCGCCAATGTGCCGGCCATGGTCATCGTGCTGCTGCTGTCGGTGCTGCTGTCGATCGGCGTGCGCGAATCGGCCCGTTTCAACACGGCCATGGTGATGGTCAAGCTCGCCGCCGTCGTCATCTTCATCATCGTCGCTGCACCTCACGTCAAGCCGGCCAATTGGCATCCCTTCATCCCGGCGCAGACCACCGACGCCAATGGCCAGTCGCATTTCGGCTTGGGCGGCGTCCTCACCGGCGCGTCGCTTATCTTCTTCGCGTACATCGGCTTCGACGCGGTTTCCACGGCTGCGGAGGAAACCATTAAACCGCAGCGCAACCTGCCGATCGGCATCATCGCCTCGCTGGTGATCTGCACCATCCTGTACATCGTCGTTTCCGGCATCCTCACCGGCGTGGTGCATTACGACCAGATCGACGTCAAGGCGCCCATCGCCGATGCACTCAAGCAGCTCGGCATCGGCTGGGCCGAAGCGCTCATCTCGATCGGCGCGCTGGCCGGCATCACCACCGTGATGCTGGTGCTCTACTTCGGTCTGACTCGCGTGGTGCTGGCGATGTCACGCGACGGCCTGCTGCCCAAGCCCATGGCCAAGGTCAATCCGAAAACCCAG
>Ga0185299_10005588_pt1 | contig 14032 bp, 15 predicted proteins | sample PaiPotPPA55metaG_FD_128002 | JGI IMG/M metagenome (GOLD analysis project Ga0185299, IMG submission 128002) | Iron sulfur acid spring bacterial and archeal communities from Banff, Canada, to study Microbial Dark Matter (Phase II) - Paint Pots PPA... ...
GCGGTGCAGGTATCGACCTCGCCGACGGCACGCAGAACTCGACCATCAGCGGCGACACGATCACCGACGTCTCCGCCGGGGGAGTGCTCCTCGGCGAAGTCGACGACTACTACCTCGTCGACTCGGCACTGATGACCAGCGGAGACACCGTCACCCAGAACGTCATCACGCACGTCGGCCAAGACTACCATGACGCCGTCGGCATCTGGGCCGGGTACACGAAGAACGCTGTGATCAGCAACAACGACATCGGATACACGCCGTACTCTGGCATGTCCCTTGGCTGGGGTTGGGGCTGGCAGTCCGACTGCACCCTGCAGGCGAAGCAGGGTCTTTCGACCCCATGCAGGCACGGTACCAACTACGCCGGCGGTAACCAGATCACCGACAACTACATCCACAACGTCATGGGCGTGCTGCACGACGGCGGCCCGATCTACACCAACGGCGGTCAGGGTCAGGGCACCGGCGTCTCAACCAGCCCATGCCTGTCGACGAGTGTCCTCGCGGGTAACGTCGTCGCAGACGGCAACGGCACCAACAACATGCTCTACCAGGATGAAGGCAGCTCCTGCTGGAACACCTACAACAACGTCGTGGAGTTCGGCGGCTCCGACTGGATAGGCATGTGGACGCCGACGATCAACGACATCAACATCCACGACAACTACTCGGACAACTCCAGCTATAACAACAACGGCACCGGGATCACGTTCAACCAGGCGACGATCGTCAGCGGCGGTGCGTGGCCGACAGCAGCGAAGTCGATCATGGCTGCGGCCGGACCCACGAGCGAACAAGGCCCGGCAAAGGCGGGCACCGTCGACGACGACAGCCTCGCGATCGCGTACACCGGCAGCTGGTCGGGCAGCGGATTCCGCGGTTACGGCGACCTCGACGACGGCGTGCACTACACCACGACCAACGGCGCCTCGGCGACGCTGACCTTCACCGGGACCCAGGTCACCTTCCTCACCGAGACCAACAGCGATGAGGGCACGATCGACGTTCTCGTGGACGGCGTCGACCAGGGCACCATTAACGCCGCGTCGGCGAGCCGGCAGCTGCAGCAGGGCCTCTTCACGAGCAAGGCGCTGAGCAGCGGCACGCACACGATCACCCTGGTCAAGGAGACTGGAACGTACATGCTCGTCGACGGTTTCATCGTCAAGTAGCCGAGCAGATAGGTTGGGGCGGGCCCCCGCCCGTCCCAACCACTCGTCTCCGCTGAGCTGGGTATTCCGACAAAAGTCGCGAGGGGAATATAACGACCGGCCGCGGCGCTGATCACAGACGTGACCGAACCCGCCACCCACGAGTCCGCGGAGCCCACGAAGCTCCCAGTCATCGACCTGTCCGCGGCCGACGATCCGGCCCGCGTCGACGTCTTCCGCGAAGCCCTGCATGAGGCTGCCCACCACGTCGGCTTCTTCCAGCTTGTCGGACACGGCGTCGAAGCCGAGGAGTTCGACGAACTGCTTGAGCTGGTCCGCCGCTTCTTTGGCCTGCCGGACGCGCACCGGCTCGCCCTGAGCAACCTCAACTCGCCGCACTTCCGCGGCTACACCCGTACCGGCCACGAGCTGACCGGAGGCCAGTCCGACTGGCGCGATCAGCTCGACGTCGGCCCCGAACTGCCGGCGCTCGAGCTGGGGCCGGACGACCCGGCCTACCTCTGGTTGCAGGGGCCGAACCTGTGGCCCGAAGCACTGCCCGACCTGCGCGTCGGCATCCTGGAGTGGCAGTCCAGGCTCGGCGCCATCGCTCACCGGCTACTTCAGGAACTGCTGGCCTCCCTCGACGCGCCCAGAGACTTCCTCGACTCGGCGTTCGCACCGAACCCGCACCTACACACCAAGCTGGTGCGCTACCCGGGCCGCGCTCCGAGCGGCACCGATCAGGGCGTCGGCTGGCACAAGGACTACGGCTTCCTGACGCTGCTGCTTCAGGACGAGCACGGCGGGCTTCAGGTGCAAGGCCCGGACGGCGAGATCATCCACGTCGACCCGCTTCGCGGTGCGTTCGTCGTCAACCTGGGTGAACTGCTCGAGATAGCCACCGAGGGCTACCTGGTGGCGACGAACCACCGCGTGGTCAGCCCGGCCTCCGGCGCGGAGCGCTACTCGGTGCCGTTCTTCTACAACCCCCGCCTCGACGCGCGGGTTGAGACGGTGCCCGGCGGCTACCTCGCCGACGCACCCGGGGTAGTGCGCGACCCGGCCAACACTCTGTACGAGGTCTACGGCTGGAACGAGCTCAAGGGGTATCTGCGCTCACACCCGGAGGTCGCCCGCAAGCACCACCCGGACGCCGCCGCACAGTTCCCAGAGCGCTGACACGCTGGCTGACTGGATAAACTGGCTGACTTGCACGCTTTGCGCGCTGACGTCGCGGGGCCGGGTCGCAGGACCCGGCCCCGCATGTCTGGGCACTTCTAGTCGAGCGGTATCTCAGCTCACGGTGATGATGAGCTTGCCGCGCCGGTGCCCCGTCTCGCTGTCCCGCTGCGCGGCAACCGCCTCGCTCAGCGGGTAGGTGGCCGCGATCGTCGTCTTCAGCTCGCCGCGCACGACGCGCTGAGCCAGTTCTGCCAGTAGTTCCGGTGACGCTACCGACGCGCCGGGGCCACCGCCGGAGAACGTGACGCCGAGCTTCTCTGAACCCTGATAGTCCGAGATCGTCACGATCCGCTCGGTCGTCCCGCCGCGCAGCTCGATCGACTCCGGCAGAGCGCCGCGGCCCGCCACGTCGAACACCGCGTCCACGCCCGAGGGCGCGAGCGCTCGGACCCGGTCGACCAGGCCATCGCCGTAGAGCGTGGGGATACCGCCGAGAGACTCGACGTACTTCTGATTGCCGGCGCTCGCGGTGCCGATCACCCGCGCCCCGCGGGCAACGCCGAGCTGCACGGCGAAGGTGCCGACCGCCCCGGCCGCGCCGTGCACGAGCAGCGTCTCACCAGCCTTCACGTCGAGCAGCCGCAGCACACGCTCCGCGGTTTCGCCCGCGACCGGCAGGGCGACCGCGTCCTCGAAGGAGAGCTCGGCGGGCATGTGCGCGAACGTGGCGAGCAGCGCCTGCTCGCAGTAGCCGCCGCCCCTGGTCCAGCCGAATGCCGCGTCACCCACTTGGACGGACGTCACCTCGGTGCCGACCGCTTCGACCAAGCCCGCGGCCTCGTTGCCGGGGATCGAGGGCAACTTCGGCGGGAGGTTGGGCCGCATGGCTCCGGAACGGATCTTGTGGTCGATCGGGTTCACCCCCGCCGTACGCACCCGGATCCGCACCTGCTTCGGTCCCGGCTCCGGCGTCTCGACCTCCGCAACGTGCAGCACCTCGGGACCGCCGAAGTCCTCGAAGACCACAGCCTTCATCAGGGGGCTCCTTCCCTCGAACTTTCCGTTTGGCACAGTGCGGCCTGAACCCCGCTGCGACCATCAACCTCGCCATGCTAACCCTGGCGACACGTGCTCGCAGGCCGGGGCGCTCGCGCCGGACGGCAAAGCCGAACTTCACCGAGCCGCGGGCTCAATGCCCAGCTCAGCCCGCAGAACCTTGCTTCCCGGCTCGGTCACGGCGACGGCGCGACCGGTGCCGATCCGAGTGATCCATCCGGAGTCGAACGCGAGCCTGCACAGCGCCGCGGCCACCGACCCGGCGAGGTGCGGACGCCGTTCGGTCCAGTCCAGGCAGGAGCGCACCGGCGGACGTCGTGACGCGGTCGGCAGGGTGACGCCGAGCCGGTCCAGCCAGCGCGAGCCCTCGCGGGTGAGCGCGAGCCCGGATTCCCAGGAGATCAGCTCGCGATCGGTCATCGCGTCCGTGATGGAGACCCCGAGGGTGCCGGCTAGGTGGTCGTAGCAGGTACGTCCTCGGGCCAGAGCGTGGTTGCGGTTGGCCACCGAGAGCCGGTGATCGACGTTTGCGCGGCGGGGAGCGAGTACCGCGAGGTGTTCGATCAGTTCGGCGGCGTCCTGGCCGGCGAGGCGGACGTAGCGATGCCGCCCCTGGCGCTCCTCGGCGAGCAGCCCACCGGACACCAGAAGATTGAGATGTTCGGTCGCCGTGGACGCCGCCACCCCCGCGTGCCTGGCCAGCTCGCCCGCGGTCCACGCCCGGCCGTCGAGCAGCGCAAGGCAGAACGCTGCCCGGGTGGAATCGGCGAGCAGGCCGGCCAGGGCCGCGAGGTCGGGGCCTGATACCGGATTCGCGCTGTGCTGCTGCGGGGGAGTGTTCATGGCGATCGCCGTCATCTCCGTGCTACTTGGCTGCTCGTTCCGACGCACGTCGAGTGCCTCTGCATCGATTATCCGACGTGCACGATTCGGCGACCGCCGAAGTGACGAAACGACGGCTCGGATCCCAGTTCAGGTTCAGGCTGAAGCTCAAGTTCAGGCTGAAGCTCGCAGGCCGTCGCAGATGATCTGCGTCAGCTTGCCGCGCTCGCCTCCCGCCTGCACGCCGACCTTGCGTTCGGCCGCCAGCGCGCCGACTGCGAGGGCGTGCAGATCGACGGTGCTGACGTCCGTCCGAACGACGCCCGCGTGCTGCGCTCGTTCGAGCAGCGTCTGGAGGCCGGCCTGCAGACGTGCCGCAGCCTCGCGTGTCTCGGGCCGCAGTTCAGTGCCCGCCGCCGTCAGCGCGTCAGCTAGATCCGCTTTCCTGACCGCATCCTCGACGAGTGCGACGAAGAACTCGAAGAACTGCTCTCCCGGGTCGCCGGCGGCGGACAGCCTCGATTCGGCGTCCGCGGCGAGCCCTGCGAGTTGGTCCGCGATCACCGCCTCGAAGAGGGCTTCCTTGGTCGGGAAGTGCCGGTACACGGTGCCGGCCCCGACACCGGCCCGCCGGGCGATCTCGTCCAGCGGGACGGCAAGGCCCTCAGCGGCGAAGGCCGCGCGCGCCGCCTCGAGCACCTTCGCCCGGTTGCGCACGGCATCGGCCCGCATCGGGCGGCTGGGCCGCACATCGTCGCTGGTCAAGCCGAGACTCCATTCACTCTCGACAAACGGGGCGCGCGTTCCGTATAGTTAACCGGGGCGGTCGTTCCGGTTCTGGTATCGAACCTACCGCGACCCCCGCGGCGCCGCACCCGCTTGGCCTCTGCACATTTTCGATCCCCGTGACCGTACCCCAGGAGGACCACGTGTCCGATTCGTCCATCCGTAGCCCGCGCGAGACCGTCGAGCTGATGCTCCGCACCGTCACCGAGGGCAGCCGCCAGGACCTCGCCGACCTCTACGCCCCCGACGTGCGCATCGAGATCCCCTGGTCGTCCGAGGGCATGCCCGCGGTCACTGAGGGACGCGAGGTTCTCAGAGCGCGCATGACGGCCACCGCCGACCTCTGGGACTTCGACAGCGTCCAGGACGTCGTCATCCACGAGACCGTCGACCCGCAGGTCGTGATCGTCGAGTACCGCGTCAACGGCACGATGCGCGGTTCCGCGGACAAGTTCGGCCTCGGCTTCGTCTCGATCCTGCGCGTCGTCGACGGCCTGATCGCCGAGGCGCGCGACTACGGCAACCCGCTCGAGACCGCCGAACTCGCGAAGTATTTCGCCCCGGGCGAATAGGGCAGCGCGGCAGAGCCCGACTAACTGCGGCGGGGTCAGCCGTCCAGCGACACCAGATCCATCCCGTGGATGGTCGCGGGGTCGGCGACCGCCTCGATCTCGCAGATCCGGCCGTTGCGGAAGCCGAGGCGCACCACCAGCAGGACCTCGTCGCCGTGGCCGACCCGGAATCCGAACTCGCCGTCGAGCAGGGCCGGGTGCGCGCCTTGGGCCCGACCGCAGAACTGCTCGGCGACGAGACGGGCGCCATGCAGTTCTCCGGCGCCGCTGCCGCCCAGGCGCTCGGCCGCCTCGTCGCCGCGGAAGACGACGTCCGGGTCGAGCAGCGTGAGCAAGGCCTCGAAGTCTCCGCCGCGCGAGGCCGAGAGAAAGGCGTCGACCACGGCCCGCTGCCGCGCGCGATCCGCCTCGACGGTCGGGGACTGGCCCTGGATCCGGCGGCGGGCCCGGCTGGCGAGTTGGCGCGCGGCGGCGGGGGAGCGCTCGACGATGGGCGCGATCTCGTCGAAGGACACGCCGAACAGGTCGTGCAGCACGAAGGCGAGGCGCTCGGCCGGACCGAGGGTGTCGAGCACCACGAGCAGCGCCGCGCCGACCGCGTCGGCCATCAGCGCCTCTTCCTCGGGATCCGGACTCGCGGGGGCGGCAGTTGCCGGCTCGACCGGCTGCTCCTCCGGCAACTGCACTCCGGCCGGGTCCTCGCGCCGCGACTTGCGGCTGCGCAACTGGTCCAGGCAGACGCGGGCAACCACCGTCGTCAACCAACCGCTGAGGTTGGACACCTCGCTGGTGTCCGCACGATCCATTCGCAGCCAGGCCTCCTGCACCGCGTCCTCAGCCTCGGTGAGCGAGCCGAGCATCCGATAGGCGACCCCGCGCAGTCGCGAACGGTCCGCCTCGAATCGGGCCGCCAGTGCGTCCTGAGCCTGTGTTTCGTCCATCAGTCAGCCTTCTCCCGTCGCGAGCCTTCATAAGTATTGACGGACGCGAGGGAGTGGATGTGACGGGCGCGCCCAGTGTCGCGACGCGAGGCGGCCCAGCAGCATCGGCTGGGTGAGGGCCATGACCACGCAGGTCACCGACATCGCGGCCCACAGAGTGCCTGGGCCGAAGCCGCCGATCAGCCAGGCGCCGAGCATCGGCGCTGCCACGCTCGCGATACCCCAGCTCAGACCGTAGACCGCGAGGTAGCGGGCCGTTGCGCCGACTGGTGCCAGCCTGGTGACGACAGCGAACGCCCGACCCGATAGCAGGAGGTTGCCGACGCTCCACGCCACCGTAGGAAGGAAGAATGCGGCCAGCGTATGCGCAGGGATGTACCAGGCAAGGCCGAGCGCCATCAACGCGTATCCGGCCGCGAACGCGGCGGCGTCGGAGGGTGCGGCGATCGGCCTTCTGTTGAGTAGCGGTCGCCCGAGCACTAGCGAAACCGTCGATACCGTCACGACCAAGGCTGCCTTCGCGGGGTTGATCCGATCGGCGGCCAATGAAAGCGGCAGCGAGACGAGCATCAGCATGTAGATGAGTGCGAACACTGTGCCCGCTGCGGTCAGCGCCAGCAGCCCTCGATCTTGCCACGGCGAGCCTCCCCGGGCTTCGTCGACGGCTTCGAGACCCCGCAGCGGGAGCGTCTGGTCCTTTGGCAACGCAAATATGACGATTACTGCGCACGCCAGGCAACTCGCTGCGTCGACCACGAAGAGCCACCGCAGATTCGACTGTCCCACGAAGTCGGCGACGAGCCCGGCACCCATATTGCCCACGGCCATAGCCGTGGTCAGGAGCGAGAAGGCAGCGGCGCGCTCGTTCTCGGCCACCGCATCGGCGATCGCCGCCTGGCTCGGCGGCTCGTAGAGCTCGAAAGCCAGCCCGAGCAGCACAGCGCAGCCGGCCGCCGCGGCCAGGTTCGGCGCCGTCGCGATGCCGAGTTGCGCTGCCGCGCAGCCGACGAGGCCGATCAGGATCGTGCGACGTCGGCCCAGGCGATCGGCCAGTCGGCCGCCGAGCAGCCGGCTCGGGATCGTGGCCACGCCGAACCCGGCGGAGATCGCACCCGCCACCGCAAGGCTCGCGCCGAAGGAGCGCACGAGCAGCACAGTGAGAAACGCCAGCGAGAAGGCGCCGAGCTGATTCACCGCCCGGGCTACGACCAGCAGGTTGATGCGCACGGCCGCTCCGCAGACGCTCGTTGGTGACTGGCGAACGATGTATCGTCAGTCATATAACCTAGGCTGGAGAGAGTGACCGATCAAGTGCTGTTCGATAGTCACGTCGAATTGCTGCTGGAAGCGGCGGTCTCCTTCGTGAACGACCTGACCGACGGTGAGCGGCGCGGCAGGCCCTACACCGCAGCACGCGGCGAGGAGCTGCCTGCAGCTGCTGCGGCAGCGATTCCGGACGGCGCGCAGAGCAAGCGGTCCGATGCGGTACCGGCCGAGAGCGCTCAGTACCTGGCCCACGCAGCCCAGGTCATGCGCGGCGTCTTCGAGGCTGTGGAGGAGGAGCGGATTGACGACGCGGCGGCCGGGGTGAACTTGCTGCTGCGCGAGACGGGCGCGCGACCGCAGCTCGACCGCGTACCCGGCGAGCCGTGGCAGTTGCACTTCCACGGCTCCGACGACACCTACGGCATCGGCTGGGCCGCCGGCTGCGCGACGGCGTTGGCGCTCGCCGTCGGCAGCGAACTCGCCGGACGGCTCGGCGTCTGCCGCGCACCGCGCTGCGACCGCGTCTACGTGGACCTGTCGCGCAACTCGGTCCGGCAGTTCTGCTCGGCTCCATGCCAGAGCAGAGTCAAAGCCGCGGCGTTCCGCGCCAGGCGCGATGGCTGACTGAATCAGAGTTCGACAGCGTTGAATTCTTATTCAGCAGGGGAGCTGGTGCGCGGGAACCCAGGACGCGTTCCGCGCGTCGAAGCCGCATGGGATCGGCAGCCAAGGCGTCCTCTACTAGAGCCGGCAGGGGGATTCTCGAGATGTCACGTATCACTCGTACCGCCAAGCTCGGCGTTGCGGCCGCGGCTGCGACTCTGGCCATGGCCGCGAGCGTCGGCGCCTGCTCGGCCTCGGGCACGCCCGCAGCCGCTGCGAGCTCAGTACAGACCAACTACCTGGACGCGAGCTGGGCCGAGTCCTACCACACCGTCGCGGCCCTCAAGGCCCACTCCGACCTGGCGGTCGAAGTCAAGGTCACCAAGGTCCTCGACCAGACCACGGCTGACGGCAACATTCCCTACACCGACTTCCAGATCACCGTGGAATCCGTCCTCTACGACCCGGCACACCGCGTCCACGCAGCATCGTCCACGCAGCCGGCCACGCTCTCGCTCCACCAAACCGGTGGCACGCTGAATGGCCAGAAGCTGATGGTCGAGGACGATCCGCTCTTCACGACCGGCGAGCAGTGTGTGCTGTTCCTGCGGGAATACTCGCCCGGGCACTACCTGGTCGTGGGCGGCCCGACCGGCCGGTTCACGGTGACGGCAGCTGGCGCGCTCGTCCCGATCATCAAGGACGGCGTCACGTTCAGTGGGCAGGTCAGCGCCATGCAGACGGCCATCGCCAAGGGCTGACAGAGCTCCCTCCGGCGGGATGATGTGAGTTCACCTCCACTCGTATCACCCCGCTAGAAGGCCTTCGGCTACTCGCCGAGCGATGCGACCGGCACGGGAAAGACGTGCAGGAGATCGAGAACCGGGGACGGGTCGCCGGTCCAACTGGTCGACTTCATCTCCTCTAGCGTGCGCCGACCGATCAGCATCCTGATCAGCTCGAAGTCGACCGTCTCCAGCGAGGCAGCCGGCTCGCCGACGCCCAGCAACCACTCGGCCGACTCGGTCTTGATGTGGACGGACGGGCTGACCTCGCCCTTGCGCCAAGCCCGCTCGAACATGTCGGTGAGGACCGCGGCCGTCAACGTCGTAGTCGAGTCCTGACGCATCAGCGGCCGGTCGAGCGCGGCGAGCATGTCCTGCTCGTGGTTCCACGCGTCCTGGACCATGAGGTTGTAGCGGTAACCCTTCGGTCCGGACAGAAGAGACTCGATCTGCGGTCCCACCACATCCCACTCGGCGCAGAGCTCTGTGATGGTGCGTCCGGCGCGCTTCGCCACCTGCCGGGCCGTGTCCTCGTCCGTCGCGCGACCGGTGAGCGTACCGTCGACTACCTCCACGCTCACGCCCGCCAGGTGCGCGTACGTGTCCTGGATCGACCAGCCGGGCAGCGCGGGCACCGGCGTGTGCAACTGGTCAGCGGTCAGTTCCGAGGCAAGCTTGATCAGGCGCTCCCGCACCGTGCGATAACACTCAGCCGTATCCATGTGGCGAGAATATCCCGTGCCCGAGCCGTCGTGCTCAGGCAGAATGGGCGCCGTGTGGACCGTTGAGCAAGCCTTGCCGACCGCGCCCGAGGCAGCCGCGGTCCTCCGCCTCTACCTGGCGGAGTTGATCAGCCGCGTCCAGGGCCGCGAGACCGACGACGCCGAGGTCGACCGCCATCTGCGCGAGGGGCACGGCAGCGAGGACCTGATCCCGCCGGCGGGCCTGCTCCTTATCGCGCGTAGGCAGGGCGAGGTCGTCGGGTGCGTAGGACTTCGCCACCTCGACCCGCAGACCCAGGAGCTGACCCGAATGTTCGTAAGGCCGGAAGCGCGCGGCGAGGGCTGCGCCGCGCGGCTACTGGCCGCAGCCGAGGATGCGGCACGAGAAATGGGCGCAGGTGCCATCCGTCTCAGTACGCGCAGCGATCTCGTAGAGGCCCGCGCCATGTACGCGAAGCACGGCTACGTCGAGATCGCCCGCTACGGTGACGACGAATTCGCAGGCCGCTGGTTTGAGAAGGTGCTCGCGGATGGGCGTGACGAGGCGCTGATCTCTCGCTGAACCCGGCCCGGTTCTAAGATCGGCGACATGGTGGATGCAGCAGTGTTCTGGGATTTCGACGGCACGCTCGCCTTTCGGGCCGCGAGGTGGCGCGGCAGCCTCATCGAAGCCATCACGACGATCGACCCGGACCACGGGCTTGTCGCAGAGGACCTGATCCCAGGGCTGAAGAACGGCTTCCCCTGGCACCGTCCCGAGCAGGGCCACTCGCACTTGGACACCGCGGACGCCTGGTGGGACGCACTCCATCCGCTGTTCCAGAGCGCCTACGTTGGCGTGGGTGTGGATGAGCGAGTGGCCGCGCAAGCCACGCGCATGGTTCGCTCCTGCTACATCGAGCCGACGCAATGGACCGTGCTCCCGGACGCCGTCGTAGTCCTCGACGAGCTGACCGCGGCCGGCTGGGCGCACGTGATCGTAAGCAATCATGTGCCCGAACTCGAAGAGCTCATCGACGCGCTCGGCCTCTCACGGCACTTCACCGCAGTGATCAACTCCGCCTTAGTCGGCTGGGAGAAACCGAATCGGCGGATCTTCGAGGCCGCCCTCGAACGCGCCGGTCACCCACAGCAGGTTTGGATGGTGGGAGACAATCCGGTCGCCGACATCGCGGGGGCCAGCGCCGTCGGCATTCCGGGGATCCACGTCAGCCCAGGCACAGACGGTCTGCGCACCAGCGTGACAAAACTCCTCCCGTGACAGGACAGTGACAACGGGTGCCGCTCGCCGTCGTCTCCTGATTCGGGGTGCACAGACACCCCGGTACCTCAGGGGAAGGGGAGCTGCCCTGTCATGAAGATCAACTAGATTACTGTGAGCAAGTCCGTCGTAGGGACGGCCACGGGCACGTCGTCCAGGTCGGCGTCAGTCGGCCGGGGTCGCCATGGGTCACGAGGGATACGTCCTCGCCGAATACGACGAAGTCCACTGCCTTCCCGGCGCCGGACGTCTGCGTCGGATACTTCGTGGTGAACCCGCTGATCCCCGGCTCCTCCGGACGCCTCGTCCCCAACTCCTGACCGGCGCAGCGCGCCCCTTGCGACTTCGTCAGGGGTCCCATACGTATGCTTCGTATGGGAATCCTGACGCATGGGCGTAAGGAGATCCTGACGCTTAGGAGGCGCGTGATGAGTTGGCTCTACGACGGGGTCCCAGACGAGGAACACGAGGGGTACCCGATCGGCGTGTTGGCCAACGGGGTGATCCCGACCTACGGGAGCGGCGACCGCTGGTTCGAGATGGCGTTCGTGAACGGCTGGTGGTCATCGGGCGGCGCCGCGGACGATCCGGGAGTGGAACCCTCATGGCTGCTGCCGGCATGCGTGTGCGGATGGCGCGGGCAGCGCAGTGCATACGACCCGCAGGCCGAGAAGGCGGCGCGTGCGCAATGGGACGTTCACATGGACGAGGTCACCGTCTACCTGCTGACAGTCGCCAAGGCGGCTGAAGTCTTCATCGACACGGTCAAAGCCGCGCGAACGGCAGGTGAGTTCGATGGCAGGCCACTGGCGGTCATCAAGGCCCTGTGCGTAACGCAGGCGCACGTCGGCTCCCAGATTGCCGCGGCAGTTGGCGCCGCCCGCGCCCAGGAGCTGAGCTGGGAATTCATCGGTGAGGCGCTGGGGGTCACCCGTCAGACTGCGCACGAACGCTACCGCGACGTCGATGCCGTACCCGCACAGCCAGAGTAGGGCGCGCCCTGCATCCGGACAGCGATTGAAGCGGGATAATACGCGCCACTACAGGAGGAACCACCGGCATGGCTGTCATTCATCACACCACTCTCAAGCCGACGAAGCTCGAATTGCTCGCCGACTGGCTGCCGACCCGCCCGTGGTACCGCGGAGGTCCTGGATCGCCGACGCTGGAGAAGTCCGGCGGCTTCCGGCTCGACGATCCCGAGGGCGAGGTCGGCATTGAGTTCATGGTGGCCACCGATATCTCCACGCCTGAACCGGTCGCCTACCTGGTGCCGTTGACCTACCGCGGCGCGCCTCTGGAAGGGGCCGACCACGCCCTGGTCGGCACGACGGAGCACGGCGTGCTGGGTAAGCGCTGGGTCTATGACGGATGCCATGATCGTGTGCTGATCACCGAGTTGCTCTCCCTGATCGAGGGCCGCGTACGGGCGATGGCCCAGTCCATCTCAGACACGCCCGACCACGAGGTGGTCTGCTCCTACACCGGCGCGCCCCCGTCGCCGGATAGCTTCGACCCAGAGCCGGTAGATGACCAGGGCGGCACCAGAGTGCCCACGTCAGATGGGGCGATCCTCTGCATGCATCGGGTGCTGCATCCTGTCGCGGGACATCCGCCGCTGCCGGCCGAGGGCGCCATCGGCCATGTTGCGCGCGGCTGGCAGACCCCGGACGGTACCCGCGTCGCCGCCGTGCTCATGACCTTGAGCGCTGCTAGTACTGCGTGAGGTGGCCTCCGCGCGGGGAATAGGCCGAGCCGGCATGTAGTTGGAGTCAACTAGAAAGTTATAGTTGACTCTATGGAAGGCTCGTCATGATCCTCGTCACCACAGCAGGCAAGGTGGGTTCTGAGGCAGCACGACTGCTTGCCGGTCGCTCCGTACCGGTGCGGGTGCTGGTCCGCAATCCGGCCAAGGCCGCCGGTCTCGCGCAGGTGGGCGCGGAGGTCGTCGTCGGCGACCTGGCGGATTCGGCGTCCCTCGATGCGGCGATGCATGGCGTCTCCGCCGTAATCCTGGTCAGCCCGGCGATCGCGGCCCAGGAGGTGAACGTCGTCGAGGGCGCCGTCCGCGCGGGCGTGCGGCACGTCGTGAAGATCACCAGCAAGGCTTCGTCGGACTCGCCCATTGCGCGCCGCCGCGGTCAGGCCGAGATCGAGAATGCGCTCATCGCTTCAGGGCTCGGCTACACGCTGCTGCGTAACAACGCCTATATGCAGAACTTCCTCATGCTGGCTCCGGCGATCGCCGCTGCCGACGGCTTCGGCTCCTCAGTCGGCGACGGGCTCATCGGCATGGTCGACGCGCGCGACGTTGCCGCTGTCGCAGCCCATATCGCCGAATCACCCTCCGGACACGATCAGAAGACTTACTGGCCCAGCGGCCCCGAGACGCTCTCGTATCCGGACGCGGCGAAGGTCCTGTCCGACGTGCTCGGCCGACCGATCACCTACCGCCGAACCACTGCTGCACAGGACAAGCAGGCGATGATCGATGCAGGCGTTCCTGCCGCCGTCGCCGAAGACAATGTCAGAGCACTGGGCCTGTTCGACCAGGGCGACGCCGACTACGTCACCGACGACATCCCCACCCTCCTTGGCCGCCCGGCGCGCAGCTTCGCCCAGTTCGCGGCGGACTACGCCGAGGTGTTCAGTCGGAGATGCTGAACCAGCGGTCGAGCTCGCCTAGAAGTCGCTCGATCACGGGATACAGCTCGTCGGCGATCCGCGCCTGGCTCTGGCCCTCGGCAGTGCGTCGCCCGGCCTCGCTGATCAGGATCTGGTACACACCGGCCAATGCGATGCCCTGGAGGTGGGCGACCTCGGGCGCTACCGCGCTTGTCTCGGCGATGGCCGCGGCAAGCGCGGTGGCCTGACGGTCG
>Ga0185299_10005593_pt1 | contig 14024 bp, 15 predicted proteins | sample PaiPotPPA55metaG_FD_128002 | JGI IMG/M metagenome (GOLD analysis project Ga0185299, IMG submission 128002) | Iron sulfur acid spring bacterial and archeal communities from Banff, Canada, to study Microbial Dark Matter (Phase II) - Paint Pots PPA... ...
GTCCGCGAGCAAGCGCAGGATGACGGCCTGGACGGACACGTCCAGCGCCGAGGTCGGCTCGTCGAGGATCAGCAGCGACGGCTCGACCGCGATCGCGCGCGCGATGCCGACGCGCGCTCGCTGTCCCCCAGAGAGCTGATGCGGGTAGCGCATGATCAGTTCGTCCGGCAGACCGACCAGTTCGGCGGCATGGCGCACGCGGCGGTCTAGTTCGGGCGCGCCTCGCACACCGAGCAGCCGGCGTAGCGGATCGGCAATCGAATCGAAAACGCGGAACGACGGGTTCAGGCTCTCGGTCGGGTCCTGGAATACCACCTGGATGCGCGCACGGTCGCGCGAGCGCACGAAACGCGCTGGCGCGATCGAGGTCAACTCCCGGCCATCGAATACGATGCGGCCCGAACTGGGCTCGATCAGTTGCGCCAACAGCCGCGCAAGAGTCGACTTACCGCAGCCGGATTCGCCGACCAGGCCGACACTTTCGCCTTCGCCAATCGTTAGGTCGACGTCGTCGACCGCGTGCAGCAACGCCCCCTTGCGGCGGCTGCCCACCGGATACAGTTTGATGAGGTTGTGCACCTCCAGCAGCGGTGTACTCACAGCGGCACTCGGCAACGAACGAAATGATTGGCCGCCACATTCGTCCACGGCAGCGGCGCCTCGCCGCAGATGGTCTGAACACGTTCGCAGCGGCGGCTGAAGCGGCAGACGGGCAGTTCGCCTCGCAGATCGGGGAGTTGGCCAGGAATTGAGGTCAGCGCCGAGACAGTCGAGCGCGGATTCGGCGTCGCAGCAAGCAACTGCTTAGTGTACGGATGGGCGGGGGAACGCAGGAGCGCCTCGGTCGGCGCAATCTCGACCACGTGGCCGGCGTGCATCACTGCGATGCGATCGCAGTATTCGCCTGCCAAGCTCAGGTCGTGCGTGATCAGCAGCGTCGACATCCGGTGGCTGCGACTCATCTCGCGGATGAGGTCCATGATCACCGCCTGCGTCGTCACGTCGAGACCGGTGGTCGGCTCGTCCGCGATAAGCATTGAGGGAGAACACGCGAGTGCCATCGCGATCATCACCCGCTGGCACATGCCACCCGAAAGCTCGAACGGGTACGCGTGATAGCGGCGCTCGGCGTCGGGGATTCGCACCCGCGCCAGCGCCTGCACCGCATGCCGCTGCAAGTCGGCGCTGCGAATGGCCGCGTGCCGGCGAAGCACGTCTTCTATCTGAAGCCCGACCTTGCGGATCGGGTTCAGCGCAGTACGCGGGCTCTGGAAGATCATCGCAAGCTCGCGGCCGCGGATCGCGTCGCGTTCGGCCGGACTGGCCTGCAGCATGTCGGTGCCGCCAAACGCGATGTGTCCGCTTTCAATTCGGGCGGCTGGATCGTGCAGACCCATCACTGTATAAGCCATCACCGACTTGCCAGATCCACTTTCGCCGACGACGCCGACGATCTCTCCGCGCTCAACGGAAAGAGAGACGTTTTCGAGTGCCTTGACGGTGCCGTGGCGGGTGCGGAACACGAGCGACAGACCTTCGATGCTGAGTTGCGCTGTCATGTGTGCCTTCTCGGATCGAGCAGGTCGCGCAGTCCGTCGCCTAGCAGGTTGAAGCTGAAGACTGCAAGCACGAGCGCCATGCCGGGAAACACGAACGTCCACCACTCGCCCGAGATGATGTTGCTCGCGCCTTCAGAGACCATGATGCCCCACTCGGGTGTCGGCGCGCGCACCCCGAGGCCAATGAACGACAGCCCCGCGGCGTTCAGAATCGCCCAACCCATATTCAGCGACGCCTGAACCATCATGGGCGGCAGGATGTTCGGCACGATGTGATGCAACAACACAGCGAACGGTCCGTTGCCACCCATCCGTGCCGCTTCGACGTAGCCCATCTCGCGCCGCACGTTCACTTCACCGCGCGCGAAACGGTAGTAGAACGGCAAGTTGATGATCATCGTCGCAAGGATGACGTTCAGGACGTTGTTGCCGAGTGCCGCGACGATCCCCATCGCGAGCACGAACAGGGGGAAGGCCATGATCGTGTCCATCACCCGGCCGAGCACGCGCTCCGACCAGCCGCCGAAATAGCCGGCGATCGCGCCGAGCGCGAGCCCGACGACGAACGACAGCGCCACTGCTGATACCGCCATGCCCAGATCAAGCCGTGCCGCAACGATCACGCGGCTCAGGATGTCGCGGCCAAGCGCGTCAGTGCCGAACCAATGCGCCGCCGACGGGGCCGTGAGGCGGACGGCGCCGTCGGTCGCGAGCGGATCATGCGGCGCGATCAGCGAACCGAACATCGCACATAACAGCAGCAGCGCGAGAATCACGACCGCGGCGAGTGTGAGACGGTTCTCGCCGAAGGCGTAACGAGTGTTCTGCACCAGGGTGGCAAAGGTCATCGCTCACCCCTCGAAGCGCACGCGCGGATCGATGAAAGTACTTGCCACATCGACCAACAGATTCAACAGGATGTATAGCAGCGCCATCATCAGCACGAAGCCCTGCACGGCCGCGTAGTCGGACGCGAGCACCGCGCTGACCGCATAGGCGCCGATGCCCTGCCAGCCAAACACCTGCTCGACAAGCACGTTCGAGCCGAGCAGAAAGCTGAATACCATACCTAGCACGTTCGCAATCGGCAGCAGCGCGTTCCGGAAGGCATAGGTGATCAGCACCGTGCGTGCACGCAGACCGCCGGCGCGTGCAGTACGCGTGAAGTCGGCGCCTAGCGCCGCGAGCATTGATGCGCGCGTGATACGCGCGATGGGTGCGAGCGCAAAAAGCGCGAGAGAAACCGACGGCAATACGAGTTGCGCGAGCGAGGCGCGAAAGGTCGCCGCATCATGGGCGAGAAGGCTGTCGATCAGGTATGCGCCGGTTACGTGCGGCGGAGGGGAATGCAACATTTCGTCCAGCCGTCCCACCGGTTGCGGCGCGAGGCCGAGAAGGAAATAAAAGATGTAGACGAGCAGCAGGCCGACGAAGAACGTCGGGAACGCCGAGCCGACCGTAATCGTGCCGCGACAAAGGTGGTCAACCGGCGAATCGGGCCGGGTCGCTGCCCACACGCCCATCGGGATCGCGACGACTACCGCGAGGAACAGCGCGCAAGTGGTTAGCTCAAGCGAGGCGGGCAAGCGCGCAGTCAGGTCGCTCAGGACCGGTTGGCCAGTCGTCAGCGAGATGCCCAGGTCGCCGTGTAAAAGATCACCGGCGTATTTGAAGAATTGCTCAGGCAGACTCTTGTCTAGACCGAGCTTGGCTTTGGTTTGCGCGATGGACTCCACGTTGGCGGCGGGGCCGGCGAAGTACGCTGCAGGATCACCCGGTAGCGCATGCGACAGCAGAAACGTGATGACCACAATGCCGATCAGACTTGGCACCGTGCCGAGGACTCGCTTCCACACGAACGACATAGCGTGATTGCTCAAAGTTAGGCTGGGTGCACAGAAGGTGTCGTTTTGTAGCCGTCCGTGCGGGCATGCACTTCGGCGCGGCTATGAAAGCCGTATCCAGAGCGGCACAACTCGGGTAGTGCGACGAGATGTGCAGCGTCCCACCGGGAGTGTTCGGTGAAATCGGTGATTTTCTCGTAATTTGGCGCGAGCAGACAGCAGGTCGTGCACGCATCAGTGATTGCCGCGATTTCGACAATACAACTCATCGATTCACCTCAGTGGCACAAGGCTAACGATCAGAACTCGAACGATGCGATGAAGAATCTTATGAGCGCCAAAATGAACGTACTTGTTCGACAGCGAACAAAAACTTGTGCAGGGGTGAATGACGGCGGTAAGATCTGCGCACCGGACGGGTCCAAAACACCGCCGGGTTTGCAGGATTTCAAGGGTTTTAACGATCTTTACGGCCACTCGGCCGGCGACGATGCGCTCGCGGCTGTCGCACAATGCATCGGCGAGAAAATTCGGCGGCCGCGCGATACTGCCGCGTGTTATGGCGGGGAAGAATTCGCCGTGCTGTTACCTACTACCGGGGCAGCGGGCACAGTTCAGGTCGCTGAAACCATGCGCGCGGCGGTGCAGGCGCTCGATCGCCGTCACGTAACCAGTCCCCAGCACATCGTGACGATCAGTATCGGTGTCACCTGCACGTCGGAGCGGCGTTTTGCGACGGTGCGTGCCTTCCCTTCGTGTGACTCGTCAACGCGCATCGCAGCGCTGGGCGAGCATACGTTCACTAGCACGGCCTACTTTCGCTGGCTGGCGGGCTCGACAGAAACGACGCGGGATCCTTTTCGCATAGCGGAGTCATGCGCCTGCTCCCGTTTCGAGGTACCGCTGCACGAGCGTCAGGATAGCCTTGGACTGGTACCCCTTGGCCATCAGACGCAGTTGGTCGGCGAAGGGGCGATAGCGCTGGTCGAGTTCGACCACGCGTTCCGCCCACTGCACGATGGCCTCGACACGATGGTCGGCGGCAACGGAATGCGACTTTCCGGCGGGCAGCGACAGCGGCTTGCGATCGCACGCGCAATTTACAAAGACGCGCCGATTTTGATTCTGGACGAAGCGACGTCGGCGCTCGACTCGGAGTCGGAACGCTATGTACAAGCAGCGCTTGAGACGTTGATGAAAGGGCGCACGACACTTTGTAATTACCCACAATTTTTGACGCCTAACTCAAAGCCAAGTTGGATGTCTGTCAGGCGACGTAGGCCACGCCACATAACAGTATTTCCCGGTGGCGGATCACTGGCCCGGGCGAGGTAGCCACCGAGCTGTGCGAGTTTGACGAGGTAGCGCGTCAGCGGCGAGGCCGACTCCGCTTTCTCGCGATCTTTGATCAACTGGTCCAGCACCTCGATCTCGGTTTGCGTGAGCGCCATCTGCGCTGAACTCAACGACTCCCTTCGGACGATTCGAGGCACCTCGCGCTCTGTCAGTCCTTAGTCACTCAGAGATTTGCGGCTCAGGTATAAGGGACCATCCGCATGCCGTCGATGGCCGCATCCACCGGCGCGCGCATCGCCGAAGTCCGGTGCCGCGCTGGCCGGAGCGTGCGACATGCTGAACAGATGATAGTTAATTAGGATACCTAATAGATTTAACATAAATCTAAATTATCGAGTTTTCGGTCGTAGTCCTTATCAAATAACGTCACACCAATCCACTGACGTAAGCTAAGCCAACAAGACGGTGATTCAGTCGCTCATTTCGCGGTCGGCGCTTGGCTGACAGAGAGCAGCCATAGAGCGGCGCGATCCGCACGCTAGTCTTGTCGCGGTAAAGAGTCTGACCAGCTGCCGATGGTTGCCCCCAAGAGTGCTCGATATGTTGTGCACGTTGCCGTTGGCGTGTCGTCTCGAGTGTCTTCTAAGACGTGACAAAATAGGCACATCGCAGACGAAACCGAACTTTTGTGCTGCAGCACGCCACCTCAAGGCGGCATGCGTTGTGCAGCTCGTCGCTTATTCGATTCACCTGGAGTTCCGTTATGTCCGTTAGCCAATGCGCAGCTTGCGACGCGATCGTGCCGCAGCACGAGAACGGCTGCCTCGCCCATCATGGATTACGCGTCGACTACGAGCACAGCCTGGCGAGCGCGCCCGACGACTATATCGCCAAGGTTCCGTCACAAGTGGTCAAAGACGTGCCCGCGAACATTCCGCGCGCCCTTCTTCCCGAGTACGTCACCGATCTCATCCTGAAACGCTCCGCGCGCATCGGCAAGCTTCGCCATCTACGAATTCTTTAGCCCGCATGGTGTCCCTCGATCCTGACGTAGAGATCGCCGACAGCGACCTAGTTAGCGTCCGGGTTACCAGAATGACTCATTGCCTGACGGCAAGTCCGATGTCAGTACACCCTCGCCTATAATGCGAAAACTGATAGCGATTTCACGGCGGGGAGCCCTACTTTATGAGTCAAGCACACGGGCGATACTCGGGATCTCGAGACAAGGGCCAGCGTCAATCGCGCCAACCTTCAAAAACGACATCCCACCGACAGAAGAAGCCATACGTAAAAGCACCACCTACTCGAGACCCGGCCCAGACAGCGTCCATTTTCAAAACGCGGTCGTTTAAGTTGTTGGTGGATGCGGTCGGCGCGGAGAACATCGCATTGGGGCTCGACTCTAACTTAACGCGCGTGGCCGAGTTGGTAAACGGCGAGAGATTCACGCCCGAGACGGCCTTTCACATCGAAACAACGCTTGGGCTGCCCGATGGGTTTTTCGATCAGCCCAATCCTGTCCTCACGCCCGAGATCATTGCTCGCTTAAGGTCACCACTAGACTTCATTCACTCGAGCGTCGAACCGGAAGCTACGTACGAGGGGGTATTCAAGCCAGCTCCTGTGATAAAGGCCAATTACCACCCTACTCCCACCGATCGTCTGCTCAAGGAACCGGAAATGCCAAAGAAAACAAGTGGCGGGTCGCCGAGGGCCGTCGCGAAGAGCAACACGGTGGCCGCGAAGCCTGCCGCGGCAACGCCGCCGAAATCGGCACCTGCGAAAGTCAAAGCGTCGTCAAAGTCGGGGGCTCAGCAACCCTTGCCATTGAACGACGCCGCAGCTTTGGAAAACATTCGTCGCGCCAACTTGCATGTTCTTACGTCCCGCAAAGGATCGAAGGTGCGGCTCGCCGCGGTGATGGAAATTAGCAACTCCAACCTGGACAATCGTTTGTACGGGCAGAAACGTATGGACGAGGCCGAAGCAAACCGGTTCACGGAACGCCTTGGTTTGCCGACTGGCTGGTTGGACGTTCCGCGTTCAGTAACGGACATCCCTGAGTCGGTGTCGGATTTGCTTGTCCCTGAGTCGCGTCGCCATGAGTCCGCTCGGCAGGAACTGCCGCCCCCGGTTGAGCCAAAAGCAACAGCGGCGAAGACGCCTGCGAGTACGAAGGTGCGAACGGCGGGCGCTCAACACGCCCCACCTCCTGATGCGGATCACACAAGCGTTCCAACGAACGTCGCCGCTGAGACGAAGGCGGTCATGGGGCAACAAGATCAAGCACTCTCGTCCGCCGCCGATCCGGCGATTCGGCAACCCGTTGATAACGAAGTCTCGTTCTCTGCCGCCCGCCAGCAGTTTTCGCCAGCCTGCGTAACGCAGGTCATCACGGAGCCGCGCCGTCTCACTTCGGCAACCAGCTTGGACGATTTGCACGGTATTGAACCGATAGCTGAGGCGCTGATAAAGACACTCGCGGGCAAAGCACGTACTGGTCGCCTAGACGAAATGAAAGCCTTGGAACTATTGCGACAAGCCGTATTGCTCTGATCTGATTCGACATGGCAATTGATATCACCGGTCGGACGTTTGGGAGGCTCACTGCTGTAGCCTCGACAGATAGTCTTGAAGTGTGAAACCGTGAACTTTCAAATGTAACTAGTATCCGACGTTTAGTACGCGGCATGGACGCGCTTCGTGTCCCGGTCGATAGCCGGCACGATCGGTACGTCAAGGGTAGTCCGCCCCGCTTTCGCGGCGCGCTAATACACGTCGCCCCGGTGCGTTTGGTCACGCATGGCGCATTCATAACAATTTGCTATGACGTGGCAAATATTATTTAACTGTCACGAATGCAGATGCGGCCCTATGCTTGGTTCACGCCGTAAGCAGTTTTGGGGGCTTCGTCATGAGACACGCCAATATCGTGGGCGCACTCCGGCACCGGTGCCCGTTCACGTGCCGTAACAATAAGGGGACGATGTGAGTTGGGCCGCGCATCAGCCGCAAATGACGAATACCCTTGTTTTTTCCCATGCGGCTTGTCTGGAACATCGACCCGGCGCTAGTCACCCGGAGTCGCCGGAACGTTTGAAAGCTGTGTTGCGCGCGTTGCGGTCGTCGGAGTTCTCGTCCTTGGAATGGCGCGATGCGCCGATGGGCACGGTTGAACTGGTGGAATTGATCCACGACCGGGGCTTCATCGATGAGGTCTCCGAGATTGCCCCGGAGCATGGCTATGTGCCACTCGATGGCGGCGACACGGTGATGTCGCCGGGCTCGTGGGAAGCCGTGATGCGCTGCGTCGGCGCAGCTTGTGCCGGCGTCGATGCAGTGATGAACGCGCAGGCACGCAATGTGTTCTGTGCTACCCGTCCGTGTGGTCACCACGCCGAGCCCGCCAGGGCAATGGGCTTCTGCATTTTCAATCAGGCTGCGATCGCCGCAGCCTACGCTTACGAAGCGTACAAGCTGGAGCGCGTCGCGGTCGTTGACTTCGACGTCCATCATGGCAATGGTACCCAGGCAGCGTTTTTCGCCCGGCCGGAGCTGTTTTACGCCTCCAGCCACCAGTCGCCCTTGTTTCCCGGCACAGGCGCCCCATCCGAGACCGGCGTGAACCACAACATCGTCAACGTCCCATTGCCCCGTGGTTGTGATTCAGCGCTCTTTCGTGCGCGGATCGAAGCCGACATGTTGCCGGCGGTGCGCCACTTCAACCCGCAACTCATTGTCATTTCGGCCGGCTTCGACGCACATCGTCTCGATCCGCTTGCAGCCTTGAACCTCGAGGACGGTGACTTCCATTGGATTACTAGTGAGTTGATGCGCATTGCCGATTCTACGTGCGAGGGCCGCATCGTCTCGATTCTCGAGGGAGGCTATAGCCTGGATGGCTTGGCCACCGGTACGGCCGCGCATGTCCGGGCGTTGATGGGTGCCGAGGGTTCACCAACGAGTTGATAGGCGTAGGCAGATCCGTTCGCGAGTGCCCACAGTGCCGGTGGCTTTTAGCATTCAAATCGATGGATGATAATACCGTTATCATCCATATCCCCTGACCCCCGGCCGCCGTTTCCGCGCCCCAAACCGCCATTTCAGCATCGCAAAGCCCTGCCTACCGGCATCGACACTCTCCACGGCGAGAGCACCCTCAGGATTCGGTGGCGTCATCTCACCCGCTAGCAGGCTGCGTCTGCTGTCCATGATGTCCGGTCGGGCGCCAGGTTGTTAGGCGACGCCTAACTGGACGAACTGCGTTCTTCGAGCGGAAATACCTGCCAGTCTGGCGCAATGTCGCCTGAATCAAGTCCAACGTTTCGACAGCCAACAGGTTTTGAAACACGTTTAGGTGGGAATAATGAGGCGAGTGGGAATAATGGGAAAAATGGTGTAAACTATCTTCATTGCTACATTGCCCTAGTGAGGGTGATCCATGCTTAATTGGGACGATGAAGTTAGCCTCTCGCAAAAAGAGCGCCGACGGGTAAAACAGCTTGCTACTTCCGGGCTTGATCGGGTGCTTGTCCAGCTATCACGCACTCGCGCGATGCTCGAGGCGATGTCGCGACCCGGTCCGGAGCGGGACGCGCTTCTTGCACGCGTGTGCGCCGAGCAGGTCCGCGTCGCGGCGCTTCGCCGTGAGCGCCTTGCGCGAGTTGGCGAAAGGCTGCCGGAGTCCGGTCGCCTCGTCAGCGTGCCCTGGGGCTGGCTTGAAAAATATCTGTGCCCCAAACCTGGTGACTACCAGGTTATCTGTCGCGGCCACCGTTCGATGACTTTCGAGGATGGTGACAGGGAAGCGCTCCAAGTGGACGAGGCGATCGGCTGGGTGCAGCAGCTCCGGCGTACGTACGCGCTCCTGTCCATTCGACGCGGCGGGGAATTCCTGAAATCGCTAGGCACCCGTACCCGTGCAAAGCGCCGTGCCCGTTGCGGCGCGCTTGGGTTAGCCGGCCGTCCTTCGCGCATTCTCACGCGAAGCGCCGCATCGCGATCCCGCATGGTTGCGCCGATCGGTGCACCGCCTTCGATTTCCTGAGGATGAAGGAGCTGAAATGGAACTGGCAACGAAGCGAAACAAGGGCGTGACGAAGACTGATCTGCTCGCGCTTGTGAAGGGGCAGTATTCAGGTGATCCGGCGGTGTTACTTGATCGGGTCGCGCAGGATTTGCTCAAGGATGTTTCTGACGGGCTGCGGACGTCTCTCGCCAAAAGCGACAAGGAGCTGTTTGCGAGCGAGGCAGCGCGCGAAGCGGTTGCCGCCTCGCTGGCCGAGATGCTGTTAGGCGACGGCGCCGTCGGGCCACAAGAGACAAAATCGTTGCCAGTCTCCAGATGGAGCCCTGAAGAGGTACTCAAGCGCACTGGTATGTCGAAGAGCACCCTATACCGCGGCGATCATACGAAGTTTTACAGCGTGATCCCGCCAGCAATGCAGAACGGCCGCGCCTATCCGGCGTGGCAGTTCGTGGGGGATGTCCCTTCGCAGTTGCCACGCGTGCTCGAAGTCCTCAACAGGAAATCGAGAATACAGGTCAATAGCTTCTTCGTGTCGGAGCGAGACGCACTGAACGAATTGTCCCCTGCAGAGGTACTCGCAGGATTGCCGTTTGAGGATCGTGGCGCGATCGCGCCCGAGCAATCGCGGATGTTGTCGCTCCCTGAAAAGGCGCGGCAGGACAAAGTCATTGCACTCGCAGCACTGGAGGTAGCGGACCCGGACTGAGCCAGCAACCGATGTCCATAGACGATGACTTAAAAAAGAGCATGCCAACTTGGTTGGAGGGTTTGGTCCCAACAGTGGAGCAAATCTTTCAAGCCTTGAGCGAGCAACGATATACGTACGATCTTGGCAAAGAATTCGTACGTGCGGTCGATAACGAGAAGTATGTCGCAACCGCTTCGCCATTTAGGGCGCACCGTTTCGGACCTCCGCCCGAACTCGTGAAAGCGGACGGATCGCTCGAATTCACCTGGATATACATTGCGGGTGAAAGCCTCGTTGCGTCTTGGGAAAGCCAACTCGTCTTGAATAACCGTGGCGCGGGAAACGGTTATCACATCACGCGCAAGGCTATCGAGCGTGGGGTAATCGCGAGAATTAGGTTCAAGCGCCAGCTCGTGCTCTGGAATCTCGGAGAGGACCACAGCAGTCGCCTTGGGATCCACGACATCATTTCGTCGAGTGATCACGAAGCCTGCCAATGGCTGGGACTTCGGCTTCGGGAAGCGATGCTGAGGTTGCCGCACGAGAACCGGCCCGACGGCTTTGCCTACCCGTCCCGCAGAGTGAGAGGCATGCCGGCCTTGGCGCTCGGGGACTGGGCGGCGCCCGACTTATTCGAGCAGGCGGACGTCACGATTGAGGCTTTCGTGGGGTCAGATATTTACGCCTACTTCATCGGGGACGTGATGCGAACTGAACCGCCCGATCTCGACGCTCCGGCGGCCGCCGCCGACTGACCTTCAAAGCCCTCAACGTGGGACGCATTAAATGTGTCAACTCAAAATCCTGGCTGCAGAGGAGCTTGCTAGTTTGAGTTGACAGTATTACTTCCACTCCGAGCGAAATAGAGGTCTGGCCGGGATTCGCAAATATCTTAAGCTTCAGATATTTGCGAATCGCGCCCACCCCTCAGGCCTGCTCGCGCATCCCGTCGTCAATCTGGCGGGTTTGCCGAGCGTGGTCGGCGAACCGGAACGCGGTTCACTGCGTCTGCTGCGTGCTGCCGTGGGTGACGTGGCGCTGGGGCCGATCACCATAGCACCGCTGAGTTGCGCTATTTCGACAGCCCACATGACGAAATCGCGACGCTTGCGCCGCACGGCACGGTCGAAGCCAGCCTCGGTATGGTCGCGATTACGATCAACGGCGCGGTTGAGGTGAAGGAATAAGTCGCCTCATCGTCGATGACACATTCGCGCACTGCGCTTACGTGACCCCGTTTGGTCTCGGAGGCAGTGCGCGATACAGAACCAGGACAGCCATCGCGGCAATATCAGGCCTCATTCTCCAGCGTGGCGCGAACCGGCAACCCGGCGGGCGATTTGATCTCGTTGAGCACGAACATCGTGTGCATCGACCGGATACCGGGAATGCGCCGCAGGTTCACTACCGTCGACTCGTACGAGTCCAGATCGGCCGCAACGACCTGTAGAAGAAAATCGACTTCACCGGCAACCTGATAGCAGGCCACCACGTGCTCAAAGCCCTGTATCAGTTCGGCAAAGCGGCTGGCTTCCACTTCCGAATAGGAATCGATCGAAACCCGAACGAATGCAAGCACGCCGAGACCTACACTCTGGCGATCGACTTCGGCACGATAGCCACGAATAACGCCAGTCTGTTCGAGCCGCTGTACACGGCGCCAGCAGGGGGATGAAGACATGCCGAGGCTCTGGGCAAGCTCGGCGTTTGTCAAACGTCCGTCCTTCTGCAAGGCGTCGAGTATCTGGACATCCCTGGTATCGACTATCACCCTTCGCATTACAGCTCCCTGCAACTCATCGGGCACAGCGGCGCGACTTCAGTGAGGATCAGGTTGGTCGAGCGCTCGATTTCTATCCTGGCTTCGGAGCCGGGATGCGAATAAGGCTGGAAGTCGAACCATTCGAATTCTTATCAACTGTTTAGTAAGCGAACTCTTTCGCACCAGATCGCCGAATTCTATTTCGAGGAACGGAAGCCGCAAACAAGGGAATTCTGACGAGACTGAAACTAAAAGTCATAGGATGAAGATGGCATTGCATGGCCAACACGGCAGTCTCTGTCGCTTGTTGTCTTGCGAGACTGTGCAGCCTGTAAGAGTTGGGCAGCGCGGGATATTTTTCGTCGTTCCATAGCAACATCACCTACCCTTACATACTGCATGCACATGGGGTCCTCACGTAGCATGGCCACGCTGGGAATACATAATGGATATGCACTTGGCCGTCGATATACCCTTGGGCTGGGGATACATATGGGATTTGCGCTTGGCCGTCGATATACCCTTAGATATAGCCGTAACGCTCCTAGGCGGCTGCATGGGCGTGATTTGGTTGTTTTTCCGGGTGTTCCAGATGGTTCGCAAGCCTGAAGGGCGCTGGTGGAGGATCATCGAAGATCACAATCTGCAAGCGGACATAGTGAGCCTTGGGGCTATCCTTGTATATTCTCAGTGGCCTCCGGAGGATCGGACATCAGGCATCGTCGTTGGGATCGCGGGGGCAATGTTCAGCTCTGCCTATTTTGTGACCTTGTCGATTTCGGCGGTATATCGCTCGGGGATCACTGTTGGGACGCTTTTCGTCTTCGGCTTAAGACTTGTCGAGCTTATCCTAATGTTCGCGGTGATCTACAGAATTACTGGCATCGCCGGACCTGGCGGGCGCGCTGAAACCTTGGGTCCTTGTCTCTACTTCAGCATCATCACTATCACCACTGTGGGTTACGGAGACTGGATTCCTTTGCCTCAAAGTCGAGCGTTTGCAGCCTTCGAGGCGCTGCTCGGCTACGTCTATATGGCGTTGTTCATCGCGGCGTTGATCAGTCTTCTGAACAACAACCCTCGACCCAAGAAGCGCCGACGCTATTAGAGACTTTTGAGCGGTCGGCCATTGGCTGCGTTGATTCGTCGTGCGTCCCGCCGTCACCGGTAGGCTTCTCTTTGTCTAGAAAATCTACTGGAAGGTAGAAACGGTATGCCACCTAGTCTTTTCTTTCGTGTGCTGAAGATGCAGACAAAGAAACGGATGGGGTAGAAGTCGACCCGGGCATTCGCTATGCCGCCACAAATGTCAGGTTTGCAGTGGTAGCAGCCGTTGCGCAGGCCGGTCGCCCTCGACGATCAGCCTTGTGCCTTATCATTGCGAAGCAAGACTGGATATACGCTCAAAGACAGGGGCGACAACAGTTGGGGGAGGTCTTTTTGCTCAAGCCGGAACTACATCACTGAAGTTGACCCGTTTCGCCGGACAGATTTGCAGTCAGAGATTGAATGTGATTTAGCCTCCATTGAGCGTTGAGCTGCGGGTTGTCCACGGGCGGGCGGCGGGTCGCCTCTCACGACCATGACGCTGCCCGCCGGTGGACAACCCGCAAGGCGACACGGTCTGGTTTGTCGGGTTCAGGTCTTCGAATTCGCGCGGTGAACGGTAGCCCAGGCTGCTGTGCAGGCGACGGATGTTGTACCAGCCCTCGATGAAGCGGAAGATCGCACGCCGCGCCTGCTCTCGCGTATCGAAGCGCTCGCGCATCAGCAGCTCCGCTTCGAGCGTGCCGAAGAACGATTCACACATCGCGTTATCGAAGCAGTCTCCTGCGGTACCCAT
>Ga0185299_10005595_pt1 | contig 14021 bp, 9 predicted proteins | sample PaiPotPPA55metaG_FD_128002 | JGI IMG/M metagenome (GOLD analysis project Ga0185299, IMG submission 128002) | Iron sulfur acid spring bacterial and archeal communities from Banff, Canada, to study Microbial Dark Matter (Phase II) - Paint Pots PPA... ...
GCGGAACAGGTCGGGGCGCTGGGTGATCATGGCGCCCATGAGCAGGCCTCCGTTGGAGCCGCCCTGGATGGCGAGGTGATTTTTGTCGGTATATTTTTCGGCGATCAGGTGCTCGGCGGCGCCGATCATATCATCAAAAACATTCTGTTTTTTATCGAGCATGCCGGCGCGATGCCAGTTTTCGCCGAACTCGGCGCCGCCGCGCAGGTTGGCGACGGCGTAGATGCCGCCGTGCTCCATCCAGAGATAGGCGGTGCGGCTGAAGGTGGGGGTGAGGCTGACGTTGAAGCCTCCGTAAGCGGTGAGCAGCGTCGGGTTCTTCCCATTTTTCGTCACGCCTTTTTTATGCACGACGAACATCGGTACACGCGTGCCGTCTTTCGACTTGAACCATTCCTGATTGACTTCGTAGGCGGCTGGATCGATCGAGGGGGCGTCGACCTTGGTCCACAGGGTCGGGTTCGCTATGACATCCATCTCAAGTCCTTGGCCAGTGACTACATGCCCGGGCTTGAGAGCGACTCGATAAACCGTTGGCGGCGTCGTAAACGACTGGAAGCCGTAGAAAATTTCGTCGCGATCCCAGCGGCCGCCCGATCCGTAGACGCTGCCGATGGCGGGGAGGGCTAGGTCGTTAAGTTTCTTGCCGTCGAGATCGAAAAGTTTGAGCTGCGAGCTGGCGTTCTGTTCGTATTGCGCAAAAAGTTTTCCGCCGAAGACAGCAGTGCCTTGCAGCACGGCGTCAGCTTGCGGAATGAGTTCTTTCCATTCTTCACGATTGAAGTTGCCGGCGTCGGCCGTGAAGACCCGGTAGCGCGGCGCGTCTTCGTTGGTGGTGACGAAGAGTTTATCGTTGTAAACCTCGCCGCTATAGAGAAAATTCTTTCCCGCGGTGATGCGCGTGGGCGGAGTTCCGGCTCTCACGTTCATCAGAAAAAGTTCGGACTTGGTCCAGCCCTGCTGCACGCTGATGAGGAGCCAGCGGCCGTCGTTGGACAGCGCGACGCTGGGCCAGTCTTCCGGGTCGCGTCCCTGGCCGAAGATGGGTTGGTCGGTGTCCTCGGGATGCTCTTCGGGATCGCCGGAGAGTTCGTGATAGAAGACGTGGCGGTTGTACATCTCCTGGCCGTCGGGCACTTCGCCTTTTTTCGGATAGCGCGTGTAGTAGAAACCGGAGTTGTCGAGCTTCCAGGCGACCGACGCGGCCCGCGTGCGCTCGATGGTGTCGGGAAGGATTCTGCCGGTTTTGGTTTCGATGATGTGCAGCGTGCTCATCTCCGAGCCGCTGGGCGAGGTGCCGTAGGCAACGTACTTTCCGGTTTCGCTGGGATAGTACCAGTCGAGGGCGATGGTGCCGTCGGCGGCGAGTTGGTTGGCGTCGACCAGCACGCGGTCGGGGCCGTTGAGACTGTCGCGCACATAAAGCACAGGCTGATTCTGCATGCCCTCACGTTTGGTATAGAAATAATGGCGGCCGGCGATCGTGGGCGGCGTGACGTTGCCGATCGAGAGCAGGTCGGTTAGGCGTTTGTGGATTGCCTCACGTCCGGCCAGCCGGTCGAGGGTGCCGCGAGTGTAAGCCATCTCCTGCTCGACCCACTTCTGCGTCTCCGGACTTTTCCCGTCTTCGAGCCAGCGATAGTTATCCAGAACTTTCGTGCCGTGGTACATGTCGATGACCGGCTTCTGGGCAGCTACAGGAGGAACGGACGGAACAGAAGAAGACTTTGAATCGTCACCCGCGAAGACCGCGGCAGCCACGAAAAACAGTGAAGAGAGAGCGAAGAACAACCGCATAAGCACCTCGAAAAATTGCAGTGAATGCATAGCCGGCAGAACAGCTAGCCTACCAGATTGGAAGTTTCCAGATGGTGCAGAGGATGCTATGATGATGCTGATAATTCAAAGGCCGAGACGTCAGCGCCCGGCCCAAAACACTCCTCAGTAGCTCAATGGCAGAGCATTCGGCTGTTAACCGAAGGGTTGTAGGTTCGAGTCCTACCTGAGGAGCCAATTTTAATCCCGCCCACTGTTAGACTTACGCCGCCTTTTGCAAAGTAAGCGCCGCATTGTTTCTAGCCCAATTAGCCGCAGTGAGAAGCCTATTCCGGGACTACTGAATCATCCGCGGTTCGTCGAGATCCTCCTGGAATTCGGACTCGACTAAATTCCTGAAAAGATCGCGAGGAACACCTGCAAAGGCACTAGCTTTGTCCGCGGAGGCGGTCTCTATTAGCGCTTGCACACGTCACGAATCGTTCTAGAATAGGGACAGGGGAATCAGGTTGGCCATGACGGACGATGCGATCACGATTTCGGCGGGGCCGCGGTTTCGGGCGGCGATGATTTTGGCGATCATTGCGGATGCGCTGCAGATTGCCGTTTTTCCTTTGTTTGTCGGCGGAGCGATGTCGCCCGCCGATGACGTGCTGGACTTCGGGGTGGGAGCGCTGATGGTCCATCTGTTGGGCTGGCACTGGGAATTCTTGCCCTCGTTTTTTGCCAAGCTGGTGCCGGGAGTGGATTTGGTTCCTTTCTGGACCATGGCGGTCGCCAACGTATACCGCAAATCGAAACGGATTGCGGTTAGTGCGGAAGAGGGTCGCGAGTCGCGGCCGGCGTTGGATGAGCCTCGGCACTTGTGAGAGGTCGGTTGCGGCTAGAAGGCAGGCCCTTTCAAGACTCTGCAACCTCTGAACGACTAGGCGTGCCGTTCCGATTCGATCCTGTTTTAACGTGTTGGTGGCATTTCTGCTCGCCCGCGGTCGGGCGTGATTTGCTACACTTTCGCCATGACGACGATCGATGCGGTTTTGGTTCCCGCGAACACGGTAGCCAGCGCTAAGGGTGATGGTCCCACCGTAGACGTGAGTGGGGCGGCCAACCGAGTGTTTCTGGTGACGCTTGCCATCACTAGGATCATCGAGCAGGAATCGCTCGACCTCAGCATTTACGGTTCAGCGGATGGTGCGACGTGGGGCGCGAAGTCGCTGGCCGCGTTTCCGCAGGAATTTTATCGTGGAGAGTGGCCGCTGCTGCTCGATCTGACGGCGCATCCCGACGTGAAATTTGTGCGCGCGCATTGGGAAATGGCGCGCTGGGGGCGTGGGACGGAGACGCCGATGTTTGAGTTCGGCGTGAGCTTAAAGGAAGTGCCGGCGGAGATTTTGAGAGAGGTTAGCGCTGCGGCGCGGACGGCTTAGGGAGTAGTAGATTTCGGATCGTTGATTTCAGATTGCAGAATGAAAGCAGTCCCAGTTCCCATTCATTCGATCTGCAATCTAAAATCCTCAATCTAAAATCGTTATCTGTAGTTTCCCATCCTTTATATTGATCTCAGAATGAAAAATGAGTCGCAGGTGGTGGTGCGTCCGGCGCGCAATGTGCGCGGCATTGTACGGCTGCCGGGGGACAAATCGATTTCTCATCGTTACGCCATGCTGGCAGGGATTGCCGAGGGAGCATCGAGGCTGGAGAATTATTCCACCGGCGCGGACTGCGCCAGCACACTCGGCTGCATGCGGTCGCTGGGCGTGGAGTGGGAGCGCAAGGACAAAGACAAAGACGGCGTGGAGAACGTTATCGAGGTGAAGGGACGGGGGTTGGCGCTGGCCGCGCCCGCTACCGTGCTCGACTGCGGGAACTCGGGGTCTACGATGCGCATGTTGAGCGGGATTGTGGCGGGGCAGAAATTCAGCAGCGAAATGGTGGGCGACGAGTCGCTGTCGAGGCGGCCGATGGAGCGCGTGATAAAGCCGCTTTCCGCCATGGGCGCGCAGATTGCATCGCAAGCGGGGAAGCCACCGTTGCGCATCACGGGCGGAGATCTGAAAGCGATCGACTACAAAATGCCGGTGGCCAGCGCGCAGGTGAAATCGTGTCTGCTGTTTGCGGGATTATTCGCGGACGGCGAGACGCGGATCGAAGAAATGGTGCGCACGCGCGATCACGGGGAAGTGGCGCTGCGCGCGTTTGGGGTGGAACTCGATCGCAAGAGAACGGGGCAGGGGAGTGAAGTTCGCATTCGCGGCGGGCAGCGGTTGCGAGGAATCGAAGCCCGCATCCCGGGCGACCTTTCGAGCGCGGCATTTTTTCTGTGCGCGGCCGCGTTGTTTCCCGGGTCGCAGTTGACCATTCCGAATCTGCTAATGAATCCGACGCGGGCGCGACTGCTCGACGTGCTGATGCAACTGGGAGCGCACATTTCAGTGACGCAACTCGAGGAGATGCACGGCGAAATGGTGGGAACATTGAATGTTGAAGGCGGCGCGCTGAAGGGGTTAACGATTGCCGGCGCAGATTCGGCCGCTCTGATCGATGAAATCCCTGTGCTGGCCGCGATCGCGCCGTACACGGAGCAGGGAATTGAGGTGCGGGACGCCAGGGAGTTGCGGGTGAAGGAATCGGACCGCATTGCTGCCGTGGCGGCGAATTTGCGTCTCATGGGAGCACAGGTGAAAGAACGGGAAGACGGGCTGAGAATTCCTGGAGGACAGAGTCTTCACGGCGCGGAACTCGACTCGTTCGGCGATCACCGGATTGCGATGGCGTTTGCGGTCGCGGCGTTGCGAGCCCGGGGCGAGACGATGATTCGCGGAGCGGAGTCGGCAGCGATTTCTTATCCGGCATTTTTTCAGACTTTGGAACAAGTGACGGAACGATAATCGCCTCGTTTCTTCTCGGGTTGCGTCCTCTGCGGGCTTCGCGATAAAAGCTTTTAATCGCAGAGGTCGCGGAGGAATCGCGGAGTTCTCTGAGAAAATCAAAGGGATGACTGGATCTCGGTGAATATGGATTCCGCAGTAACTTTCGGGCTATTACTAGGGTGACCTGTTTTCTCTTTTCTGCCCATAGAAAAATACGCAAGAGCGAGAGACTGTCTAGCCTCGGCTCAAGTCGTGAAATTCACTATTTTTCTGGGGGCGTTAAATGCGTTCTACGTTGATGCTGTGTGCCGTCCTGGGATTGGTTTCGGCGGCGTATGCCAGAGAACCCAAGCCTTATCAGTCCGGAAAAATTCTGCAGATGGATTCCGTGCAGTGCGGCGTGGCGGAGAAAGATGCGAAGAGCTTTGCCGGCGAAATGCTGGGCACCGATTCTGGCAACAAGAAGACTCAGGAACTTCTTTGCCAGGAATATGTTCTGCAGGGCCAGAGAGTGATTTACCGCATCCGACCGCGGGACGAGAAGCATCCTGTGCTCTTGCCGGTGGGAGAGCAAGCGCAGTTCCGTTTGCAGAAAGATAAAATGTTGCTTCGCGTGGAAGATCTCGACAGCAAAGAGCGCGAATACATCGTGGTCTCCATGACTCCGCGCTCCGACGGCAACACGGCCGATGCGACGCCGGCGCGCGCGAATCATCTGCAATAAGAAAGATTGCAAAACGGCGCGAAGCCGCGACCCGCACCGCTTTTGTCCGGTGTAGCTCATTTTGTGCAGCCCATCGGATCTTCGCCGGGCGTCTACAGTATTTTCCACGGGGGCGTACCTGATGCCCCGTCGCGTGTCTTCCAACCCTCTCCGGGAAGAATCGCATCCATAGCAGTACCTCCGCTCTGCCTTCCGCTCGTTCTCCGCCGTTCAGAGGGAGAGGTGTGCTGGGCACAAAAATCACAGAGGAGTTTACCAATGAAACGTTGTCTCGGTCTTCTTATCGCGTCAATATTTCTCGCCGCACCGATGGTGATGGCGCAGAATTCCGACCATGTCGAAGTGGGAGTTTTTGTCGACTATTTCCGGCTCAGCAACAACGCCGCGCCTGTCAGCAACTTTTTTGGTGTCGGTGGGCGCGCCGCCTTCAATATGAACTCCAACGTTCAGTTGGAAGCCGAGATGGCTTATGACTTCAAGCGGAACTACACCAGCACGTTCTCGAATGGCATCAGCACCACTACCGTGAACTCCAACTTCCGCACGTTGCACGGATTCTTCGGCCCGAAGCTGCAGACCGGATCGGGAGCGTTTCGGATATTCGTGACCGGCAAGGTTGGGTTCGATAACTTCAGCATCAACAATCAGAACGCGCAATCCGGTTTCGTCAACACGGTCGGATTGACCAATGGTGCGACCTATTTCGCGGTCTACCCGGGAGGTGGAGTTGAAGCTTTTGCGGGGCCGATTGGGTTGCGCGCTGAAATTGGTGACGACATCTATTTCAATGGCGGGGCGCACAACAATGTGCGGATTACTTTTGGCCCGCAGTTGCGCTTCTAGGGGAGAAACAGAGTTGGTGAGAACAGACCGGCGGTCGTTTTGCGGCCGCCGGTTTTCATACTGCTCTTTCTATAACAAAAAACCGATAGAGCTTCTGAGTTTGTACAGCGCTGCGGCCCGATACACCAGGACCGCTGCACAGCCGAGGGCGGCTGTCTCCACATTTGTTTTGTTAGTAGCAGCAACTGTCAAACCCTTATCAGACGGGCTTATGCGCGGCCCGTTCCTGTGATAAAGTATTGCCCACCGCAAGGGGCTGGCTTTCCGGGCCGGCCAAGGCCGCTTAGGTTTCCTTTCTGAAGGAGTTCCCATGACCACTCTTCGCGATTTACTGAAAGACCGCAAGCTCTATTCTGTTGAGAACACTCGCACTGTGCTCGATGCTGCGCGATTCATGATGGAGCACAACATTGGGGCGCTGCCGGTCATGCGCAACGGACAACTGGCGGGCATTCTTTCGGAGCGCGACATCATGAACCGGGTGGTCGCTGTGGGACGAACTCCGGGCACTACGGCCGTGGCCGAGGTGATGACCGCGAACCCGCGTGCCGTCTCCGCCGACGAGAGTGTCGAGGAATGCCTGTTTATCATGAAGGAGTTTGGCTTCCGCCATCTGCCCATTGTCGACGGCAAAGAGTTAAAGGGACTGGTTTCGCTGCGAGATATTCTCATGCACCAGGCTGCGGAAATGGAGCGACAGGCGCGGAAGGCAGCGTCGTAACGGCGGCTTCCGGCTTTCGCTGTCGGGCTTCCGCAAGACGAGAACTGGAAGCCTGAAGCCCTCCCATGCAGCGCGCGATGAAATGCGCTGCCCCTAGTTGGTTGGCGAGGTTACGGTCAGGCTGATGGTGGGGTTCGCGCTGGTGGTGGAAGTGATATTGCTTGAGGCCACGCCATCGGCGTCGACGCCCACGACGGTGAGCGTGTAGGTATTGTTGGGCGTCACTCCGTTCGGAGTAGTGGTGGTGGTGGTGCTGTTGCCGCACGCGGGCATCAGGAACAGCGCGCCAGTCATCACGAAGAGAGCCAGCAGGCCCCACGCTCTCGTCTTCCTGGATCGTTTTCCACCGGCTACAGCTCCCAGACCCAGCAATGCCAGAATGGGGAAAGGCATCCACAGGGCGAAGTAGAAGTGGCGCGGACGTACCACGGCACCGGTGCCAATAATTGGACCGAAGGTGCTGACCGTCACGGTCGAAGTAACGGCGGTCCCATTCACCTCTGGACTGGCGGGATTGAACGAGCATATAGGAGGAAGGGTCACCAGCGGAGTAATCGAACCGCAGGACAAGGTGATGCCTTTGATCGTCTCTCCTCCGACCTGCCGTTTGGGGCTGGAGTAGCCGTTGATCGGATTGATGATGACGGTTCCCTGGGCTCCGCTGCCGGCTGGGACGCTGTTCGGCACTACCGGACTTAGTACCGTAATTGTGAACTGAGGCGTCACGGCGAGCACAGTCAGGCTCTGCGGAGTCGTAGTGTGGGTAGTGGAAGGTCCGGTGCCGGTGATGGTGATGGTATAACTCACCGTGGTGGTCTGGCCCGTGGTTGTGACCGTGGCCGTTGCGCCGGCCGGCGGAGTCACGGTCGTCGGACTCACCGTACAGGCGGGCGTGGACGTGGTGGTCTGTGTGGAGGAGACCTGGCAGGTCAGAGCGACCGTGCCGGTGAAGCCATTGATCGCCCCTATCGTAACGTTGGAAGAAGATGTGCCCCCTGGAGCTACCGCGTCCGGGGAGAATGGCGCCGCCTGCAGGGTGAAGTCGGCCTGGGCGGATGCGGATGACAGCAGCGTGAGAGAGGCGGTCATCGTCCACAGCACCGAAATCGCGGCTTGAGCCGCCCGAAATTTCAACCCAGCTTTCGAGGGCTTGGACCACGACGCCTGGCATCGCGAGGCCGGTGAGAGCGCCGACATGAATTGGGACGACTCAGATTTCAACATGAGCAGGTTCAAGTTGCTTCGATTCCTGGGACAGTCCAAAGGCTGCCCGGGGCACCACTTCCAGCGCCATTGCGGGATGGACAGCCATGGCAGTCCGCGGGACTTGCCCTCATACGATGCGAAACTCCGCGCTTCATTTTATCGCAGAGATTGGGCCGCACCGTTGCTCGGAACACTCCCGCGGAATCTTCCATACTACCATTACATTGCGATGAGTTAGTGTGGGGACAGGCGCGCCCGGCTGTCCCCACATGGGCTCGTCTCTCGGCGGCCTGGAGGGCTAGTTAACCGTGAGCGTGAGCGCCGGTGAGCCCGTGACGACGGTAGAGTTGGCGGTGCCCGTGACGGTGATGGTGTAAGTGCCTGCCGGTGTGCCGGGATTGCCGGTGGTTTTAGTGCCGCCACTACCCCCGCAGGCTGGCATCATGAGCAGGCCGCTGAGAATCATTCCAAGCATCAGGAAGCCGAAGAGCTTTCTGCGGCGTGAGCCGGCAGATCCGAGTCCTGCGCCCAGAAGCGTGATTCCGCCGACCGGCAGTAACATCGCGTAAAAGATGCCTGAGGATTTCTTGCCTGAGGGGCGTTCTAACAGCGCGCTCGCGGCCGTGGTGGACACCGTAAGTGTTGCAGTTGCTGTGCTGTTGGCTGGTGGAGTTACCGAACTACCGGGATTGCTAAACGAACAGGTTGGCCCTTCGGCGACTACGGGTGCGACGGCACAGGCAAGAGTGACAGCCGAGTTGAATCCGTTTGCTGAAGTCACGGTAATGGTGGCTGTTGCTGAAATTCCCGGACTTCCGGAGGTTGCCGACAGCGCTCCATTGGTAACCGCAAACGTCCCGCCGCTTAGCGAGTACTTCGCTACGAACGCGTCGCCGGTGCCACCAGTTGCTGTCTGTTCGGCTGCTACGGTGGGGAAATCGGACGAGGCAGTGCTGCCGGTTACGTAAATGTTGGTGCCTGCGCTGTCGACGGCTATACCGGCCAGTGATCCACCACCGGTCGATGTAGACGTGTTTTCGTTAAGTTTCCCGCCGAGATAGGTGGAGAATACAAGTGCTGAGCCGCCAGTGTTGATCTCAGACACGAAAGCATCGTTGTCCCCGTTGTTCTGCGGTTGGATAGGGCCAGCAGCCGGAAAGTTCGTAGATCCCGTGACTCCGGTTACATACGCATTTTTGTTACTGTCCACTGCGATGGCCAAGCCAGAGTCATCACCTTTCCCGCCCAGATAAGTGGAATAGACTAATTTCGCACCCGTAGGGTTCAACTCCGTTACAAATGCGTCCGTCGGCAGAACGCCGCCGCCGAACGTGGGTTGCAACGGAGACTGTAGCGGAAACTTCGTGGACGAAGTAAACCCGGTAACGTACGCATCACCCGCGCTGTCAACAGCAATTCCCGAGCCTTCGTCGTTCAATTCACCGCCCAGGAATGTGGAATATACGAAGCCACTACCGGAAGGATTAATCACGGACACAAAGGCGTCAAACAACCCGCCGTTGCAATTTCCGTCAGAACCACAGGTGGGTTGGAACACGCCGCTCGTAGTCTTGAACGACGGGTTTTTAGTGCCGCCGGTCACATATGCGTTGCCACTTGTATCAACCGCGATTGCCGAAGCAAAGTCCCCTGTGCCTCCGCCGAGGTAACTGGAATAAACCAGCGCGCTACCGGACGAGTTCAATTTGGTGACGAAGCCGCCAGTAGTCTCTGAAGGTAGAGGATTCATCGGCGGGAAATCGGTCGAGGTGGTTGATCCCGCCACATAGGCGTTCCCGCTACTATCCAGGGCGAGGCCGTTGGCCACATCGGTTCCGGTACCGCCAAGGAAAGTGCTGTACATCAACGTCGATCCAGTCGAGTTGAGTTCGAGCACGAAGGCATTCGAGGCGCCCTTAAGAGTGTTCTGATATGCACCGAGGGTCGGGAAATCAAAAGATTTTGTGCCGCCCGCTACGAATATATTGCCAGACGCATCTATCGCAATACCATTTCCGCTATCCTCGCCGCTACCGCCGATATAGGTCGAATAGACCAGGGATCCCGTCGCTGAGAGCTTGGTGACAAATACATCAAAGCCGCCTTTATTGGTTCCGTAAAGAGCGCTTTTCGTGGGGAAATCCGTCGACTTTGTTTGGCCAGTTACGTAGGCGTTGCCGCTGCTATCGACGGCGATGGCGATGCCGTCATCTTCAGCGGTGCCGCCCAGGTAGGTGGCATAGCTTACCGAGGGATCAATTACCAGTTCGCGGCTGCGATCGTAGTTGCCGATTGCAAAGCTCACCTGATTGTGGGCTTGGAGGACGAAACGCGCGTCGACTGGGTGGCGGGCTCCACCTTTCTGTTGATAAGCGACGGGTTTGTGCAGAAGCACATTGCCTGCAGAAGAGTCGAGGATTAGATTCCCGGAATTGTCGGTCGCCATGCGATGCGCGCCGGCGACGGCGAGCCGGATGTCGGCAGGAATGGAGCCGGGGGCAACGATGAAATCGAACTCCAGCTGTTTCTGCACGCCGTAAAAGGCCATGTCGATGCCGGGATAGATGTCCCGGTAGGAGATGCGCTCATATTGCTCTACGTTCGTGTGCCACTGGCTGGGATCATTCCCGAGGAAGTAATTGCTGCGGCCGGGCAGTTCGTTGCCCGCGATGATCTGCGATTGCCGATTTCCACCCACCAGGTGCATGTGAATGGCGGCGGTCCGATTGTTACCTGGGAATGTCTTCGTTGCGGACGTCGATGCTGGTTGGGCTGTTCTGGCGAGGCGGGGGTGGCGCGTTGCTCGCAAGGCTGCGGCCTGGGATGAAGAATTGAATGCGAAGACTGTGTCGGTGGTAGTGAGGAATATCGTGTATCCATTGCCCCGCGCCATGTACTTGACTTGAGGATCGGTTTGGCCCTGGTTCGCTTCAAAAGCGAGCGGCAACGTCGTTAGGCTAGCGCGAAGTCTACTGGCCCGAACCTTACTGGCGCTAATCTCACTGGCGTTAACGTCGGCACTCTGCTCCGCGATGAGGGCGGGGGACACCCGAGGAACTGCGGCAGGGAGCCGGATACCCGTTGTTTTGCCGGGAGTGCGACCTCCCGCGACTGCGAGGCCCATGATAGCTAACAGGGCTAGGGCAGCGCTCCAGCGAGCAGGCACGAACCTTCTTGGGTGAGATGACTTAAACACGAGGATCCTCCTGTTGATGAAACCTGAAAACATGGCGAGAACGGACTTGGCCTCAGGACAAACCAACCCAGGAGCACGTCCCCTCGTCCCCGCAGTTGCAAAGCTGCAAGTTTGTTGGCTTTGGCGAGAGTATGGAGGGGCCAACAGGCCTTGTCAATGATACAGCAATTCAGGTACCACCCACCCCACCGACCGGTCTCGGCAGACCATTTAACCGGCTCGATAAAGGGCAATGCTCTCAGCCCTTGGCTAGAGAATGACTTTTGGGCTTAAACCTTACGGTAACGTGACCTATCCCCAACTGCATGGAGATGCGCAACCGTGTGGGCAGCGTGGGAAACTAGTTTCCTCTTTCGAGCTTCGAGCTGGGCCGCGGAAATCGAGATCGAGACTGACAAAAAGCCATGCCGGGGCATGGCTTTTCAATCCTGTGCCCGTTTAACCCATGGTTCAAGCCTACTGTGGGGGCTTCTTCTTGAACAATCCCGTGAGATTGTTGACGGGATTCTGCCCGCCCGGAATGTTTTTGCCATTAAGAGCGCCCTTTAACAGGCCGCTGGCCATGCCTTTTACATCCGGGAGGAACTTTGGGTCGGAGGTTGTTCCCGAGACTACGATCGGAATAGCGCCCATTCCTCCGACGTTTGCATTCAATTTGAAGGCGAGTTCGTTGGACGGGCTGACCGTTCCAGCACCGGTTACCACACCGATGGAAGGGACTGTCAGGTTGATCTTGTCGGCGCGCGTGCCGTCGGGAGCCACGCGGACATCGGAGCTGAAATTCTGAATCGTCGTATCGTTGCCAGTGGCGGCGCTTTTGCCCGACAGCGACGAAATGGCGGAGAGTTTCGAGCCCAGGCTAAAGTTGGCAAGCGTCGTATTTTCCATGCGGACGGTCCCGGTCGTCACCAGTCTATCGACCGGACCAACGATGGCCATTTCGGTATTGAGGACTCCGCCCTTCAGTTGCGACTTCGGCGGCAACACTACGCCAAGCGCCGGAAGTATAGTCTCCAGATCGTCGACGGGCATGCCCTGGCCATTCACTTTCAAATTGACGGAAGTGACCGAGCCGTGGGCGTCGTAAGTTCCGGTGAGGTGGGCAACCGCCTTACCCGTGGAAATATCGCATTGCAGTATGGTGCCGGTTTGTTTCGCGAGATCGAAGTTCACTGTGTAATTGACTTGCACCGGTTTGCCCGCTGGGGATCCCTTCTTCACCACCTGCAAGTTGGTGGCTCTCAACGTGCCGCTGGTCTTGGCTTCATGCCCGTCGGAGGTGACGGTTCCTTCGAAATCCGCGATACCGGAAATTCCGGCGGCCGGATCGATGAAACCGGACTCGGCCAAGTTCATCTTTTGAACGACAACCTTCGCTTGGAGCGGAGTCTTGGCGGCGTCGTTGGGGTCGATAGGCCCGGCTTTGCCATCGATTTTCAGAGTTCCATCCCCGGGGAGCCGAGCCGTCATTGAAAAAGGAAAGGAACTGGTGAAGGAAAAGTCTGATAAGGAGATATTAACTTTATCGTAGACGCGAGGCTTCTCTTTGCCTCCTACCCGCGACAAGGTGAGGCGGCCGTTATTGACGTTCAGCTTCGCCACCGACAAACTTGCGCCACTCGAAGAAGTTGAGGTTGCGGGCTCCGACTTCTCATTAGTCGAAGGAGCCGGGGGCGCGGATTTGGAAGCTGGCGCGTTAGCTGAGGCGGGCTGCGCCGCGGATTTATTAGTTCCGCCCAAACTCGAGTAATTCCATTTGTCGCCGTTCTCGGATCGCACCAGGCTAATTTCCGGGTCGTTCAAAGTCATGTCAGTGACGTTCAGGCTCTTGGAGAAAATCAGCGGGATCAGTTCCACGCCGACCTTGAGGGACTTGGCCTGCACGAATGGAGTCTTGCTGAAGGCGGGATCGTCGGCGATGGAAATGTCGTCGGCAGCAACGCTGCCGGAAAGCAGCGACAGCGATAAGTTCCCCACCTTCACTGGTCTTCCCAGCGTGGCGCTAAGGTCCGACTCAATTTTGGGGCGGAAACTGTTGGCGTCGATGAAGAAGGGAATGGCGATGGCAATGACGATGAGTACAGCGACGATGATGCCTACAATTTTCAGGGCGCGTTTCATGGTTCGTACCTCCTGCCAGAAGGGCAAAGTGCGGTCAAGTTTGCGGCGGAACGGGCGCACGCCGACTGTATCACTGGGAGTCCTGCAGTAATTCGGGAGACGGGACCGTGCCGTTCTCCATCTGCTTCTCCCTTGCGGCGCGGCGTTGGTTGTCGATATTCACGGCTGCTTCCAGTTCCTTCTTCGCTTCTTGCTTGCGGCCCATGTGGAGCAGCAGTTGCCCGCGCACGTAATGAATGTCGGTGCGGGCGGGATCGAGTTTGACGGCGGTGGTGATCTCGACCAATGCCGGCGCGTATTTTTCCTGACGCTGATAGATTTTCGCCAGTCCCAGGCGCGAATTCACCAGCCGCGGATCGCGGCGCAGTGCCTCGCGGTAACTGGTCTCTGCGTTCTTGTCGTCTTGCAGGCGCCAATATACGTCTCCCAGTTCGTCGTAATCGAGCGCGAGATCGGGCTCGAGGGCGGCGTCTTTCAGGAATTCATCGCGTGCCCGCGGAAAATCCTGTTTCTTCAGGTAGGTCAGCCCGAGGTTGAAATGGACAAAAGGAAGCTTGGGATCAG
>Ga0185299_10005596_pt1 | contig 14020 bp, 12 predicted proteins | sample PaiPotPPA55metaG_FD_128002 | JGI IMG/M metagenome (GOLD analysis project Ga0185299, IMG submission 128002) | Iron sulfur acid spring bacterial and archeal communities from Banff, Canada, to study Microbial Dark Matter (Phase II) - Paint Pots PPA... ...
GTTCAGACGTTAAAAGTCGCCTATATCTCGCGGTTTTAAGCGACAATTTATGTAACCAGGGAGTTTCCGGGGTTGTCTAAAGTAGCGCAGACCTCATACGACTGTGAGTAATGTAATCTTCATGCAAGACCCATCATCAACCGGCCCGTGGCGCTCCATCGCAGTGCGCGACCGGCGATATTCCATTCGTTATCCTTTTGCCGCCGACGCCGTATTACTTGATCTTGAAACGGGCACGACTGCCGCAGGAGTAACCTCCGATCTCTCCATCGCCGGGGCATTTATCTGCTCCAGTAAGGCCTTCAAAGTGGGATGCCGGGTTCGTGCAACTCTGACGCGCAAAGACCAAGTCGTCGAAGCGCTGGCGGTAATTCGGGTTTTGAAGCCGCGAGTTGGCATGGGCGTTGAATTCCTGGACGTGGAAGCGCCCTACGATCAAGTACTGTTCCGTTGGGTTGAGCAACTTCGCCGCAAGTAGCTCCGCCGAAAACAAAATTACACGCCATCCGCGGAACACCCGAGAGCCCAAAGTGCGATCGCGCGTGATTGGTGCTGGATCCTGGGTATTTTCTATCAGCCAACTATGGCCGCGTATCGAGCGGATGCTTACTTTTTTCGTAAAATTCGTTTTGCAGCCGCAGGCTTTGATCGTCAGCCCGGGCAACTCGAATGGCGGCCGCAATGGCATTAATCCATGCGTTCATTTCAAATTCGCCGAGTTCCCTGGTGGCTAGCGCGCCTTCGCCAGAGTAGTGATTGGGAAAACGCGCGTACCACCAAATGCCGGTGTAAACATCGCTCGGTGGATTGAGCCGTTTCTGGTCGGCGCCGGATTCACTGGCAGCGCGATCGACATGCACCAGCTCGGGATGAGAAATCATCATCGTGGACGTTTCCGATTGGCCGGCGTGCATGTCCAGTGCGTCTTTCTTCTGCGGGCCACCCTTGGGCTCGTCGCGTCCCCATTGGACATACACCACGTAGTCGTGCGGCTTTTCCAGTTGGGATTGGGCAAAGAACGGCAGCAGGCTTTCGTTTCCGCCATGACCGTTTACGATCACGATTTTCTTGCAGCCGTTGCGGGCCATTTCATCGGTCGTTTCCTGCAGCAATTTTAATTGCAGTTCTCTGCTATAGGCTATGGTTCCGGGTTCATGTTTGGCTTCAAAAATCTGGCCAAAGTAATATTCCGGAAACACCACCGCAAATTCTTTTTCCGCGGCATGCAGCGAGGCATAGCGCACATTCAACAAGTCCGTGCCCAGGGGCAGTTGCGGTCCATGTTTCTCGAGGATGCCAAAGGGCAGAAGGCAGGTGCCCTTGGATTGCTCAATGGCCTGCCTGAAATCCGCAGCGGTCAGCGCTTCCCATTTGACGGAAAGCTTCGTTTGGGCCTTTATGGGGTGCGCTGCCAGAAGCAAAATCGCAAACACCGCGATCAAAACTTGTTTCATATCCCCTCCAGAACAAAGGCATTCTAATGCGCCCATACAGGGGCGTGCACATTAAATCGATTTAGAGCGTTTACGCAGGAAATGCGATTTAATCTGTTCTCCGCTGGTACCGTTCTGGGCCGCGTTCTTTTTTGGCGCTCTGCTCGGTCTGTTCGGCGCCGAAAATTGTGCCGCAGCCAATAACTCCTTGCTTTACAGGCTCCGATATTTGCCAATGCTCGACCGGTTGGGCAGCTTCGTGCAGTGATAACGCGCAAAGCCGTAGGTTTGCCCACGTTACTTTGGTGTGCAACTTCGATGATGGGAGCGCCGCCGGCATGGGCTGGCTCAACACATTGGTAGTCACATCCTCAAAGCCATCCCGTCAGCGCCCTACATACCAATTCGGCATCCATTTCTTCTGCCTTACTTTGACTGTTCTGACAGCCTCGGCTGCCGTTACCTTCGGGAAAGAAACTGCCCCTCGTCCCTCGTCCGTACTCATCACTACGGCGAGCCAAATTCGCTCCATGACGATCGAGCAAGCCAAACAGGGAAGGCCGATTCACCTCAAGGGTGTAATTACCTACTATGACCCGGATGAACCGGACCTCTTCATCCAAGACTCCAGCGCTGGGATCTGGGTGAACCTCGAAGTTGTCAAACCGAACGTCCCGATCCGGGTTGGTGATCTTGTAGAGATTGACGGAGTGACAGAAGCTCCAGACTTTGCTCCTCAGGTGGGTGGCGCCGCTTTCAAAGTGATCGGACGGGCCCCGTTACCGACTGCCCGTCGGGTTTCTTTCGTACAAATGTCTTCTACTCAGGAAGACAGCCAGCGTGTAGAGGTGGAAGGCATCGTCCATAAAGTTTCCAAGAGAGGTAATCTTTTATATCTGGAAGTGACGACTGCCGACGGCCAAGTTATTGGCCGCTTGCCCTCCTACGAACGGCAGGAGCTGCTCCCGTTAGTAGACGCCAAAGTTCGTATTCGTGGCACTTGTCGCGCGCAGTTTAATTCCGCGAATCAAATGACCGGCGTGTTCGTCAATATTCCGTATGAATCGGAAATAGAAATTCTTCGGGCACCGCCGGCAGAGCCATTCAATATTCCCACACATGCAATTTCGGATCTGCTCAGGTTTAGCCTGGCTGGAAATTTGGGAAATCGAGTCAAAGTACACGGCGTGGTCACGTTGTATCGGCCTGGCAAAGCGATTTTCATCCAGAATGAAAACGGCTCGGTCTTCGCTCAAACGCAACAGAATACTCCCGAGATTACCGTCGGTGATGAAGTGGACTTGGTTGGATTCGCCACAATGGGCCCCTACGAGCCAGAATTACAGAATGCCATCTTTCGTCGAACGGGCGTCGGCGCCCTGCCCAAGCCCCTTATGCTCTCGGCAGCGGCCGCTCTGCATGGCCATTTTGAGAGAGACATTATGTTTCAAAGCTACGATGGCGACCTCATTGTTGTAACGGGGAAACTGACTGGCGATTCTCTTAATCCCGGCCAACAGATTTTGCATTTACAGGATGGCGATACGGTATTCGAAGCGGAGCTCTCCAGTCCACAGATTCCGCAGCAGTTTGAGTCTTTGCGCGAAAGCACGCTATTACAGATAACCGGAATTTGCACCGTCGAAATCGATGAAAACCAGCAACCGGTCCGTTTTCGTATACGTCTGCGTTCAACACAAGACGTCGCGATTATTCATTTACCTTCCTGGTGGACGCTGGGTCGAACATTCGCTCTGATTGGAGCAATGGTTCTGGCCATTTTCATCGTGCTGGCCTGGGCCGACACTTTGCGGCGTCGTGTGCGCGAAGCGACCAAAGCCCTGCTGAGCGCCAAGGAAGCTGCCGAAGACGCCAACGAAGCGAAAAGCACTTTCCTGGCGACCATGAGCCATGAAATTCGCACACCGATGAATGGCATCCTGGGTATGACGGAGTTGGTGCTGGACACCGACCTGACTAGCGAGCAGCGCGGAAGTCTCGGGCTGGTCAAATTGTCCGCGGAGTCTTTGATCAGCGTAATCAATTACGTTTTGGATTTTTCTAAAATCGAAACCGGCAAACTCGGTCTCGAATCCATTCCCTTCGACCTTCGCGAAAGCCTAGGCGAAACCATGGGGACACTGGGCTTCCGGGCTCATCAGAAAGGTTTGGAATTGATGTACGAAGTGCAGCCCGACCTGCCGGAATCGTTTATTGGCGATCCCGGCCGGCTGCGGCAAATCATCGTCAACCTGGTCGGCAACGCCATAAAATTCACCGAACATGGGGAAATCATTGTCACCGTGGAAGGAGGGAAAAAAACCAAGCATGCCACGGAATTAATATTTGCCATCAAAGACACCGGTATCGGCATCCCTGCGGAGCAGCAAGAAATTATATTTGAGGCCTTTTCGCAGGTGGACGGTTCAATGGCCCGCAAGTACGGAGGAAGTGGGTTAGGTTTGGCCATCTGCACCAAGCTGGTGGCCATGATGGGCGGCAGCATCCGGGTGGAAAGTCCCGCTGCCGGCGGAAGTACTTTTTATTTTACTGCGTTGTTGCAGCCCCAGACCGCGGATGCGGTCGCGCGCCGGGCGCCGAGCCAATTGCAAGATTTAAACGGCCTACGCGTATTGGTTGTGGACGACAATTCCACCAACCGGCGGGTGCTTACTGGATTGCTGGCGCGTTGGGGAATGAATTCTACCCCAGTGGCAGACGCCCAAGCCGCGCTCGAGGCGCTGGCGCAAGCGGAGATCGAAGGTCAAGGCTTTCGGCTTATTTTATTGGATGGCCAAATGCCGAAGACGGACGGTTTCGCACTCGCCGAGCAAATTCAAAAGCAATCGAATCGTATCCATGCCGTGGTGATGATGCTCACATCCGCCGGTCACCTTGGGGACGGCGCTCGCTGTCGCGCGCTGGGAATTTCCGCCTACCTGGTGAAGCCTATACGGCAGCGCGAATTGTTAGACGCGATATGCCAGGTACTGGGCGCAGGGCCGCAGACGCCAGATGTTCCCTTAGTCACTCGCCACACCCTTCACGAAGAAAAGCCATCCTTCCGGATACTGTTGGCGGAAGATAACGCGGTGAATCAAGTACTCGCCGTCCGTCTATTGGAAAAGCGCGGGTATTCCGTTGTAGTGGCTGCAAATGGGCGGGCCGCCGTCGAAGCCTTTGAAAAAGAAAAGTTTCACTTGGTGCTCATGGATATTCAAATGCCGGGGATGGACGGATTCGAAGCTACCGCCGCTATTCGTGAAGCAGAAAAGGTCACTGGCAAGCACCTACCCATCGTGGCCATGACGGCTCATGCGCTCAAGGGTGATCAGGATCGATGTATGGCTGCTGGCATGGACGGATATGTTTCCAAGCCCATCCGCAGCATGGATCTGTTTGCGGTGATGGAGCGTCTGTTAGTCAGCAAGCCAGGTGTCAATTCTCTGGTCTAGTGGGCGAGTGATTATCGGTTTGCTATCTCCGCAAGCGCGCGAATCCATTTCACGGCGTGGTGAACATCGGCCTGGCCAACTCTTCCGGCGATGCCGTCTCTGGATGTTCAGCCTTCCAGCGCATCGCGGCAGTAATTCGTGTGCGCCCGCTGGGGTGATCGAAGAAAATAAACTCCTCAATCGGTCCCGGATCCATTTTGCGATATTCGCCTAACAGCAGGTCCACGTTGGCTTCGGCATCGGGTTGCCGCGCGGCATTAAGCCCGTACATGTCAGCCTCAAATTCCATGGTGCGTGTGATGGTGTTGTTGATTGGTGTAGCAACAAAAAAATAAATGGACAGCACCATCACCGCGAGCGGCAGGACTGCGACATCGCCGATATCCCGGATACCCCAGGACTCGCCCCATCGCGACAGAGCGATGTTTATCCCCCAGCTCAGGAACGCAAACCCAACCACCATCACCACGCCATACATCACCAGGCTTTTATATATATGGTTGAGAACGTAATGGCCCATCTCGTGGCCCATAGTGGTTTCAATCTCGGGTAGCGTGCAGCGCTTCAAGAGATTATCGTTCAGGGAAATTCGCAAAGTCCCGGCGAACCCGCTCACGTTAGCACTCACGCGATTGGATTGCCGTGAAGCATCGAACTCATACACGTCGGTCGCTGGGATTCCATTAGCACGCGCCATGCTGAGAATCGGGTCCTTAATGCTCGGGTCTTGCAGCTTGGTGTACTTGTTGAATAGCGGAGCAATGTAAACCGGAGCGATCAGAGCGAAGAACGCGATAAACACTACGGTCGTGACAGCTCCCCAAACCCACCAGTTTTTTCCGAGCCGCCGCACCAGTCCGAATAGCGGCACAACGAAAATCGCCCCCAATACGACGCCGACGCACAGCATTACCGCCTGGTCGCGCATCCACTGACCAAAGGTTTGGTTCGACAAGCCGTACTTGTGTTCGCGAAGATAGCCTTCGTAAATGGTGAGCGGGAAGGTTGCCACGGTCAGCACGATGATGAACTGAAGCCAGTAAATCGCGGTTTGCAGCGTCCGAAAGCGAGTGATGCGCTCGGCGATTTCGCGCATGCGCATGGACAGGCGAAACCGCAACAGCAACCACATTAGAACTACGGTCGACAGAAAATCCCACAACTGCAGCCAATAGCCGCCTTCGAAATAAGCATTCGATCGCGCGCGTTCCGCCTGAGGCATCTTCGCGAGATAAGCTTCAACTGCTGCGTTGACCTCGAACGCGGGCCCAGATGCCGCCGCACCGGCAATGGGCGGGTTGGATGTTTGAGCGCTATTAGGGCCCTGGGCTCGCGCGTCAGTAGCGGCACCCACGACCACAGCGGCAACGATAAGAAACCAAAGAAAGCATCTAGTAATACGAACCATCTGGCCTCGCTTTGCTAAGAGCTGATTGCGCGAGAAGTATAACCGCTAATTCGCATGAGAAATGGAGCCCAGGCAGGAATAGTAATAGCGCCGTACGTGTTTCACCCCGACGTTACTGCTGGCTCCGCCAAAACATACTGCCGCAGGTCACTGGTCCTTAGGTACAGCCTAATTTCCTAGGAGACCTGTACCTCGGGTCGTTCCCAACCACGTTTCCCGACTATAAGCTTGAGTGACAGTTGCCGGGAGCCACGCAACCCGCGGTCTCTCGCAGCGCAGGAATTACCTAGAATCGCGAACGCACCAACGCAGCTTCGGCTTTCTCGGGAAAGCCACAAGGGGGCAATTTGCGGCAGTCTAATTTGGTCCACGAGTTCGTTTACGCAACACTTCGATCCATTGCGGTACTTGCGGTTGTCTTACTTGCATATGGCTCTGTAAGTTTCGCGCAGTCTCCCGCTTCTCCTGCCAGCGGCCCTATCGCAAAGCCGGCCGAGGGCTTCACACCGGGGTTTAATGCCGGCATAAAGTTTGAAGGCAGCACCAGCGGCGACGGCAGCGTCTTCGATTTGAGCAGCGGCGTCGGCTACAATTTTTCGCGCCACTTCGGCGTGGACCTGGGCATTCCTTACTATTTTGTTGGCACTCCTACTTCAGTGAAGAAGAACAATCCGCAAGCGGTTTCCGGCGATGGACTGGGCAGCCTCGGTGCGGACTTGAAGGGGAACTTCGCCGGCGAACTCGTCAACTACGATCCCACCATTCATTTCACCGCGCCAACTGGCGAGACGAAGAAAGGTTTGAGCACTGGCCACGCAACGTGGAATTTCGGCAATCATCTAGAGCACGGCTGGAACACTCTCACGCCATTTGTCGATTTGGGAGTAGGAAATACGGTTAATGACACTAAGTATTTTCATCGTCCCTTTATCACCTTCGGATACAACTTTCAGTCCGAGGCAGGTGCGGAGATTGACGCCGGGCCCTTGAGCCTTACGGCTTCCGCGTACGACGTGGCGCCATGGGGCACGCAGACCATTATCAGTAGAGTCTTCCGCTGTTCCTCCGCCGCGACCTGCTCCGCGAATGGAAAATCCACCAATCGCAAAGGCTATCTCGACACGAGCGTGCAATCCGGCAGCGCGGCCCTGGCCCGTGACAACGGCTTCAACTTTGGGGTTGAAATCAAGCCGATCCGTTACGTTGATCTGGAAGCCGGTTTTAGCCGCAGCATTCCGCTGCACCTAAACAGCTTCTCGTTCGGCGTCAGCGTAGACATGCACGCGCTGGCCCACCACAGCAGGACGGTGTCTTAATTTGGAAGCACTGAGTCCCTCACTACTGCATTCGCAAAAGTAACCGCGCGGCAGTAAAGAGCAGCGAAGGCAGCAACTGCTTCGCTGCTCACTACTTTTTCTCCATCGAATTTATTCACAGGTATATCTAAATAATAGTATTAACAATATAGTAAAATACTCCTATAAACCCATAATTCCCTAATTAAATTAGGGACAACCTCAAACGAAGGAGCCAAGAATATGAGCACTGGAACGAAGACTTCCTTGACCGCTACCAGCGAAATATTGATTCCCGCGATGATCGCGGAACGAGTCTCCGCAACCGCTCGTCCGGGCTCAAAGTTGGGCCTGGTTATCAACAACGCGGATAACGAATTGATTGCGTATTTGAATACTGAGCAGGTCTACGACCGGAAAACCGAGGGTGACCCCACCTTTAATGATTCGGTGGATCTCTCCAGCCGGCTAAAACACGGACACAACTCCTTCGTAATTCTGGGCATTAACAGGGGCGGCCCCGCGCACTATGTAGGTCAGCTCACCCTGGACGGCAAAGTCTTGCTATCCATGACATTTGGTCTGCCAAGTACGCCGAATGGCGTGGTGGCCTCCTGGGTCGCCGAAATAACCGTATCCTGACGCCAAATATCCAGGCCGATTCAGCACCTTAGGTATCCGTTGTAGAGGAGCTTTATTCCGTGATGGCATCACTTTGCCCGGAGACGTGCAGAGTGATGCCAACCGATCTTTAAAAGCGCGCCGCGGCGCGCCACAGTGTTTTTATGGTCATGCGAGCAACACCGAAGTTCAACAACACCGGAATCGAATGTCTTAGAGCCAACCTAATCCGCCCATCGATACATCCCAAGACAAATCAATTTTGTCGTTCTCCTTTCATCCCCCTGTTTAGGTGAAGGGTTTAAACTGCTGTTGCACGCCGGTGCCGTCAAGCAGGACTGCGCTACTTGACCACATTCGTGCTCTGAAATTGGAATGATCTGCTCAAATCCCAGCGGTGACGTGACCCAGGGGATCTAAGAATTGTTGCCGATGGGAATTAGCGTACTCGACCTCTCCTCTTATATCGGGCTAGTCGCCGTTGCGGCCGTGACGTTGAATATGGTCCTCGGCATAATGATGGCCTTTCGCTACAGTCCGGTTCGTTCCTGGCCGCATCGAAGATTCAATTATTTCCGGTGGCACAATTGGATGGGATACATCGCGCTCGCAGCATCCTTGCTGCATCCGGCGCTGCTGCTGCTCAATAAAAAACCGGCCTTCCGTGTCCGGGATCTGCCCTTTCCGGTCCATTCGCCGAGCCAGCCGCTGGAAAATACGGTTGGAGCGGTGGCGCTATATCTCCTCATTTTCGTGGTGATAACATCGTACTTCCGTTTGCGCCTCGGACGCCGTTTGTGGAAAGCGTTTCACTTCGGAATTTATATCGCGGCGTTCCCGCTGTTCTTCCATAGTCTGCTGACCGATCCGAATCTGAAAAATTCCGTGGATTGGCTTGACGGAGGGAAAATATTTGTGGAGCTGGCTCTTTTATTGATCGTTGTCCTGACGGTATTACGCTTCCGCAAAGCGCGCATTCATCTTTGAGAGCAATGTGTGGCGCGACTTCATTTCCGTTAGAGCATGATCAAGCCGTGGCGGATGCCGGACGTGACCGCCTCGGTGCGACTGGAGGCGTTCAGTTTGCCCATTATCGATGCCACATGGAATTTTACGGTGTGTTCGGAGATGCCCAGACGCGTGGAAATTTCTTTATTTCCCCAGCCCTCAACCATCATGCCCAGCACTTCAATTTCACGCGGTGTCAAAGCTTCGACCAAGGGAGGTGACACCGCTCGGTGCGACGCGGCGCTTTCTCGCAGAAGACTGTCGAGACCTTCGGGCAGCAGCACAGCCAGCCCGGCTCCCACAGCTTCCACCGCGGCGACAATTCCACCTGGACTCATGTTTCGCGGAAGCACAGCTTTGACGCCATTACGGAAGGCGTCCAGGTCCCTCTCCGCATTTGCATCGTCCACCAGGAGGACGATCGCCACCGGAGCTTCTTCTGCCAGCTTCAGGATTTCTTCCGGGAGCGCTCTGTCTTGACCGGTGATTTCGGCGATGACGACATCCGGCTGCAATTCTTCCACGCTCTCGGAAAGCTGTCCAAAGTCCGAAACTACGCGCACAACCTGCAGGGATGTGCTCGCCCGCAGCAAATTTTCCAATCCACTTTGTGAAATGGAAGACGACGCCACAATCAAAACGCGAATCATGCTGCGACGCGACGGGCCATCCCGAGTCTGACAGCAACCCGGCGAATATTTCGTCTGTCTCCTCGAAGAAAGAGCAGATTTAAAATGCGTTCACTGGTTCCCTGGAGGGCGATCTCCAGATCGTTGACAGAACGGAACAGCGCGCCGTCGACCCCAACCAGAATATCGCCGATCATGAGTGACGCCATGCTCGCGGGTCCTCCAGGATTGACTTCCAGTACCAGCAATCCAATTCGGTTTTCATCGCGAAGAACAATGCGAACCGGCCGGACCTCTACGCCTAATACCGAATGCGAAGGCCCATTGGCGAGAAATCGCGACACGTCATTGCTGGGGATCGCTAGCGCCAAACCGCCTGCGACCATCGTGTTGATGCCCAACACGCGACCTTGCGCATCCGCCAGCGGGCCGCCCGAATTTCCGGGAGCGAGTTGTACATCGGCCTGGAGCCATGAATTCACTCCCAAACCGCGGACCGAACCGGCAGCATGAATTATCCCGGTGCTCAACGCTCCGACAAATCGCAGCGGATTGCCGACGGCCAACACCAGTTCCCCCACGCGTGCCTTGCTTGAATCCGCCAGCGTAGCGGCCGGCAAATCAGAGCCGGAAGCAAGCAGGGCAGCCAAATCTCGCGCCAAGTCACGCGACGTTACCACTGCTTCCAAAGTGCGCCCGTCCCACAGCTTCACTTGCGCATGCGAAGACCGGACTACATGCGCATTGGTGACAATCAATCCGTCTGCACTTAGGATAACGCCAGACCCGAATCCTCGTCCGCTGCTGCTCACTTGCACGGTGGTGCGCCGCAGAGCTTCCGCCACTTCACCGAATCCTGCTTGTGTCATGGCGGTCAGCTCCTGCGCGGGCGTTCTGCGATTTGGACGGATAAGTCGACGAGCTTGCCGCCGCGGATGGCTTGAACTTTTCTGGATTTTCCGACTGCGTCCGCATTCAAGAATGTCTGCAAATCGTCGGTCTGTTCCAGTGCATGGCCTTCCAGAGTTACCAGAATGTCGCCGATCATCAGGCCGCCGCGTTCCGCGGGACCGCCCGGTTCCACGCTGAGCACAATAATTCCGTTGGTGTTGGCCAGCGAGAGTTTGCTCTTCAGCTCGGCGGGAATCGAGACAGGCTGCAACCCGATGCCCAGATAACCGCGTGGGATGTGCCCTTTTTCTAGCAACGTTGCGCTTACGCGGTTCACCGTCGAGACGGGAACGGTAAGGGGAGCCACGCGGGAAAGTGCCGCGGTGGCCATGCCGATAATTCGTCCTTCCACATCGACGACGCTGCCTCCGGAAGAGCCAGGATATAGTGCGACGTCCAAGCGAATGTAGCGATCAAGAGTTCCGCCCGCCCAGGTGCGGCGGGAATCGGCAACCAGGCTCACCGCTCCGAGCGATGCCATCAATCCATTTTCGCGATGGCGACCCAGCACCAATGCCAAATTACCGACGCGAGCGGCGGACGTTTCGCTAAATTGTGCGGGCGACTCACCCAATCCCTCAACTTTTAGGACCGCGACATCGGTGCCGCCGTCGCGACCTACTAGCGTGGCTTTTAACGAGTGCCCGTCCGGCAACGTCACCGCAATATCTTCATCACGCTTTACGGTGTGATTCGCGGTAACCACCACATCGCGACGCCAATGGATTCCGCTGGAACTGCCATGCGAACGTCCACCGACATTTACCACCGCGGAACCAGCGCGCTCGGCGGCCGCCGCTAATTGGTTAGAAATCTCAACCAGTGCACTTCCCATTTCTAATTCCTCCTGAGCCCAGTTTGCAGAAATGCGAGGACATGCACATCAGTCAAATAGCTAGGAAGAAGCCCGGAAGAAAGACCGGGTAGCGGGGAAGTAGCGCTTTTAAGGCGATATTTCGCCCAAGCGCTTTATAGAGGGCCATTCCCGACCGGCTCGTCACCGGCTTGCGTATGTTCCTTAGTGCGAGCACGGCCCCAGGTTGAGGCGGCAGCTATCGCGGTGAGCAGGCAGAGCACCGGATCAATGGGGTGACGATAGCGAAGATCAGCGTGCGTCACGTAATACAGGCACGGGTAAACCACAGGGAATACTGCTAGCGGGAAAGTCATGGCGCTGTGTCTCCGCCTCAAGGCTACGATCCCGCCGACCGCTCCGACGGCAGTAAGAAAACTACACAGCAATATTCCCCTGACTGAGTTGGAATCTGTCTCGCGGAAGGTCTTAAGCGGAGAATCCAAGCCGGTCCAAAAAGCTGTGAACTTTCTTCCTGCCAGTCGCAATTCCAAAGCGCGGTGCGATCTCATGAAGGAGGTGGCTAGTTGCCATTTCTCTCGCATGTAAGCAGTCTCTCCGAGCTGCGCATATCGTCTGGTTTCTTCCGTTCTGGTAATCAACTTTTTGCCGTTCCGCGCGTGCTCGTCGAAAATGTCATTGTTCCCAAGCCAGAGCTCGAACGGCAGGTTAGAACGCAGCGGAATAAATCGATGGAAAGCGGAGTAGTTGCGAATCGTCCAAGGCACGCAACACAGAATGGCAATGCCTGCCGCCAACGCTACCCGATTCCGTCGCAGATGGCGTTCGCCTAAACCGCGGTGGGCCAACCTGTCGTGGCAGGCAAGCCATGCCAGCAAAAATGGCAGCAATGCGCCGAGCGTTGGATTGGTCATCAGCGCGAATCCCCACAACGCACCGTACCCACACCATTGCAGCACGCGGTCCGATTCCGCGAGCGCCAGCGTGGCCCACAAAATTGTCGCCGCCAAGAGCGCCGACAGAGAGGTGTCCCAAATCCATGCGAAGGGCACCATGATGGCATTCGGACAAAGTGCCCACAGCCACGCTGCCAAGGTAGCCAAGCGCAACCCGCCGATTCTTTTTCCGACAAAGAAAATAGGTATGCACGCCGCCGACGAAAAGAGAATATTCAGAAAGACCGCGGCAAAAAAAGCCCGCGCTGTGAAACTTCCAAAAATTTTAAATATGCCCGCGACCAGCAAGGGATAAACCGGCGCGAGCCACGCCGTTGGTCCGGTATCCATGCGAAACAGCGCGCTGAACCCCTTGCCCTGCGCCAGCGAATAGGCGATGTTCCCGGTTTCCTGCTGGAATGGAACAACCGCCAAGACTCCAGGTGGAATCTGGTGCGCCTGTTCCCACGCGAAGGTAATTCGCGCAGCCATCGCTACCAGCACTATGAACGCGAGCGATGTCGCCAGGGTTTGAATCGCCTTTTTCATGCGCAATTTCCTGGGCCAGCAATTAATTCAGTCAACCTGAAATTTTTATCCTCGTTCCCACGTATCATTGATGGATGCCACAATCAGATTGAAACCAAACTCGTGCTTCTTCCCGTTCCCGCCATCCAACTCGATCATATTTCCCGCTACTACGCCATGGGTGCGAGCAGCGTGCGCGCTGTCGATGATCTCTCTCTGGAGATTGCCCAGAATGAATTTCTCGCTCTTCTGGGCTCTTCAGGATCCGGCAAGTCCACGCTGTTGAATTTAATCGGCGGGTTGGATCGACCTACCTCCGGCTCCATCATTTCAAATGGGCAAAATATCGCCGCGCTTTCTTCTCTCGAGCTGGCGCGCTATCGCCGCAATACGGTGGGGATGATTTTTCAGTCCTTCAATCTGCTCACGCGTATGACGCTGGAAGAAAATGTAGAGTTGCCGCTGCGGCTTGCAGAAGTTGATCGCGCGGAACGCGCCGGCCGCGTTCGCGAGGCCCTGGAACGCGTGCGATTGACTCATCGGTTAGGCCACCGTCCGGTGGAACTTTCCGGCGGCGAACAGCAGCGCGTTGCCATTGCGCGCGCGCTGGTTAATCGCCCAAAAATTCTTCTTGCCGATGAACCAACCGGGAATCTAGATTCCGTCACCGGTGAAGCTATTCTCACGTTGCTGCAGGAACAAACGAAGTACGGCATGACCATCGTGATGGTTACGCACGAGCGCGCGCTGGCGGAAAAATTCGCCGACCGCCTGGCCATCATGGGTGACGGCAAGCTGCTCTCCACTTCGGCGGCGAAGGGTTTGGCGCAATGAAAGCCCGTGACCTCACTGACCTGGCGCTGCGCAATCTGCGCGAAGCTCTATTTCGCAACGCGCTTACCACTCTGGGCGTGGCCGTGGGGGTAGCTTCTCTCGTGGCTAT